>Ga0073934_10000985_pt1 | contig 73480 bp, 66 predicted proteins | sample LarsenN4metaG_FD_76834 | JGI IMG/M metagenome (GOLD analysis project Ga0073934, IMG submission 76834) | Hot spring sediment bacterial and archeal communities from British Columbia, Canada, to study Microbial Dark Matter (Phase II) - Larsen... ...
GAACCCATCGGCAACGTGCCCCCGGCGGAAGCAGAAGCCGCCTACTATGCAGCCCTGGAGGAGCCTGCCAAACTCGCCGCCTGACTCAAACCAAACAGCCTCCGGCAAACCCTGGGCGGTTCAACAGCCGAGTTCCTTGAATTTGGCGATTCCGCCCTAGCGGCCGCCCTAACGCGACGGCTGGATGGGTGAACTGTCCCGACTGAAGTTGCCCCGGTTTCGTGGAGCCCGCAACATTTGGGTTCCAGGAGACCAGTATGGGCAGGAAGAAGCCACCTTTTGCGCCGGAGTTCCGGCAACGGATGATCGAGCTGGTGCGGGCCGGGCGCTCGCCTGAAGAGCTGGCGAAGGAGTTCGAGCCGTCGGCGCAGTCGATCCGCAACTGGGTCGCGCAGGCGGACCGTGACGCGGGCAAGCGCAGCGACGGACTGACGAGCGCCGAGCGCGAAGAGCTCGTCCGGCTGCGTCGTGAGAACAAGCAGCTTCAGCTGGGGCGCGACATTCTCTCTCGCGCGACCGCCTGGTTCGCGCGGGAGACGAACGTGATCCCGCCGAAGGGTTCGCGTTCGTGAGTGAGAACCGGGCGATCGTTTCCGATCGCCACGATGTGCCGCGTGCTCGGCGTCTCCGAGAGCGGCTTTCATGCGTGGGCGTCTCGTGCGCCGTCGCAACGGGCGAGGAGTGACGCGGCGCTGATGGAAGCGCATCGGTGCTTTCCACGCTGCGTCGCACGCGACCTACGGCAGCCCGCGCATCCGCGCCGATCTCCGCGACGCGGGTATTCGCGTCGGGCAAAAGCGCGTCGCGCGATTGATGCGTGCGGCTGGTCTGGTCGGCGTCAGCCGTCGCCGTTTCGTCGTCACGACGACGCGGGACGGCGCGCGTCAGGCGCCGGATCTGGTCGATCGCACGTTCACAGCCGATGCGCCGAACACGCTGTGGGTGGCCGATATCACGTACATTCCGACGTGGGCCGGCTTCCTCTATCTGGCGGTCGTGCTCGACGTGTTCAGTCGTCGCATCGTCGGCTGGTCGATGTCGACGACACTGCACACGGACGTCGTGTTGGCGGCGCTGAACATGGCGCTGGCGCAACGCAAGCCCAGCCAAGTGATCCACCATTCGGATCAAGGCTCGCAGTACACGTCGATCCAGTTCGGCAACCGGTGTCGTGAAGCCGGCGTGCGGCCGTCGATGGGCTCGGTCGGCGTTCGTCGCTCGCATTGATCCACTGGATAAGTGCGTCCGGCTTCGTCGGAACGCTCCTCACCCTACGACAACGCGATGGCGGAGAGCTTCTTCGCCACGCTCGAGTGCGAGCTGCTGGCGCGGCGGCGCTTCAAGACGCAGGCGGAGGCGCGCATGGCGACGTTCGCATTCATCGAGGGCTTCTACAATCCGCGGCGGCGGCACTCGGCGCTCGGGATGCTGTCGCCGATGGCGTTCGAGCGCGCGCACGAGGCGGGTGCGGCGTCTCCCGGTGCGCTCGATCCTGCCGCCGTGCTCGCGGCCGTCAAGGACAAGCCCCCTCTCTTGAAGGAAGAGGGGGCGGCCGAAGTGGCCGTCCTTGACCGCCGCTGCGCGCGCCGGCGTGCACTGCGCGTGGGCCGGGATGGAAGGATGGGCTCCGCAGGGGCCGAACAAAAGGACGGCCCCTCGACAAAGAAGAAGGAGGTGGACACCGCATCACTAAGCAGCGCATGACCCCAAGATCACACCACTCCACGAAACCGGGGCAAGTCCAGTCTCTCTTTGCTCTCAAGTTCACAAGTTCATGATGGGTCCGCCATTGGATAGTTCGCGTTCTCGGCGGCCGCGGCAATCGCGTAACCGGGCGACGTTGGATGGCCGACGCCCGTAGTGCAAACGGCAAGTGCGGGTTGGGACAAGTTCGGGATCGTAAGCTCGTGAGAATGATGGCCGATCAGCGGATCCGCCTTGGTTCGGCATGAACATTTTGCATTGCACAACAAATGTGCGCTGCGCTTGAAAATTTGCCAGCTCGGTTAGCTTCGCGTCGTGCGAACATGAATCATCTTTTCTGTAAGTCATTGATTTTTTTTATTTTTACATCGTCCCCTGAGCTGGCACAGTTCCTGCTCTGTTAACCAACGCCGGGTCGCCGCAGGAGCCGATGGCGGCGCCCGATTTAACGACCAGCGTAGGGGAGACACCTTTGCCCAAACGAACCCGTCCGAGAGCGCGATGCCAGACACTCGATCGTCGCGTGCTTATGAAGCGCGCGGGTGCGACAGCGGCGGCGACGCTGCTGGCCGCCGTCAAATCCGCGTTTCCCGGCGGAGCCTTCGGCCAGGGTGCGGGGCCCGAAGTAAAGGGCACGCGGCTTGGTTACATTGCGCTGACCGACGCTGCCCCCCTCCTCATTGCCAAGGAAAAGGGATTCTTCGCCAAGCACGGCGTCCCTGACATGGACATCGCTAAGCAGGCCTCTTGGGGTGCGACGCGAGACAACATGGCGCTTGGGACCAAAGCCAACGGGATCGATGGCGGCCACATCCTGAGGCCTAAGACGCACCTCTATGCGACCGGCAAGGTGATGCAGAACGGTCAGCCGCTGCCGGTCTATACGCTCTTGACACTCAACGAGGACTGCCAGGGCATCTCGGTCTCCAACGAATTCAAGGATCTCAACATCGGTCTCGATAGCAGCCCTCTCAAGGATGCCTTCGCAAAGAAGAAGGTCGCCGGCAAGGATGTGAAGGTCGCCATGACCTTCCCTGGCGGCACGCACGACCTGTGGATCCGCTATTGGCTCGCCGCGGGCGGCATCGATCCCGACAAGGACGTTTCATTGATCGTGGTACCGCCTCCGCAGATGGTGGCCAACATGAAGGTCGGCACCATGGATGCATTCTGTGTCGGTGAGCCGTGGAACGAGCAGCTCGTCAACCAGGGCATCGGCTACACCGCGCTCAGCACCGGCGAGCTCTGGTTCCGTCATCCCGAGAAGATACTTGGCATGCGCGCCGATTGGGTCGACGCCCACCCGCGCGCAACGCGCGCCATCTTGATGGCGGTGATTGAAGCCCAGCAATGGTGCGAGAAGATGGAGAACAAGGACGAGATGGCGCAAATCATCGGGCGCCGTCAGTGGTTGAACGTGCCGGTTCCCGATATCATCGGCCGCATCAAGGGCGATATCAACTACGGCAATGGCCGCGTTGCCAAAGGCACCAAGCACTACATGAAGTTCTGGGGTGAGAAGGGCGAATCCTCCTATCCCTGGAAGAGCCTCGATGCGTGGTTCGTCACCGAGAACATGCGCTGGGGCAAGTTCGAGCCCAACACGGACATCAAGGCGCTGGTCGATAGGACAAATCGCGCAGATCTCTGGCTCGATGCGGCCAAGGCGCTGGGCCTTCAGGATACACCGTCGGGTGACAGCAGAGGCATCGAAACGTTCTTCGACGGCAAGACGTTCGATGCGGCCGATCCGCAGGCCTACCTCAATTCGCTCAGCATCAAGCGCACTGTCGCCTGAGCCCCCGCACGTTGCTCGGCGAGAGCAACGGCGCCGCATCCCAGGAAGGACCGCATGCTCGCTTCCGACCTCAAAACGCAATGCTTCGAGCGCTCAGTCGCGAGTGACGGCGCAGCCGAGACGGCGCTCGCGACGACATTGACCCCTCCTGCCGCCGGCGCGCCGGCGCCCGTGATCGCGCTCAAGGCGCGCGGCTCGACCTCGGGCTTCGGTCTCAGGCGCGTGCTCGGGCCGATGGTCGAGACGGTGCTGCCGCCGCTCGTCGTGCTCGCGGTTGCCCTGTTCATTTGGGAGATGGCGGCGGCGGGGCCCCGGGCGAGCATGCCAGCCCCTTCCAGGGTTTGGACGGAGGCAGGCGACCTGATCGCGAGCCCCTTCTTTGTCAACGGGCCACAGGACATTGGCCTCGGCTGGCGCGTCGCGATCTCGCTGCAGCGGGTTGCGATCGGGTTCGGCCTCGCGTCGATCGTCGGAATTGTCATCGGCGTTCTGATCGGCCAGAGCCGGATCGCCATGCGCGGCCTTGACCCGATCTTCCAGGTCTTGCGGACTGTGCCGCCGCTCGCGTGGTTGCCGATCTCGCTCGCCGCGTTTCGCGATGCCAATCCTTCGGCGATCTTCGTGATCTTCATCACGGCGATTTGGCCGATCATCATCAATACCGCTGTCGGTATCCGCAACATCCCGCAGGACTACCGCAACGTTGCCGCCGTGCTGCAACTGAATGCGATGGAGTATTTCTGGCGCATCATGATTCCGGCGGCTGCGCCCTACATTTTCACGGGACTGCGCATAGGTATTGGACTGTCCTGGCTCGCCATTGTCGCGGCCGAGATGCTGACGGGCGGTGTCGGCATCGGCTTCTTCATATGGGATGCGTGGAACTCTTCGCGCCTTCCCGACATTATCGTCGCCCTCGTCTACATCGGACTCGTCGGTTTCGTGCTCGATCGGTCGGTGGCGGCGATCGGTGCGCTTGCAACGCGCGGCGCGCAGGCGACGTGAGGAGCGAGCCATGATTGCACCTCTCCATCCTCGCTCGCACGTTCCGAGCTCGGCCCCCGCCAAGGGGCAGCCGCTCCTGAAAGTCGATGCCGTCGACAAGGTGTTTGAGCGCGGCGGCAAGACGACCGAGGTGTTGCGCGACGTAAGCCTGACTATCTGTCAGGGCGAGTTCGTGTCGATCATCGGCCATTCTGGCTGTGGGAAGTCGACACTGCTCAATCTCATCGCGGGTCTGACTACGGTAACTCGTGGCGCCGTCCTGCTCGACAACCGGGAGGTCAACTCGCCCGGCCCCGATCGGGCGGTTGTCTTCCAGAACCACTCGCTGCTGCCGTGGCTCACCGTGTATGACAACGTCCGCCTCGCAGTGGACAAAGTCTTCGGCCGTTTGAAGTCGCGCCAGGAACGGCACGAGTGGACACTCCATAATCTCGACTTGGTGCAAATGCGACATGCCGCAGATAAGCGGCCCGGCGAGATTTCGGGCGGCATGAAGCAGCGCGTCGGCATTGCGCGCGCCCTCGCCATGGAGCCGCGCGTCCTGCTGATGGACGAGCCCTTCGGCGCACTTGACGCGTTAACGCGAGCCAATTTGCAGGACAGCGTGATGCAGATCCATAGCCGGATCGCCAACACGGTGATTATGATCACGCACGATATTGACGAGGCCGTGCTGCTGTCCGACCGGATTGTGATGATGACCAACGGTCCGGCGGCCCGCATCGGCGAAGTGCTTCAGGTCGACCTGCCGCGACCGCGCAATCGCCTCGAAATGGTGTCCGGCCGGACCTACATCGCCTGCCGCGAGACGGTGATGAAGTTTCTCTATGAGCGCCATCGCTACGTGGAGGCTGCAGCATGACTCGCGCGCGCGAATTGACGGCGGTCCGGACCGATGTGGCGGGCCCCGGCGACGATGCGGCGCGCCCGCGCCTCGTGGTCATCGGCAACGGCATGGCGCCTGGGCGTGCGCTCGAGAAGCTGATCGAGGCGGCGCCAGAGGCCTACGACATCACTATCTTCAATGCCGAACCGAGGGTCAACTACGATCGCATCATGCTGTCGCCCGTGCTGTCCGGCGAAAAAACGTTCGAGGAGATCATCATTCACGGCGACGGCTGGTATGTGAAGCACGGCGTCACGCTCTACAAGGGCCACAAGGTCGTCGCCATCGATCGCGCCAGAAAGACCGTCACGAGCGCGCACGGGGTGACGGTCGGCTATGACAAGCTGCTGATTGCGACCGGATCGGTGCCTGTGGTCCTGCCGATTCCCGGCCATACGCTCGCCGGCGTTCTGACCTACCGCGACCTCGACGACGTTGAGGCCATGCTGCTTGCTGCCAAGTCGCGCGGCCGCGCTGTGGTTATCGGCGGTGGGCTGCTGGGCCTTGAGGCCGCGGTCGGGCTCAAAGAGCAGGGCATGGACGTCACCGTCGTGCATCTGATGCCGACGTTAATGGAACGCCAGCTCGATCAGCCGGCCGGTCATTTGCTGCAGCAGGCGATCGAGGCACGTGGCATCACGGTTCTGACAAAGGCGAATACCAAGGCCATCCTTGGCGGCAAGAAAGTTGAGGCCGTGGAACTCGCAGACGGCACACGACTGCCGGCCGAGCTCGTGGTCATGGCCGTTGGCATCCGTCCGAACGCCGAGCTCGCGAAGGCCGCGGGCCTCCAGGTGAAGCGCGGCATCGTGGTCGCGCCGACCATGCACACTTCCGATCCTGAAATTCTCGCGGTCGGAGAGTGCGTGGAAATCGATGGGCAGGTATTCGGCCTTGTCGCGCCGCTTTATGAGATGGCCGGGGTTGTTGCGGCCCAATTGCTCGGCCAGAGCGAGGCGAAGTTTGCGCCGACCGCTGTTGCAACCAAGCTCAAGGTGACCGGCATCAATCTTTTCTCAGCCGGCGATTTTGCCGATGGCAAGGATCGCGATGAAATCGTGCTGAGAGACGCACGCCGCGGCATCTACAAGCGACTTGTGCTCAAGGATAACCGCCTGCTCGGCATTGTGCTCTATGGTGACACGGCCGACAGCGCCTGGTTCTTCGATCTGCTGCGCAAAGGCACGGACATCACGGAGATGCGCGACACGCTCATCTTCGGACCAAGTTTTGCCGGAGAAGGCGCGCGCGACCCTTTGGCTGCCGTTGCAGCGCTCCCCGATGAAGCGGAAATCTGCGGCTGCAACGGCATATGCAAGGGGAGGATCATCGCTGCCATAACCAGTCAGGGTTTGCAGTCTCTCGACGATGTGCGCGCGCATACGAAGGCGTCGGGCTCGTGCGGCTCATGCACGGGCCTTGTCGAGCAGCTTCTCAGGATGACGCTCGGTGACGCCTATAATCCCGCCGCCGTTCAGCCCATGTGCGGTTGCACGCATCTCGGGCACGACGACGTGCGCCGTCTCATCGTTGCAAAAGCATTGAAGTGCATCCCCGCCGTCATGCAGGCGCTCGAGTGGAAGACCTCGTGCGGGTGCGCGAAATGCCGCCCTGCGCTCAACTATTATCTGCTTGCATCCTGGCCTGGCGAGTACGAGGACGACAGCCAGTCGCGCTTCATAAACGAGCGCGTGCACGCCAACATCCAGAAGGACGGCACCTATTCGGTCGTCCCGCGCATGTGGGGCGGGCTCACGAGCGCCAAAGAGCTCCGCGCGATTGCCGACGTCGTGGATAAGTTCAAGATCCCGACGGTGAAGGTGACGGGCGGACAACGGATCGACCTCTTGGGCGTGAAGAAGGAGGATCTGCCCGCAGTGTGGGCCGACCTCAATGCCGCAGGCATGATCTCGGGGGCCGCCTACGGAAAGGCGCTGCGCACCGTCAAAACGTGCGTCGGCTCGGAGTGGTGCCGTTTCGGCACGCAGGACTCGACCGGTCTTGGCGTCAAGATCGAAAAATTCATGTGGGGGTCGTGGACACCGGCGAAGGTCAAGATGGCGGTGTCGGGATGCCCGCGCAATTGCGCCGAAGCGACGTGCAAGGATGTGGGCGTCGTCTGTGTCGAAAGCGGCTTCGACATCCATTTCGCGGGCGCCGCCGGCCTCGATGTGAAACAGACCGAGCTTCTCGGCCATGTTGCCACGGAAGACGAAGCCGTCGAGGTGATCGCGGCGCTCGTCCAGCTCTATCGCGAGCAGGGCCGCTATCTCGAACGCATCTACAAGTGGGCGAGGCGCGTCGGTGTCGATGTGATCCGCGCCCAAGTCTTCGACGACAAGGACCGCCGGCGAAAACTTTATGAGCGCTTCGTCTATTCGCAGAAATTTTCGCAAGTCGATCCTTGGGCTGAGCGCGTTGCCGGTAAGGACTTGCACGAATTCCGCCCGCTGGTTGAGATGCCCCGTCTGGAGGCCGCTGAATGACGTCAGAATGGCTGGATGTCGGCGCGCTCGAGGATGTTCCGAGACGCGGGGCGCGCGTGGTGAGAACCAAGGAGGGCTGCATCGCCGTCTTTCGTACGGCGGACGATCGGATCTTCGCCCTCAATGACCGCTGTCCGCACAAGGGGGGGCCGCTTTCGCAAGGCATCGTACACGGCACCGCCGTGACATGTCCGCTCCACAACTGGGTCATCAGCCTCGAAACGGGCGCTGCGCTTGGCGCCGATCAGGGTGAAGTGCGCAAGTACGCGATGCGCGTCGAAGGCGGTCGTCTTCTGCTCGACGTTTCCCAGCTGAGGCACGCGCATGCAGAAGTCGCTTGAGGATCGTGCTCAGAGCGCTCGGGCGGTACGCACCACGTGCCCTTATTGCGGGGTCGGCTGCGGCGTCATCGCCGCGCGGCGGGCGGACGGCAGTGTCACAATCACAGGCGATCCCGAGCATCCCGCCAATTTCGGCCGCCTGTGCTCGAAGGGCGCGGCGCTTGCGGATACACTCGGCCTCGAGGGCCGGATACTTCACCCGCTGATCGATGGGACGCGCGCGAGCTGGGATGAGGCGCTCGATGTTGTGGCGGCGCGCTTTTCGGGTGCCATAGCCGAACACGGCCCGGAGTCCGTTGCGCTTTACATATCGGGCCAGTTGCTGACTGAGGACTATTACGTCGCCAACAAGCTTATGAAGGGCTTCATCGGCTCATCGAACATTGACACGAACTCGCGCTTGTGCATGGCCTCGTCGGTCGCCGGCCACAAGCGGGCCTTCGGCGCCGACACGGTTCCGGGGGTTTATGAAGACCTCGAGTGCGCCGATCTGGTCGTGCTGGTCGGCTCGAACCTCGCTTGGTGCCATCCGGTGCTTTTTCAGCGACTGTCTGCAGCGAAGGAGGCGCGCGGCACCCGGATCGTCGTCGTCGATCCGCGACGCACAGCCACCTGCGACATCGCGGATCTTCACCTCCCGATTGCGCCAGGGAGTGATGTCGCGCTCTTCAGCGGGCTGCTGGTGCATTTGGCGGAACGCGGATACCTCGATCAGACCTTTGTCGAAACGCACACCAGCGGCCTTGACGCGGCCCTCTCGGCCGCGCACGCGCTTTCGCGCGACAGGCTTGTGCGCCTCACCACCCTCTCCCCGGAACTGATCGCGCAATTCTATGACTGGTTCTCAACCACGGAGCGGGTGGTCACGGTTTACAGCCAGGGCGTCAATCAATCGTCGGCTGGCACCGACAAGGTGAATGCAATTATCAATTGCCATCTTGCAACGGGGCGCATTGGCCGGCCCGGGATGGGGCCGTTCTCGATCACTGGCCAGCCCAACGCCATGGGGGGACGGGAAGTCGGCGGGCTCGCCACCATGCTCGCCGCGCATCTCGATCTCGAGAACGCGGACCACCGCCGGATCGTTCAGACGTTATGGCAGTCGCCCCGCATTGCGGAAAAGCCCGGTCTGAAGGCCGTCGATCTTTTCCAGGCGGCCGCCGACGGCCGCATCAAGGCACTTTGGATCATGGCGACCAATCCGGTGGACAGCGTGCCAGACGCAGACCGCGTGCGTGAAGCCATTCGCCGCTGTCCGTTTGTCGTGGTCTCCGACATCTACAACCACACCGACACCGCGACACTTGCCCACGTCTTGCTGCCATCGACCGGTTGGGGCGAGAAAGACGGCATTGTCACCAATTCCGAACGACGGCTCTCTCGGCAGCGGTCTTTTCTGCCGCCTCCCGGCGAGGCGCGACCTGACTGGTGGCAACTCGCTCAAGTTGCGCGCCGGATGGGGTTTGCCCGAGCCTTTGCCTGGTCGAGTCCGGCGGAAATTTTCACGGAGTATGCGGCGCTCACCGGCGTGGCGAACGATGGCGCGCGCGATCTGGATCTCGGGGCACTCGCCGGGTTAACAGCGGCCGACTACGACGCACTCGCGCCTGTGCAGTGGCCGGTACCGGCGGGCAAGGTAACAGCCGGACCGAAGCGATTCTTCGCCGATGGCCGGTTTTTCACGCCCGACGCGCGGGCGCGCTTCATTGCGACGCCTTACCGCCCGCCCGCGGCGCAACCCGGTGAGCGCTTTCCGTTTCTCCTTAACACGGGTCGCATCCGCGACCAGTGGCACACCATGACGCGCACGGGACGGGCGGCCAGGCTTATGTCCCACCGGTCAGAGCCATTCATCGACATGCATCCGGCTGATGCGGATCGGCGGGGGCTTCGTGACGGTGCCATTGCGGAAATCGAGAGCGAGCGCGGGCGCTGCGTGGCCCGCGTGCGCGTCGATTCTGGTCAGCGCCAGGGCGAGGTTTTCCTTCCGTTCCATTGGACCGACGACGTCGCGCGCCACGCCCGCGTCGATGTCTTGGTTGCGCCCGTCACGGATCCTGTGAGCGGCCAGCCGGAGCTCAAAGCAACCGCCGTGGATGTGCGGCCGCTTCGCCTGAGCTGGCACGCCTTTGGGGTCATGCTCGGCAAACCAGTGCTTCCCTCCTGTGCCTATGCTGTGTGCGCCCCGATACCAAGCGGCTGGCAGATCATGCTCGCTGGCGCTGACGATCTCCCCGACGCCGAAAGCGTCGTCAAACGGCTCATGGATGATCTTGGCGAGGGTTGCGAGCAGCTTGCTTACCATGACCGGGGAAGAGGCGAGAGCCGCCGCGCGCTCTTCAAGGAGAATCGCCTTATTGGAGCGTTTTTTCTGGCGCGCACTGAGCCAGCGGTTGCGCACCAATGGCTGATAGAGTTGCTCGGCAGCGAAATTCCCGTGCCAGAGCGCTTGAGCGTGCTCGCAGGCCGCCCGGGCGGACCTCAACGCGAAAAGGGGCCGATCGTTTGCGCGTGTTTCGCGGTGGGCCGTAGCGAAATCATCGAGGCGATCGTCAGGCACGGCTGCCGCACCACGGCTGATCTAGGCGCGCGCCTCCAAGCCGGCAGCAACTGCGGCTCCTGCCGTCCAGAACTTGGGAAGCTCCTTCATGAAGCTCGTCTCGCGCACGCCGGCTGAGGCGCCGCCGCCGCGTCTGGGGCCGATCGCCAAGCTACCCATCTTCCTTGATCTGGCCGGCAAGCGCGCCGTCGTCGCTGGGGGCCGCGCGCCCGCGGCATGGAAGGCCGAGCTGCTGGCCGCCGCCGGCGCCCATGTCGAGATCTATGCAACCGAAGTTTCATCGGAAATGGCGGCGGTGCTGGCGCGCGGAAGCGCGGCAGGCAGGCTCGTGCACTATGCGCGACGGTGGTCTGTCGGTGACCTCGCGACGGCAGCAGTTGCGGTCGGAGACTTTGCGAGCGAGGGAGAGGCGCAGGCGTTTGTCTGTAGCGCGCGTGCGGCCGGTACGCCCTGCAACGTGATCGACAAGCCGGACTTTTGCCAGTTCCAGTTCGGCGCTATCGTCAACCGCTCGCCCGTCGTTGTCGCGATCTCGACCGATGGAGCCGCACCGGTTCTTGCCCAAGCGATCCGCCAGCGAATAGAGACGCTTCTGCCGCCTTGGATTGCCGCCTGGGGACACCTTGCAAAGTCGGTTCGCGGACGAGTTGCCGCGTCCCTGCCCACAGGCCATGCGCGGCGCAAGTTCTGGGACGCTCTCGCGGACCGCGCCTTCAAGAGCGCCCCCGCCCACAATGAGGACTCGCGCCTTGAAGATCTTGTCAAAGCCATAGCTGGCACCACGCGCGCGCGGCAGGGTCGAGTCACGCTTGTTGGCGCAGGACCGGGCGATGCCGACCTGCTGACGCTCAAAGCCGTGCGCGCGCTGCAATCGGCGGATGTCATCCTCTACGATGATCTCGTGTCGCCCGACGTACTCGAGCTCGCGCGCCGCGAAGCCAAGCGCATGATGGTTGGAAAGCGGGGTGGGCGCGCGAGCTGCCGGCAAGAGGACATCAATGACCTGATGGTCAAGCTTGCGCGACAAGGCAAGCATGTTGTGCGCTTGAAGAGCGGCGACCCGACGATCTTCGGTCGCGCGGGTGAAGAAATCGAGCGGCTCGAGCGCGAGGGGATTTGCGTCGCTGTAGTCGCGGGGATCACGACGGCGTCTGCTATGGCGGCCGAGTTCGGCATTTCCCTCACGCATCGAGATCATGCGCAGTCGGTCCGCTTCATGACCGGTCACGCGCGTTCGGGCGATCTGCCGGAGGACATGGATTGGCGCGGCCTCGCCTGCCCGAGGACGACGCTGATCGTCTACATGGGGGCGCGGACGGCCAGAGCGGTCGCGGAGCGCTTATTGGCCCATGGCGCCGCCGCCGAGACGCCAGTGGTCGCAGCCGCCTCGGTCAGTCGCTCGTGCGCGAAACAATGGGTGGCGACGCTCAAGCAATTGGCAGAGCTTGGCTTGCCGGACAATCTCAGCAATCCCGTAATCGTTGGTATCGGGCGAGCATTCGCCAAGGCACGAGCGAGGTCCACCGACGTTGCGGATCTGGGAACGGCCGTAAGAGGCCTTGGGAGCCACTGATCAGACGTTGGATCATGGCAAAGTAATTCCTTTGGTTCGAGCGGACTGCCAACTCCCGCCGGCTGAGCCTTGCATCGCTCGATTCCGCGGCGAAGAAGAAGCAGACGAAGCGCGGCGTCTGCTCCGCCGCAAGGCGTCGATGGTCCCTTGCGGCACACCTCGAAGCGGTGTCTCGCGACTGTGCATAGCGGTCTCTCGATCCTGGTATTCGCGAGGCTTCTGCGCGGATCGCACAGGGCGAAGGTGCGTTCGGAAGCAGGCGCCGGCTGCGTCGCGCTCGGCGATCAATTCCAGAACCGCCTCGAACTTCGTCGCGGATCTGCCACTTCGCACCGGACCCGGCAGAGCCTCCGGCAGGACCGGGCCTGCGCGTCGCAATCCAACGTCAGACTTTGGGGCTCGGACCGTGCGACGACCTCCGCGCAGCGCACCACGCGCCCTGCGCCCGGCGGTGTCATGCTGCCGAGGTCGCCAAGCCCGATCGTCATCACGGCAAGGGCAGCGCTTGCCGGCTCGTCGCTGAGCCACCCGAGGCTCTCATCGATGCGCCGCAAACCACCGGCGCCGAGCGGCCGAGCGTGGTCGTCGATCTGAAGATTTTACGACCGCCCAGTTCGACCGGCTCACGCATCACTGCGACATCGTCGAGACCGACGACGCCCGCCGGCGTGTCAAGGACCGCAGCTGAGCTTCGAAAGCATCGCCCCAGCGCGCGGCGCCGCCAATGATGCCGGGATGCTCGCCGCCATCAAGGCTCGGCCTCGAAACGGTGGCGATTGGCGAGTCCAGCACGACGGTCGAGATTGACGGCGTCTGCGTTTGTCAGCGTCCGCGCTGCCGTGCGATGCGACGTTGCCCTGGGCACCGGGAGGTGGGGTCAAGATGACATTCGTAACTGCGGTCAATCTTGGATGCCGATTGACAGCCCAATGCCGGCGAGGCGCCGTCTCTCAGCCTCGCGCGCGAGAGAGTACGGCGATGAGTTCTTCGATCTTCTGCTCCTGATCGGCCTTGTCGCCGCTTGTCATGGCGTGGCGGACGCAATGCTGGACGTGTTCGCGCAGGATCTGGTGTTCGACGCGCGCCAGCGCCGCGCGCACCGCCGCAATCTGGGTGATGATGTCGATGCAGTAGCGATCCTCCTCGACCATGCGGGCGAGGCCGCGCACCTGTCCCTCGATGCGGCTCAGGCTCTTCAAGCGGGCGGATTTGGACGGTGCGTGCATGCTTGACAGATACCCCCGTTGGGTATAAGTGTCAAATCGTACAATACCCCTATGGGGTATAAAAGGGCAAACGCCGCGATCGCGACAGGGAGAAGGGGCATGGCACATCACGAATCCCAGTCACACGGTTGCTGCCAGCACCAGGGTCATCAGCCATCCGTCCGGATCGGACGGGCTCCCGACACGAAAGTGAAAGACCCGGTCTGCGGCATGAGCGTCGATCCGCAGACGGCGAAGCACCAGCACACGCATGAGGGGCACGTCTACTATTTCTGCGCGGCCCGGTGCCGCGAGAAGTTCATCGCCGATCCGGCCAAATACCTGAAGCCCGAGGCGGGCCCCGCGCCACCCCCTCGTTCGGACGCGATCTACACCTGCCCGATGCACCCCGAGATCCGCCAGCAGGGCGCCGGTGCCTGCCCGATCTGCGGCATGGCCCTCGAGCCCGAGCTGGTCTCCGCCGACAGCGGACCCAATCCGGAACTCGCCGATATGACGAGACGGCTCCGGATCGGCCTCGCGCTCACCTTGCCCGTGTTTGCGCTGGAGATGGGCGGCCATCTGACCGGGCTCCATCAGTGGCTTGGCCAGCAGACGTCCAACTGGATTCAACTTGTGCTGGCGACGCCGGTGGTGTGGTGGGCCGGCTGGCCGTTCTTCGAGCGCGGTTGGGCCTCGCTCAAGACCCGTAACCTCAACATGTTCACGTTGATCGCCATGGGCACCGGCGTCGCGTGGCTCTACAGCATCGTGGGAAGCGTCTCTCCGGGCTTGTTCCCGGCGTCGATGCGCGCGCACGACGGCTCGGTCGCGGTCTACTTCGAGGCGGCCGCCGTCATCACCGTTCTCGTGCTGCTTGGGCAGGTGCTCGAGCTTCGGGCCCGCGAGCGGACAAGCGGTGCGATCAAGGCTCTCCTCGACCTTTCGCCGAAGATGGCGCGGCGGATCAAGCCCGACGGCAGCGATGAGGACGTCAGCCTCGATCAGGTCAGTGTCGGCGATCGGCTGAGGGTCCGGCCCGGCGAACGTGTCCCGGTCGACGGCGAAATCCTCGAGGGGCGCAGCGCCATCGACGAGTCCATGGTGACGGGCGAGGCGATGCCCGTCAGCAAATCCCCCGGCGCCAAGGTGATCGGAGGGACGATGAACCAGTCCGGCGGGTTCATCATGCGCGCCGACAAGGTCGGCCGCGACACCGTGCTCGCGCAGATCGTGCAGATGGTGGCGGCCGCGCAGCGCAGCCGCGCTCCCATCCAGCGGCTTGCCGACCAGGTTGCCGCCTGGTTCGTGCCGTCCGTAATCGCGGTGGCCCTTCTGGCATTCGCCGCCTGGTCAATCTGGGGGCCGCAGCCGCGGGTGACCTTCGGGCTCATCGCGGCCGTCTCGGTGCTGATCATCGCGTGTCCCTGTGCGCTCGGGCTCGCAACGCCCATGTCGATCATGGTCGGCGTGGGACGCGGTGCCAAGGCCGGCATCCTCATCAAGAACGCCGAGGCGCTCGAGAGGATGGAGAAGATCGACACGCTCGTCGTCGACAAGACCGGAACCCTGACAGAGGGGCGGCCGAGCGTCGTCGCCGTTCGCGCCGGCGATGGGATCGATGAGAAAGAGCTGCTGCGGTTGGCTGCAAGCGTGGAGCGTTCGAGCGAGCACCCGCTTGCCGCCGCCATCGTGCGGGCGGCGACGGAGCGCGGCCTCAATCTCGTTGCGCCGGCGGCGTTCGACTCCCCGGTCGGCAAGGGTGTAACCGGCGAGGTCGAAGGGCGCAGGCTGGTGATCGGCAATCAGCGCATCATGTCGGAGGCCGGAGTCGATACGGAATCGTTCAGCGCCGCCGCCGATGCGTTGCGCCGAGAGGGGGCGACCGCCATCTTCGTTGCCATCGACGGGAAGGCGGCCGGGGTCATCGCCATCGCCGATCCGATCAAGGCCACGACGACGGCCGCCATCCGGTCGTTGCAGGAGGACGGCATTCGAGTCGTGATGCTGACGGGCGACAACCGCACAACCGCCGCGGCCGTGGCCGAGAAGCTCGGCATCAGGGAGGTCGAGGCGGAGGTCTTGCCCGAGGACAAAAGCAAGATCGTCGCGCGGCTTAGGGCGCAGGGACGGGTCGTGGCCATGGCGGGCGACGGGGTCAACGATGCGCCGGCGCTTGCTGCCGCAGATGTCGGCATCGCCATGGGCACCGGCACGGATGTGGCCATGGAAAGCGCCGGCGTGACGCTGCTCAAGGGCGACCTTACCGGCATCGTTCGGGCGCGACGGCTGTCTGCTGCGACGATGGCCAACATCCGCCAGAACCTGTTTTTCGCCTTCATCTACAACGCAGCCGGCGTGCCGGTGGCGGCAGGTGCTCTTTATCCGCTGTTCGGGCTGCTGCTGTCGCCGATCATCGCCGCGGCAGCGATGTCGCTCTCTTCGGTCAGCGTCGTCGGCAACGCCCTGCGTCTTAATCGGGCAAGACTCTAGTATCTGAGCTGCAGCACGCTTCCTGGCTCGCTCAGAGTTATGCCGAGCGCCTCCGTCGCCGCCCGTACTACGATGCCCGCCGCATCGAGGCCGGCGGATTCGTACATCCGCTCCGGCTTGTCGTGATCGATGAACACGTCCGGCAGGGTCGGCGTGCGGATCGTGAGGCCGCGGTCAAGTTGTGCCGATCTGGCCAGATGATGCAGGACTAACGAACCGAAGCGGCCGATGCTGCCATCTTTGGCCGTCACGAGCGCGTCATGGTGACGGGCGAGTTGGTCGATCAGCAGAGTGTCGAGCGGCTTTGAGAAGCGTGCGTCGGCAACCGTCGTGGAGAGACCCATGGCGGCAAGCCGGTCGGCGGCGGCGAGGCAGTCGGCAGGTCGCGTCCCAAAGGAGAGCACGGCGACGGTTCCCCCTCGCGAATGATGCGACCTCGACCGATCTCGAAAGCACGGCCGCGGCTTGGCAAGTCGGCCAAGTCCTGGCGCCTTTCGCCTGGGCCGGCGGTCCTTTGACCGGCATCAACCAGCTCGATGCAGGGCTCAAACACACTGGCGGCGATGCCGTGCGATGCTTGCGAGCAAGGGGAGCCCTGTCATGCTCGAGCCCTCCGCCCTGACTGAGGTCGCGAGCTTTTCCGTGAAGCGGCTGCGCTTTCTGGCGCCGGACGGCGTCGAGGTCGCGCCGCTGCCCGAGGCGGCGCGGTCCTCAGACACCCTCATCCGCTTCTATCGCGCCATGGTGCTGACCCGGGTTTTCGACGAGAAGGCGGTCGCGCTGCAGCGGACCGGCCGGCTCGGCACCTATGCCTCCTCGCTCGGGCAGGAGGCGGTCGGCGTCGGGGTCGCGAGCGCCATGGCAGCGGATGATGTGCTGCTGCCGTCTTTCCGCGAGCAGGCGGCAATGCTTTGGCGCGGCGTCAGCATGGTCGAACTGCTGCTCTATTGGGGCGGCGACGAGCGCGGCTCCGACTTCAAGGTGGCGCGCCATGACTTTCCCGTGTGCATTCCGGTCGCCAGTCAGTTCCCGCATGCGGTCGGCGTGGCGCTCGCCATGCAAATGAGGCGCCGGCCGCATGTCGCCGTTGCCGTCGGCGGCGACGGCGCGACGTCGAAGGGTGATTTCTCCGAGGCGCTCAACATGGCAGGGGTGTGGCGGGCGCCCGTGGTGTTTGTCGTCAACAACAATCAGTGGGCGATATCGGTTCCCCGCGCGGCGCAATCGGCCGCCCAGACCCTGGCGCAGAAGGCCATCGCCGCAGGCGTCGCCTGCGTGCAAGTCGATGGAAACGATGTCATCGCCGTCCACGCGGCGGTTGCGGACGCGATCGAGAGAGCCCGGCTCGGCGAGGGGCCATCGCTGGTGGAGGCGCTCACCTACCGGCTCTCCGACCACACCACGGCGGACGATGCGCGACGCTATCGCAGTGACGCCGAGGTCTCGGCGCATTGGAAGGAGGAGCCGGTCGCAAGGCTGCGGGCGCATCTGGTCGCGCGGGGCGTCTGGGACAAGAGCCAGGAGGCGGCGCTCGCGGCCGAGTGCCGCAAGGCCGTGGACGATGCGGTCGAGGCCTATCTCGGACGAGAGCCGCAAGCGCCGCGCAGCATGCTGGATCATGTGTTCGCGACGCTTCCGAGGGCGCTCGAGTCGCAGGCGCAGGCGCTTTCCGCAGCGGAGGAGGCGCATGGCTGAGATCACCCTGGTTGAAGCCGTCGCGCTGGCGCTTGCGCGCGCCATGACCGAGGACGAGCGTGTTCTCGTTCTCGGCGAGGATGTCGGGCGGGACGGCGGCGTCTTCCGGGCCACGCTCGGTCTCATTGAACGGTTTGGGCCCGAGCGCGTTCGCGATACGCCGCTCGCCGAGGCCGCGATCGCGGGTGTCTCGGTCGGGCTCGCGGCGGCCGGGATGCGTCCGGTGGCGGAGATCCAGTTCGATGGCTTCAGCTACCCCGCGCTCGACCAGATGGCCAACCATGCCGCGCGTCTGCGGACGCGCACGCGCGGCCGGCTTTCCTGTCCGATGGTTCTGCGGATCCCCTATGGCGGCGGCATTCGTGCGCCCGAGCATCATTCCGACAGCGTCGAGACGTTCTTCGCGCACGTGCCGGGCTTGCGCGTCGTGGTTCCGTCGTCGCCGAGGCTCGCCTACGGGCTGCTGCTGGCGGCCATCCGCGACCCCGATCCGGTCGTGTTCCTGGAGCCGAAACGGCTTTACCGCGCCGTTCGCGAGGAGGTCGCCGACGATGGCGTGAGTGTGCCGCTCGATCAGTGTCTCGTGCGCCGGGAGGGGGGCGATGTCACGCTCGTGGCCTGGGGTGCGATGGTTCACGAGGCTCTGGCGGCTGCCGAGACGCTTGCCCGGGACGGCATTCAGGCGGCCGTCATCGACGTGGCGACGCTGGCACCGCTCGATGAGGAGCCGATTCTCGAGTCCGTTCGGCAGACAGGGCGCTGCGTGATCGCGCATGAGGCGCCGCTGACCGGGGGCTTCGGCGGCGAGATCGCGGCGCGCATCGCGGATCGCGGGCTCTTCTCCCTTCTTGCTCCCATCAAGCGGGTTGCGGGTCTCGATTGCGTGATGCCGTTGCCACGGCTCGAGCGCCATTATCTGCCAGGGGCCGACCGCATCGTGGCGGCGGCCAGGGACGCCATGAGGTTCGCGTGACGATCTTCCGCCTGCCAGATCTGGGCGAGGGGCTCGCGGAGGCCGAGCTCGTCGCCTGGCATGTCGGTCCCGGCGATCGGGTGGTCGCCGATCAGCCGCTCGTCTCGGTCGAGACCGCCAAGGCGGTCGTCGAAATCCCTTCGCCATGGTCCGGCCGGGTGGTCGCGACGTTCGGAGCGCCCGGCGATGTTCTGAAGATCGGCGCAGTGCTCGCCGAGATCGAGACAGAGTCCCGGACCGAAGACCGGGGATCGGTGGTCGGTGCGTTACCCGTGGAAGCGCCGGTGGCGGCCGGAGGATCCGCGCCGACGGCGCCGGTGCCGGAGCGTCGAAGCGGACCCCGAGCGGTAAGCCCCGCGGTCCGGCGACGCGCGGCCGAGCTTGGCGTCGATGTTTCGACCGTCGCCGGCACAGGACCTGACGGTACCATCACTTTGGCGGACGTCGAGGCGGCGCGTGCCATGGCTGTGCGGCCGCCAGCGCCCTACCAGCCGCTGACCGGCGTACGACGCGCCATGGCCGAGGCCCTGTCGCGCGAGGCCGCCCGGGTGGTGAGCGCCACCGTTACGGACGAGGTCCCGGTCGAGCATTGGCCGGCGGGCACGGACCCCACGATCCGTCTCATTCGTGCGGTCGTGGCCGGGTGCCGCGCCGCACCGGAGCTCAATGCCTGGCTCGATATGTCCCGCAAGGCGCGATGCCTGCACGAGCGGATCGACCTCGGGATTGCCATGGAGACCGGCGACGGCCTGTTCGTGCCGACGCTGCGAAATGTGGCTGCGTTGTCCGAACGCGATCTGCGCGCGTCCCTCGATGCCCTGAAGAGCGCAGTTCGCACCCGAACCGTGCCGCAGGGCGATCTTACCGGACAGACGATCACGCTGTCGAACTTCGGCACGATCGGCGGCCTTCACGCCGCGCTCACCATCATGCCGCCGCAGGTGGCCATCCTCGGCGCCGGACGAATCCACCAAGCGGTGCGGCCGACGGCCAGCGGCATGGCCGTCGTGCGCGTGTTGCCGCTTTCGCTCACGTTTGACCACCGGGCCGTCACGGGGGCCGAAGCCATTCGATTCCTATCGGCGGCCATCGCGGATCTGGCCGCATGACCTTGGTTTCGTCGTTTCGCTTGTCGCAATGAGGCAGCCATGCAGGACATGTTCTCGTTCATCGACGGCCTCGGGCCGGAAAAGATCGTTCACCTGCATCAACCAGCGACCGGACTGAGAGCCATCGTCGTCGTCGATAATACGGCCGCCGGGCCTGCGATTGGCGGCACGCGCATGGCGCCCGATGTCAGCGTGGCGGAATGCTTTCGCCTCGCGCGCGCCATGACGCTGAAGAATGCCGCGGCAGGTCTTGCGCACGGGGGCGCAAAGTCCGTCATCGTTGGCGATCCGGCGATGCCCGAGCGCGAAAAAGAAGCGCTCATTCGCGCGTTCGCAGCGTCCGTCCGTGACCTCAAGGACTACATTCCCGGCCCTGATATGGGGACCAACGAGAAGGCGATGGCGTGGGTGCGCGACGAGATCGGCCGTGCGGTCGGTCTGCCGCGCGTCGTCGGCGGCATCCCGCTCGATGAGATCGGGGCGACCGGATATGGTCTCGCAGCCGCGGCGGAGGCGGCGCAGGAGTTCGGAGGGCCGCCCTTGAAGGGCGCCCGCGTGGCCGTGCAGGGGTTCGGAGCGGTCGGACAGCATGCCGCGAGATTTCTTGCCGAGCGCGGGGCGGTTCTGGTCGCGGCATCCGACTCGCACGGCACGATCTGGGATCCTGACGGGCTCGACGTTGCGGCGCTCATGCGTCTCAAAGGAACAGGAGCGAACCTGCAGGATTGTTCGCAAGGCAAGCGGATGGCGCGCGACGAGATCGTTGCCGTTCCATGCGATATCTGGATCCCGGCGGCGCGGCCGGACGTGCTGACGGCCGCCAATGTCGGTCGGCTTGACGCTCGCCTCGTCTTGCAGGGCGCCAATATTCCCGCCACGCCGGAGGCCGAGAAGATCCTGCATGAGCGCGGCGTGCTTTCGATTCCGGACTTCATCGCCAATGCCGGCGGCGTCATTTGCGCGTCCGTCGAGTACCATGGCGGCTCCGAGGCCTCGGCTCTGGGCATCATCGCCGACAAGATCGGCCGAAACACGCGCGAGGTTCTGAGCGATGCGCGGCGCAGCGGACAGCAGCCGCGCGCTGCGGCCGAGGCGCTTGCGGTCCGTCGCGTCAAGGCGGCCATGGCGCTGCGCCGTTGGCACCGGATGCAATGACGGCGTTCGCCGCGTGTTCCCGCCATCGAGATGCACGCCAAAAGAGAAGCTGGGATCCGGGTCGCACATCGTGCGCCGAGGCTTCAGGCAGGGAGGCCGGGGCGCGACTGTTGTGTCAAACTCAGTCGATCTCTGCGGGCTCGGACCGGCGCAGATCGGGACCCGCCGTGAGCGAGAGAGTCGGTCTTGGCTGCGGGACCGTCGGGGCCTCGGCGCGCGACCAATCCCGTTTCGCCTTGCGATAGTCAGGACGCATCGTCGACTGCGGCGATGATGCGCATCCCGGAGACATGGTCATGCGTCGATTGGCGCTCACGAAGGCCTTCACGCTCATCGAGCCCGGACCGGTGGTGCTCGTGACGACGCGGGATGGCGGCAGAAACAACGTCATGACCATCTCGTGGACGATGGTGCTCGATTTTACGCCACGCTTTGCGATCACCACCGGGGCGTGGAACCATTCCTTTGCGGCATTGCAGAGAAACCGGGAATGCGTGATCGCCATTCCGACGGTCGATCTTCTCGACACGGTCGTCGGGATCGGAACGTGCTCGGGAGCTGACACCGACAAGTTCACCCGATTTGCGCTAACGCCCCTCCCCGGCAGGATGGTAGGCGCACCGCGCATCAAGGAGTGCCTGGCAAACATCGAGTGCAAGGTCGTGGACTTCATCGAGCGCCACGACATTGTGGTGCTCGTGGGGCTCGCCGCCTACGTGGACCCTGCCCGCAAGGAGAGGCGGATGCTGCATGCGGTCGGCGATGGCACGTTCATCGTCGACGGACGGCGGCTTGACCGCCGCAAAGCGATGGTCTCGAAGCTGCCTCCCGGCGTCTAGCGCACGACGTCGCCCGTCATCCGCCGAAGGTATCGGACGGCGATGCGGCGTCAGCCTTCGGTCAGTCGGCTTCGTCTTCGCGCCCTACCAGAGCCAGCGCGCGTGCCCGCCGGCCCATCTTCGTGGCTTGATGCACGATCGCCTCCTCGCGACCATGGGTGACCCAGATCTCGCCAGCCCCCGATTCCTCGATGGTGGCGATGATCTCCGGCCAGTCGACATGATCGGAGATGACGAGCGGCAACTCGACGCCGCGCTGGCGGGCGCGGCCGCGCACGCGCATCCAGCCGGAAGCGAACACCGTCAGCGGATCGGCAAGGCGGCGCGACCAGCGATCGGCCAGCGCGGAGGGCGGGCAAAGCACGATCTGGCCGGCGAGATCGGACCCGGCGTCGGCGGCGTGGCGCAGATCGCCGAGCGGAACGCCGAACTGCTCGTAGAGAGCGCAGAGCGGGACGAGTGCGCCGTGCAGCCAGATCGGCTTGTCGTAGCCGGCGCGACGCAAGAGCGCGATCAGGCGCTGCGCCTTGCCGAGGCCGTAGGCGCCGACGAGATGTGTGCGCTCGGGGAACCGCGCGAGCGAGGCGAGGAGCTTTGCGATCTCGCGGTCATCGGGCTCGTGCCGGAAGACGGGAAGCCCGAACGTCGCCTCGGTGACGAAAAGATCGCAGGGCACGAGCTCGAAGGGGGCGCAGGTCGGATCGGGAGAGCGCTTGTAGTCGCCCGAGACGACGGCGCGTTGGCCCCGGTAGTCGAGCACGACCTGGGCGCTGCCGAGGATGTGACCGGCAGGGACCAGCGTCACGGCGACGTCGCCGATGCGCCGCGTTTCGCCATAGCGCGCTGGCTCCAGCCTGTGGGCGGCGCCTTCGCCGAGCCTGATCCGCATCACCGCGAGCGTCTCCGGCGTCGCAAGCACCGCGCCGTGTCCGGGCCGCGCGTGATCGGAGTGACCGTGCGTGATGACGGCCCGCTCAACCGGGCGCGACGGGTCGATGTAGAAACGGCCCGGCACGCACCAAAGGCCGGCGGCCTCCGGGCGCAACCAGCTCTCAAAAGCAACCGGCACGGCTCGATGCTCCAGCAGGGCCGGTTTCGGTCCTGCCCGATTGCTGACGGGTCATGTCAGCCCGCACTGTGGGGAAGATGTCGCTCTCGCCATCCGGGGCATTCGGCACATCGGTTCGGCACGCCTCAGCCACGGCCCTCGAACGGCATGTTGGTCGCCTTGATCATCAGCTCGAAGACGTTGGTGTCGAGCGGCAGCGAGGCCATGTAGCGGATTGCCGAGCCGCAGTGCACGACGTCGAAGACGGGCTCCGGCATGATGTCGCCTCGCGGCTGCGGCACGCCGGCCTTCATGCGGCCGCCCATGTTGGTGTCGGCGTTGCCGATGTCGATCTGACCCGCGGCGATGTTGAACGGGCGGCCGTCGAGCGCGATGCACTTGGTGAGCCCGGTGATGGCGTGCTTGGTCGCCGTGTAGGCGACCGACTGCGGCCGGGGCACGTGCGCCGAGATCGAGCCGTTGTTGACGATCCGTCCGCCCTGCGGCTTCTGCTCCTTGAACATCCGGATCGCCTCCTGGGCGCACATGAAGCAGGCGGTCAGGTTGAGATCGACGACCCTCTGCCAGTCCTCGAGCTTGATGTCTTCCATCGGCCCGGCGGGAAGACCCATGCCGGCGTTGTTGAAGAGGAAGTCGAGGCGCCCGAATGCCTTCTTTGTCTCGGCGAACAGGCGCTTGACCTGATCCTGCTTGGTGACGTCGGTCGGCACGGCGAGCATCTTGCCGCCGCCGGCTTTGGCCATGGCGACCGTCTTGTCGAGCTCGTCCTTGCGCCGGCCGGCGATGACCACGTTCCAGCCATCCTCCTGCAGCGCAAGCGCCGCCGCCCGGCCGATGCCAGTGCCGCCGCCGGTGATGATCGCGACCTTGTTCGTTGCCATGGCGTGTCCTCGTTGGATGATTGGCGAATGTCGATGCGAGAGGGCGGCTGCTAGCGCGACTTCGGCGTCCAGCGATAGGCCTTGGCGCAGGCGCCGCCCATGAGCATGGCGCGATCGCTTGCCGACAGGCGGTCGGTCTCGACGAACGGCCTGACGGCCTGCTCGTAGTTGACGACCGCGTAGGCCCGCGTCCAGTCCGTGCCCCACAGGCAGCGGTCGATGCCCCAGGCGTCGAAGAGGCGCGCGAGCGGGTCCCAGATGTCCGCGAACGGATAGGGCTCCTTCGAAAGGGTACAGGCGCCGGTGATCTTGATGACCGCGTTCTTGCGCTTGGCGAGTTCCATCACCTTTGGCAGGTCCGCCCACGGCTCGGCGGGGGCCGGCGGCGTGCGCGGCTGCAGTATCGCCATGTGGTCGATGATGAAGCGCGTGTCCGGATGGCGGTCGATCAGCGCCATGCCGGCGTCAATGTTGCCCCAGCAGAGGATATTGACGGGAAGATCGTATTTGACGGCGGCGCGCAGGATCCGGTCGAGACCAGGATGGGCGGGATCGCGCTTTGCTTCTTTTGGCATCATGATCCGGACGCCGACGGCGCCGGGCGTGCGCTTCCAATCGGCGATGACGTCAGCGACAGCGGGATCGTCGGGATTGACGGGCTTCACGATCGCAAACCGGTCAGGATGCTTGCGCTGCACCTCGATGGCGTAGCTTGCGTCATACTGGTAGAGCGAGAATGCGGAGATGAAGATCGCACCGTCGACGCCGACCTTGTCCATCGCCGCCACCATCTCGTCACCGGTGACGTGCGGCGGCCAATTCGGAACGCTGTGCCACGGACGCTTCGGTGTGTTGGCCTCGTAAGCGTGGACCTGGGCGTCGATGATCATGAATGGGTTGCTCCTCAAAGGGCGCACGGTTTGACGGTGCGCAGTAGGTCTTGCGGGACCGTAGCAGGTGGCAACGTCCGTGCGGAAGTGGGTTCCATTGCAGTCCTAGCCGGGCAGCGCATTGACAGGCTCAATCCAGCTTGAAGCCTTTTGCGCGAATGAAGGCCCCGAAATCGGCCCGCTCCGGGACGGCGTAGTGGCGCGCTTTCTCCTCGCTCCAGCCGTAGTCCGCGCAAATCCCGAAGCGGGCGACGTTGCGCTGCGCGCGGTAGGGGAATATGCCGTTGCGGCGCCGGTCGTAGGCTTCGACAGCCTCTCGCGTCGCCGGCGTGAAGCGGTTGCGGTGGAGCGTGAGCGCGAGCGGCAGCCGCGCCGAGATGTTCATCGGCACTGCCGGCCAACCGAAGCCCATACCGGCAACGGGGAAAACGTGGTCGGGAAGCGCGAACATCTCGGAGACCTCGGCGGCGTGATTGCGGATGACGCTGACGGGGCAGCAGCCGAGGCCCGCCGCCTCGGCCGCCGTCACGAACGCCTGCAGTGCGATGCCGGCGTCGACCGCGGCATTGAAGAAGGCGTCGAGATGATCGTTGGCGAAGGGATGACCGCGCCATTCGTGCACCTGGCGCTGACGGCGGTTGTTGCCCAGGAAGACGAGAAAGTGAGGGGCTGCCGCAATCCACTCCTGGTCGGCGAGCAATGTGTTGATGCGGCTGCGGAGCACCGGATCGTCGACGATGAGAATATCGCGTCCCTGGAGATCGCTTTTCGAGGGAGCCGAGAGCGCGACCGCGCAAAGAGTCTCGATGAGGTCATTGCCGACCGGTTCCGGCTTGAAGCGGCGCACGACGCCTCGGTTGGCCATCCTCTGCAGCGCGACATTGGCTGCGACCTCGGCGTCGACCTTTGCGCCGAAGTCGCCGAAGCGCAGGTCGAGCGCGTCCTTGGTGCTTCTCATGATGTCTTGTCTCCCGAGGCGAGGCCGAGCGCCGCCTTGACCTGCAACAGATCCCTCCAAGCCTGCCGCTTGGCCGCGGGCGTGCGCAACAGGTAGGCTGGATGCAGCGTCGGCATGACGCGAATCTTGCGGCCGTCGACGTCGAGTTCGCGCCACCTGCCGCGGATGCGCAAGATGCCGTCGTCGACGCCGAGCACGGCTTTTGCCGCCGGACCGCCGAGGGTGACGATCACCTCGGGCGCGACCAGTGCGATCTGGCGCTCGAGGAAGGGGCGGCAGACGAGCGTCTCCTGCAGCGTTGGCGTGCGATTGCCCGGAGGGCGCCAATACACGGTGTTGGTGATATGGACGTCCTTCTCGGTGAGGCCGATGGCGGCCAGCATCCGGTCGAGCAACTGGCCTGACCGCCCGACGAAAGGCTTGCCCTCGAGGTCCTCCTCCCGGCCCGGCGCCTCACCGATAAGCATCAGGCGCGCTTGCGGGCTGCCTCGGTAGAAACAGAGATTCTTGGCGGTCGCCTTGAGGCTGCAGCCGTCGAAACGGCGCAAGGCAGCCTCGAGCGCCTCGAGCGTCGGGGCCTGACGGGCGGCCTCGCGTGCGGCCATCATGGCCGCGTCGGGCGGGGCTGTTGCAAACGCCCGTGTCGCCGACGGCGGCGAGGCCGGAGGGGGCGGCCGCGGCGCGCTAGATGCGCGCGGCGGGGGCGTCTGGGCCGGCGACGGGCGGCTCGGGGTCTCTTCGCCGTCCTCGCGCCCCGGCCACACGAAGGAGTCCCCCGGCGCCCGATCGGGCCTCGCGGTCCAGTCGATGGCTGTCTCCGTGGTTGCCACATCGACCCCGGCCGCACGCCACCAGGCGAGCAGCGCGAGCAACCGGTCCTGCTCCACGCGATCGATCATCGGCAACAGACTACCGGCCGGCGCCGGCGCCTGCCACCCCTCGTTACGCCCGCCTTCCCTTGACGGGTTCCCGCTCGCGACCTAATCGAGCATATGAAAACAGCGATCAGAGAGCGGGGCCCTGACAATGGCTGACACCCTGGCGGAGCTGCCGCCGCGAGAGGCGATGGAATTCGACGTGGTGATCGTCGGTGCTGGGCCGGCTGGCCTTGCGACCGCGATCCGGTTGAAGCAGCTCGCCGCCGAGCGCGGACACGAGCTTTCCGTCGTCGTGCTCGAGAAGGGCTCCGAGGTCGGTGCCCATATCCTCTCGGGCGCGGTGATCGATCCCGTCGGCCTCAACCGGCTCATCCCCGACTGGAAAGCCAAGGGCGCGCCACTTGAGACAGAGGTCGCCGACGACCGCTTTCTTTATCTCGGTCCCGCCGGTCAGATTCGCTTACCGAACTTCCTGATGCCGCCGCTGATGAACAATCACGGCAACTACATTGCCAGCCTCGGCAGCCTGTGTCGCTGGCTCGGCGAGCAGGCAACGGAGCTCGGGGTTGAGATCTACCCGGGATTCGCTGCCGCCGAGGTGCTCAGTGACGACTCGGGTGCCGTCATCGGGGTTGCGACCGGTGACATGGGGATCGGCAAGGACGGCAAGCCGAAGGACAGCTTCACGCGCGGCGTCGAGATCAAGGGCCGCTACACGGTGATCGCTGAGGGAGCGCGCGGCTCGCTTGCCAAGGAGATCATCGCCCGCTTCAAGCTCGACCAAGGCCGCGAGCCGCAGAAGTTCGGCATCGGCATCAAGGAGCTCTGGGAGGTTCGGCCCGAGAAGCACAAGCCGGGTCTCGTGCAACATTCGTTCGGCTGGCCGCTCGACAACCGCACGGGCGGCGGCTCGTTCCTCTATCACTACGGCGCGAACCTCGTTTCGGTCGGCTTCGTCGTGCACCTCAATTATCGCAATCCTTATTTGTCGCCCTACGAGGAGTTCCAGCGTTTCAAGACGCACGTTGCCATTCGCGACACCTTCGAGGGCGGCAAGCGCATCGCCTACGGCGCGCGTGCGATCACCGAAGGCGGCTGGCAATCGATCCCGAAGCTTGTGTTTCCGGGCGGCGTGCTGGTCGGCTGCTCGGCGGGCTTCGTCAACGTGCCGCGCATCAAGGGAAGCCACAATGCCATCCTCTCCGGCATCCATGCGGCCGAGGCGATTTTCGCGGCCGTCGCCGCGGGCCGCGCCCATGACCGGCTCGACGACTACGAGCAGGCGGTCCTCACCGGACCGATTGCTCGCGACCTGAAGCGCGTGCGGAACGTCAAGCCGCTTTGGTCGAAGTTCGGCACGGCGCTCGGCGTCGCCTTCGGGGGCCTCGACATGTGGCTCAACACCATCATCCCCGGGACCGGCCTCGGCTACACGCTGCGCCACGGCAAGCCGGATCACCTCGCGACCGGCAAGGCATCGCAGTTCAAGCCGATCGCCTATCCGAAGCCCGACGGGGTGCTGACCTTCGATCGGCTGACCAATGTGTCGTTCTCGGGGACCAACCATGAGGAGGACCAGCCGGCACACCTGAAGGTGAGGGACATGGCGCTGCAGCTCTCCTCGGAGCTTGGCGAGTTCGCGGGGCCATCGAATCGCTACTGTCCGGCGGGGGTCTACGAGTGGGTCGATGACGGCGCGGGCGGAAAGCGGTTTCAGATCAACGCGCAGAACTGCGTCCACTGCAAGACGTGTGACGTCAAGGAGCCGAACCAGAACATCACTTGGACGGTGCCGGAAGGCTCGGGCGGGCCAAATTATCCGGGGATGTGAGGTCGCCGCGGCCGCGGTGCTGTCAGCAAGGCGCGCGGCGCCATGCGCATTTGAAGCTGTTGTGCTGCGAGCTCCGGCGTCCAACACGAAAGCGCGAGCGCAAACGCGCGCATCCTGCGCGCCCGTGCCGCCAAGTGGGGCCACCCGGTCACTGGCGATTGAAGCCGGGATGTTGCGGGTTGGGGGAATGAAGCGTACGCTCCGGCTTGGACGATAAGGCTGAAGGAGGTTGTGAGGCTGGACTGAACCGCAATCGGGGGGAAGGATCATGCGACCGCACTGGCTTTTCATGTGCGCGACGGGGGTTGTCGGGTTGCTCGCGGTTGGCAGTGACGCGGCGAGGGCGCAGCAGAAGCAAGACACCCAGAAGCAGCAAACACAGCAACAAACTTCGCCGCCCAAGCCATCCTCTCCGCCCAAGCCGGTGCAGGCCCAGCCGGCGCCGAAACCGCAACCGTTGCCGACGCCGCCGCGGCAGACACTCTCTTCCCCGCCGAAGCCGGCTCCTTCGCAGCCGTTACCGCGACCCGCCGCACCGAAGCCTGCGCAGGCGCAGCCGCCGACCAAGAGCGGCCAGCAACAACAGCCGTCTGCGCTGCGCCAGCTGCAGCACGCCAACCAGGGCAAGCCGCAAGCGGATCACACCTTCGATGGGCGGCGCAATCCGCCGTCGCCCGTCAGCGGGCAGAGCGGTCCGAAGCCATCGGTCGTTGGCGTTCCGGCATCGGAATTCAAGCCGCCGGTCAAGGTGCGCCCGGCTGCGCCGCCGCCGCCACCGCCGACGAATGCGCAGGCGCAGCAGAAGGCTCAGCCGAAAGATCAGAAGAAGAATTAGGCGCGCGGCGGGACCGCGCGATCTGTGCGCGACGCCCGTCCCCAGGCGAAAAAGCGGATCCAATCCGGTAACGAGAGCGGACCGGGTGTTCTGTGTGAGCGCTCCTGCCTTGGCGCACGGAATGCTCGGCGATGGCGGCACCGCCATCAGACGTTGCGCGAAATTGGATTGTGCTTGCGATCGGCGACCCCTATGGTCACTCCGTGGCGGAGTTCACTAGGCCCGTTCGCGGGCGTTTTCCGCTTAAGTCGTTGCAATGCTCCGCCGTTCTCGGGACCAAGGAGTAATTGCTATGCATTTCTGCATCACGGCGAACTATACTGCGAAGGCCCTCACCGCCATGGCGGAGAACCCCGGCGCGGACCGCCGCGCGGCGCTCGAAAAGCTTGTGACGGCAGCCGGGGGCAAGTTGGTCGACCTCTACTTCACGACCTCGGATGGGCCAGGCGCCATGGTGATCGTCGATGCCGAAGCGCCGGCAGTCGCAGCGATGGTGAGCACGATCGCGGCGACCGACAGCGTGCGCGACATCAAGATGACACGGCTTTGGACCAACGACGAGGTGAACGCGATCCGCAAGAAGAGGATCGAGCTTGCAAAGTCGTATCGTCCCCCCGGCCAGTAAGGACGGGCGCAGGTCTCACGCCTTCATCAGATGACCTGTTCGGCGCTCGCGACGTGTCCGCGAGCGCCGTCGGAAAAGCGCGAGAGTATCCGCAGGCCTCTACAGCAAGCGCCAGCGGGATCCGGCGCGGTCGCCGACGGTCATGGGGTGGCGCCGCAGATCTGCCGCAGCGCCAGCCATTCTCCGTCTTCGAGGGCGGGCGTCGACGGGTAGGGCGGCTCGGCGCGCACACGCCTGGCGCGCTCCGGCGAGGGCGGGTGCGTCTGGAAGACATTCGGCAGGCGAAACCCCTGGTCATTACCCGTGCGCGGCTCCTCGATGCGCCCGATGCGGTCGAAAAAGCCGGCGAACGGTGCGGCGGCGATCCCTGCGCGCCGCAGGATGCGCAGCGCAACCTCGTCGGCTTCCATCTCGTTCGCGCGGCTGTAGCGCAGAAGCAGGAGTTGCGAGGCGGCCTGCGTCACGAGGTCGGGCGACCAGCCGCCGAACAACACCTGGAGACCGATCGTGGTCCCGAGCGCGCGCAGTACGGCGGCTTCGGGATGCATTTCGATCGCATGTCCCATCTCGTGCCCGAGGACTCCGGCGACCTCCTCCGCCGAGCCGGCCTTCTCGATGAGGCCCCTGGTCAGCACGATCTGATTGCCCATTACCGCGAAGGCGTTGACGAGGCTCCAGTCGATCACCTGCACCTTGAACCGGATGTCCGTTTGCGACGCTCGCGACAGGCGGTCGACGAGGCGCGCCAGCGCCGCTGTTCCGGCCGGCGCAGTGCAGGTCTTGCGGCCCTTCTTGAGCTCGCCCAGCGCCAGCGCGCCGATGCTTGCCCGCGTATCCTCTGGAATGCGCTTGGCGATGGCTTTGTATGGGAACATGGCGAAAACCGCCCAGATCAATGCTGCGATGAGCGCCAGGACGGCGAGGGTCGCGAGCACCATCGGCAGCCAACTGGGGGAGCGCGGCTGCGCCTTCCGCAATTGCGGCGCCGCCTGCAGGAGGGACGCAACGAACTGCGCGCTGTCGACCGTCAGCGTCGCGGCAGCGTCGATCGTTGAGGTCAGAACGACGCGATTCGAGCCTTCGATCGGGACGGCGGCATGGGAGGTCAGGGAGGCGAAAGGCCAGACGCGCGACTCGCCGCTCTCGCGCGCCTCGATGATGAGACCGCGCACATCGAAGCGCACCGTCGCCGGCGACCAGCCCGGCGCGGATTGCGAGCGATACTCGGCGTCGAACCGGTGGCCGGGCGGCGGCATCGGGCGATCCTCAAAGGCGCTTCGCGTCGATGGATCTGACGGTGCGATTCGGGCGCTGTGGTGACGGGCGATGAGCGCAGCTCAAGGCTGGCGCTCTGCTCTCGCCACCGCTCCTGAAGCGGTTGTCGGCGCTCTGCTGGCATCTTGCGACGGCAAGGCCGGAGGGCGCGCGTGCCGAGGCCGTGCGGCCTCGCGCCAGCCGGGATGCCGCGGTGTCGTGCGCCGGCACCGCCGTTTCGGAGCCTCTGAGTTTTCTTCGGCCTCAGCCGCGAGGCTTTCGCGAGCCAATCAGCAAGATTTGAAATTGCGTGCCGTTGCTGCGGTCTCCGATGCGGCCTAACCCTCGAGGCACGCGCGTGCGGCGTGATGGCATGGAGGACAGTCATGATGAACGGCCGGTTCCGCAGCCGGGCGCTTGCGATGGCCGGATCGACGCGCCGCAGCGTCGTCCGCGCGCTTGCGGGGCTGCCCGTCGTTGCGATGTTCGGCGGGCGGGCATTCGGACAGCGCACACCCGCCTCCACGGAGGGGCCTTACTATCCGTCGGCGGGGGCGCGGCTTGGCGATGTCGACAACGACCTGGTGAGGGTGGCGGGCGCCGTCAAGGAGGCCGGCGGAGAAGTGATCGTGCTCAAGGGGCGCGTGCTCGATGCGGACCGCAATCCGGTCGCTGGCGCCCGCGTCGAGATCTGGCAGTGCGACGTCAATGGGCGTTATCTGCATCCGGCCGACCGCGGCTCGCGCCCGCGTGACCCCGCGTTTCAGGGCTTCGGGCACTTTGTCACCGGCGCGGACGGCACCTACGCTTTCCGTACCATCAAGCCGGTCCCCTATCCGGGACGCACGCCGCACATTCACGTGAAGGTGCGGCACAACGGCCGCGAACTCACGACGCAATTCTACATTGCGGGCCATGCACAGAACGCAAACGACTTTCTGTTCAGCCGGCTGAGCGCGGCCGAGCAGCGCGTCGTGAGCATGGTCTTTTCGGCGAATGCGGAGGTGCCGGAAGCCGCGGTCGATATCGTGCTGTAATTCTGGAAAGAGCGATGGGCGCGCTGCGCCTCGCAGGACGGCGCTCGCAACGGGAGACAGGCTTGAGCGTGAGCGGGTGGCTTCAGTGCCCGCCGGTGCCGGCGAGGCCCTTGGCGATCTCTTCGGTCATCTTCTTCGCGTCGCCGAGCACCATGATGGTGTTGTCGCGATAGAAGACGGCGTTGTCGATCCCGGCGTAGCCCGAGGCCAGCGAACGCTTGTTGAAAAGAACGGTCCCCGCCTTCCACACCTGCAGGACCGGCATTCCGTAGATCGGCGAGGACTTGTCCTCCTCTGCGGCCGGGTTCACGACATCGTTGGCGCCGATGACGTAGACCGCATCGGCCTGCGAGAACTCCGAATTGATGTCCTCGAGCTCGAATACCTCGTCGTAGGGCACGTTGGCCTCGGCGAGCAGCACGTTCATGTGGCCGGGCATCCGGCCGGCCACCGGATGAATGGCGTACTTCACTTCGACGCCGGCCTTCTTGAGGTTGTCGGCCATCTCGCGCAGCGCGTGCTGGGCTTGCGCAACCGCCATGCCGTAGCCCGGCACGATGATGACCTTGCCGGCGTTCTTCAGGATGTAGGCAGCGTCCTCCGCGCCGCCGAGCTTGACGGGTTTCTGCTCGCCGCCGCCCGCCGAGGGCCCCGCCGTCTCGCCGCCGAAGCCGCCGGCGATCACCGACAGGAACGCGCGGTTCATCCCCTTGCACATGATGTAGGACAGGATCGCGCCGGAGGATCCGACGAGGGCGCCCGTTATGATGAGCGCGATGTTGCCGAGCGTGAAGCCGATGCCGGCAGCCGCCCAGCCCGAGTAGGAGTTCAGCATCGAGACGACGACCGGCATGTCCGCTCCGCCGATCGGAATGATGATGAGGACGCCGAACAGGAGCGCGGCCAAGGTAATGGCCCAGAACAGGCCGCCGCTGCCGCCGGAAGCGCAGAAGAAATAGATGAGCGCGAGGATGCCGAGTCCGAGCGCCAGGTTGATGGCATGGCGGGCTGGCAGAATGATCGGCTTGCCCGACATGCGGCCGGAGAGCTTTGCGAAGGCGATGACGGAGCCTGTGAACGTGATCGCCCCGATCGCCGTGCCGAGCGACATCTCGAGGAGACTTGCAGCGTTGATGGCGCCGGCGCTGCCGATTCCGAAGGCCTCCGGCGCATAGAGCGCGCCGGCCGCGACGAAGACCGCCGCCAGGCCGACGAGCGAGTGGAAGGCGGCCACCAGCTCCGGCATCATGGTCATCGGAATGCGCCTGGCGGTCACGGCGCCGATTGTCCCGCCTATGCCGAGGCCCAAGACAATCAGGATCCACGTAAGGGGGTCCTTCGGCGCGCCGACCTGAGCGAGCGTGGTCGCCACGGCGATGGTCATGCCGAGGATGCCGTACATGTTGCCGGCGCGTGATGTCTCGGGGCTCGAGAGGCCGCGCAGCGCCAGGATGAAGAGCACGCCCGAGGCGAGATAGAGCAGGGCGATGACGTTGGCGGACATGATGGCTCCGGAAGGCATCAGGCGGTCGTCTCAGGGCAGCCGGCGATCCCTGTCGCGGTGCGGGGCAGCACCGACCGATGGCCGACCATTGCGCTCCTATCGGCTCACTTCTTGTCTTTCTTCTTGTACATTGCGAGCATCCGGTTCGTGACCATGAAGCCGCCGAAAATGTTGACCGAGGCCATGATCAGCGCCAGGAAGCCGAAGATCTTCGCGAGCAGCGAGCCCGTCGCCACAAGCGCCACCCCGGTCGCCAGAAGGGCGCCGACAACGATCACGGAGGAGATGGCGTTGGTGACGCTCATGAGCGGCGTGTGCAGCGCCGGCGTCACCGACCAGACGACGTAGTAGCCGACGAAGATGGCGATGACGAAAACCATCAGCTGGTAGACGAAAGGACTGACGTCGCCGCCGCCCGCGGCTTGCGCGAACGTCGGAAAGAACCCTGCCGCAAATGCCGCCGATAGGGCGGAGGCGAGACGCGCGCGGGTCATCCTCATGCCCCCTTCGCTTGCAGGTTCGGATGGACGATGCGCCCGTCGCGGGCAACCAGCGTGCCTTTCACGATCTCGTCCTCCCAGTTGATCTTGAGCGCCTTCTCCTTCTTGTCGATCATCGTCTCGAGAAGGTTGAGCAGGTTCTTGGCGTAGAGCGATGAGGCATTGACCGGAACCGTGCCCGGCAGGTTGATGGGCCCCCAGATCTTTACGCCGCCGACTTCGACCGCCTCGCCCGGCTTCGTCAGCTCGCAGTTGCCGCCGCGTTCGGCCGCCAGATCGGCAATGATCGATCCCGGCCTCATGCTGGCGACCATCTCGCGGGTGATCAGGCGCGGCGCCGGACGTCCCGGGATCAACGCCGTGGTGATGACAATGTCCTGGCCCTTGATGTGGCTGGCGATGAGCTCGGCCTGCTTCTTCTGGTAGGCCTCGGACATGGGTTTGGCATAGCCGGCGGCAGTCTGCGCCTGGCGGAACTCGTCGTCCTCGACGGCGATAAACTTGGCCCCGAGCGAGGCCACCTGCTCTTTGGTCGCCGGACGCACGTCCGTCGCCGAGACGATGGCGCCAAGGCGGCGGGCGGTCGCGATAGCCTGCAGACCGGCGACGCCGACACCCATGATGAAAACTTTCGCCGCCGGAACCGTGCCCGCCGCGGTCATCATCATCGGGATCGCCTGTCCGAACATCGAGGCGGCATCGACCACGACCTTGTAGCCCGCCAGGTTCGCCTGGCTCGAAAGCACGTCCATGGATTGCGCGCGGGTGATGCGCGGGATGAGCTCCATCGCAAACAGCGCGCGACGCTCGGCTGCGAGCTGCTCAAGCCCGCCTCGGTCGTCATAGGGCTGCAACATGGCAAAGACCAAGCCGCTGGGGCCCAGTGCCTTGATATCGGCAAGCGCGGGACGGCGCACCGCCAACAGGATGTCAGCTCCGGCGGCGGCCTCGGCGGACGATGACACCGTCCTGGCGCCGGCGGCGCGGTAGGCGTCGTCGGAAAAGCGCGAGCGGGAGCCGGCGCCGGACGGCACGCGGACCTCGAAGCCGAATCCCGCAAATTTCTTGGCGGTTTCAGGAGATAGCGCGACCCGGGGCTCGTCCTGCGGCTCGGCCGAGACTGCGATGGTCACCATGGCGGCTCAAATCCCCTCACGTTCGGCCCGAAGCACGATGACGGTCGCCGCCCAGACCCGAGCCGGGAGTTAGACGAGAAAGATCAGCATTCCAAGAAGGATGACGGCGCACAGGGCGACAAGCGCGATGGTGCCTCTGACGAAGCCCTGATAGGTGCGGACGTGCTCGCGATAATCCATGGCTTCATGGCCATCGGACGTGTCGATGCTCATGGCTTTCCCTCGGCCCGAAACGGAATGTCGGCCCTTGGTAGCGCAACGCCGGGTGACGCTCAAGCCGCGGATGGCGCCTGCGCACATGCGCCGCGGACGGACAGGACGGCCGTCCAGGCCCCGGGGCGGGATCAACGCTGCGGCGGCTCCGCCGTCATGCTCGTCCAGTTGATGATCTGGACGCGGCGGTTTTCGGCGGCGTAGGGCTGCGCAGGGTTTTTCAGCCGGGACTTGCCGAATCCGCGCGCGATCAGATTGGCCGGATCGATGCCGTGCTTGTCGATCACGTACTGTCGGACCGCTTCGGCGCGCCGGTGGGACAGCGCAATATTGTAGTCGGCAGGACCCGAGGCGTCGGTATGGCCGGCGATCACGAACTTCTGGTCGGCGAGTCGCTGATCGGCCATCGCCTCGCCCAGCATGTCGAGCAGGCCGGTTGCCTCTGGCGAGATTTCAGCGGAATCGAGCGCGAAGAACACTTCGAGATCGGCGGTTGGAAGCTTCATCTTCTCCGCCATCTCGGGCGCTCTGGCCATCTCGGCGTCCGTAGCGAACGGCCGGCGGGAAGGGGCGGCAGTCCGGCGTCCGCCGCGCGGGGTCGGGCGGGCTTGCGAGCTTGGCGGCGCGGCCGCGTCAGGTGCGCCGGGAGGGGCGGCGGCCGTGGGCGGGCCTGCTTGGCCGGGCGTGGCTGGCGTCGGCGCGGCGGTGCGCTGCGGGGCGCCGGGTCGCGGGGAGATCGCCGGCGGCGCGCCTGGCGCAGCGTTCGGGGCGGGCGCTGCCGTTGCGGCAGGCGGCGCCGCAGGCGCGGGGGGACTGGAGGCCGGCGCAGGCGGCTGGTTGTCCGCGGGCGCCGGCGTCACGAGCGAGCGGACGCTCGGCATCGGCGGCTGCGTTCCTGGGGTCGGCGGAGCACCGGGTGAAAGGGTTGGCGATGCCGCAGGCGGCGGCGTCGCAGCCTGCTGCGGTGGCGCCGGCGGCGCCGGAGGCTGCGCCGCAGTGGGCGGTTGTGGGGTGGCTGCAGGGGGCGGCGTTGCTGCCTGCGGCGCAGCAGGCGCGGCCGGCGCGGGGCCGGCCGGTGCTCCAGCCGGCGCTGGCGGTGCCGGGGTGCCGCCGAGGCGCTCGATCAGTTCCTCGACGAGACGACGGCCGGGTGGGCTCTGTGGCTGCGCCTGAGCCGTCTCGATGCGCTCGCTCGGCTGCGGGACAGTTTGCGCCGTTGCCGTCATGGTCGAGACGATCAGAGGCAGCGCCGCGGCGGCGGACCAAAGCCGTTGCATCATGCAAAATACCTTGCGGAGCGGGGCAATACCGTCGTTGCGACGTTATCTGCACATATGCAGGGAGGCAACTCGCGAGGTACGCAGGCGCGGGGGCGGCGTATTCGGGACGGGTCCCGACGACGGCATAAAGCGGGGCAGGGTGGCTGTCGGCATGTTGTTGGCTGCGGACGCTGCCGGCGTCTGCGCCCCGGGCGTCACCGTGGCGGGCGCTGAGGGCTGATTGGCCGGAGCTGCGGCTTGAGCGGGCGGCGGGGATGCCGGGGACGCCGGAGCCGGATCGCCGGCGGGTGGCGCGGCAGGGGGTGTCGCCTGCGCGATGCGGACCGGCGCGGGCGTTTCATTTTCGGGCGACTGGGCGCTCTGTGCGGGCGGGTCAGCGGACGACCGTGCCGGATCGGCGAGCTGCCGCTCGCTGAGAAGAGTTCGTAGCGGACGGTTCGGATCGGCTTCCGCCGCCGATGTGCTGCTCGAGCGGCCAAGGCCGGCGTAGGCCGCGGCGGCCGCGGCAACGGTGATGGCGATCGCTCCGGCGATCATCAGCTTGCGATGCATGGGAACGGGCTCCGATGAAATGAAACGCGTCGTCTTTAAATAAGTGAATATCGTTCATTTCATCAATGATTGGCGTTCAAAATTTTCGTGAGCGGGTCGTGAACGTGGCTGGCGGCGCACATCGCCATCGCGCCTGCGTCGCGCGGTCAACGGCGCTCTAACGCTTCAGCGATAACAAGTCCGGCGGTGCCCAAGGGCTCGCAGTCATCGCGTCGTGGGGGGCTCCGGGGGCAAAGCATGTGACCATTCACGTTCCGAATGCCGTCGTCGCCGAGTCCGTCACCGCCGCTCCAAGCGGGACCCGGCGCCGGGCACCGCACGACCTGCGCCGTCCCTTTGATTGGATCGGGAACGAGGCGCATTTGCGCCGCCTTATCTGGCGCAACGCCATCCTTTCGCTGGTCACGGTTGGCGTCTACGCCATCTGGGCCAAGGTCGCCTGGCGGCAGGCCCTCTGGCGCAGCCTCAGGTTCCAGGGCAAGCGGCTTGCTTTCACCGGCACCGTGCGCGAGGCGATGATCCCGGTGCTGATCGCCGCCGCCGTCATCGTGGCCGCCGTTGCGGCCATCGCCATCATGAAATGGCTCGGCGCGCCGCGCCCGCCCGTGCCCCGCCGCTCGCTGCGGCTGTTCGCAGCGATCCCTGTGGTCTTCCTCTTCGGCCTCGCGGCATGGCGAGCGCGAAGCTATCTGGTGAGCCGGACCGAGATCGACGGTCTCGCCGGACGGCTCGAAGGCAGCCCTCTCGGGTATGCGCTCACCCACTTCGCGACGGCGTTCCTCACGCCGCTGACGTTCGGGCTCATCGTTCCCTGGCGACAGGCATGGCTGCAGCGGAGGCTTGTTGGGGGAATGGTGCTCGGCCCTCATCGCGTTGCCTGCCGCGGCATCGACGCCCGACGCCTGCTCGGGCGTCTGGTGGCGGCATTCGCCGCCGGCGCGGCGGTTTATCTCGCGGCCGTGCTCGCCGTCGCCTTCAGCCCGCTGGCGCCGAAGCTGATCGAAGCTCACGGTAAAGGGACATTGCCGGCGCTCTCGGCAGGCGAGGTCGCACTTCTGGCGGGCGTGGGACTAATTGCGGGGCTTGCGATGGCAGCCGCCGGAGCCTGGTATCGCCTCGGCATGCTGCGGCTCCTGGCGGCGGCCACATCCATCGACGGCCACGTGCTCCGACTCGATGTCGCAACGTCCGACTTCGTCCGGACGGCAGTCGTCAACTGGTTGATGCGTCTTGGTTCTCTCGGCCTTCTCGGCTGTCTTGCAGAGCTTCGCATGGTGCGTCTGCTGGTCGAACGCCTGAGCTTCGAGCAATCGCAGCCTTGCGATTGATGAAATTCTCTTTCTTCTCTATGTGAGGGTTCCCGACGGCGGCAGGCCGCAATTTCACGCTATCGCTGGCGTTGTGGCTCGTTCGCAGGAAGTGGACTGCACAACTCCGATGCGCCGCGTCATTGCCATCCTTATCGTGTGCGCGCTCGCCGGCGTCGCCTATCCCGCGTCCGGCATCCGTGCGGCATGGCAAATTCGCGCGGCGCTCGAGGCCGGCGATTCCGCCGTGCTGGCGCAGCGGGTCGATTGGGCGTCGCTGAGGGCGTCGCTCAAGCGTTCCCAGAACGAGACGAAGCAGGTTCTCAAAGAGTATTCGGAGGCTGCCGGATTGCCGGCGCCGGGGCTGTGGCAGCGCATCAAATCTGCCGCCCTGCCCTTCTTCTCCGACACAATCATCGACCGTTATGTGACCCCGGAGGGCGCCGTGCAGATCTGGTCCTGGCGTCAGACGTGGCGGGACAAGGTGCGGCCGGCCCTGCTGGCGGAGCCGGCCGGGCCGCTCGCGGGCACGTGGCTTGCGGGCACATCCGTCGATCGCGGCCTTGCGTTGCTGCGGCGCGTCGAACGCGTCGCCTTCACGTCGCCGAGGCGCCTCGAGGTCGTGCTGCTGGACCGTTATGCCGGCAACCGTCGCTGGCGCGCGGCGATGGAGCTGCGCGGCCTAACCTGGATGCTTACGGACATCGAAGTGTCGAGCAGGCGCGGCGGCGACGCAGCGCTCGGTGCCGTCGCGAGGTGATGGTCGCCGGTGCCCGCTGCCGGCTTCGTCGCGTGTCCGCCTCATGCAGCCGCCGCCAGGGCGCCACCCGTGACCAGCTTGTAGGTGATGCTGTCGACGAGCGCTTCGAAGCTCGCATCGACGATGTTCGGCGAGACCCCGACCGTCGACCAGCGTTCGCCGGTCGCCTTGTCGCGGCTCTCGACCAGAACGCGCGTCACCGCCTCGGTGCCGCCCGTCAGGATGCGCACCTTGTAGTCGACGAGCTCGACGTCGCGAATGAAGCTCTGATAGCGGCCGAGATCCTTGCGCAGCGCAAGATCGAGAGCGTTGACCGGCCCGTTGCCTTCCGCCACCGACCAGATCGGCTCCGCCTCGCCGGACACGAACACGCGGACCGAGGCCTCCGAGACGGTGATGAGCCTGCCGAGCGCATTGTGCCGCTTCTCGACGATGACACGGAAGCTGTCGACCGTGAAATACTCCGGCACGTTGCCGAGCAGCCGGCGCGCCAGCAATGCGAACGAGGCGTCCGCCCCTTCGTAGGCGTAGCCCATGGCCTCGCGCGCTTTCACCTCCTCGAGGAGCCGCTGGATTCGCTCGTCGCTCTTGGTGGTGGCGATGCCGAGCCGCTCGAGCTCCGCCAGAATGTTGGATTTGCCGGCCTGATTGGAGACGAGCACGCGGCGCTGGTTGCCGACCGACTCTGGCCGGACATGCTCATAGGTCTCGGGCTCCTTCTGGATGGCGGAGGCGTGGATGCCTGCTTTGGTCGCGAACGCGCTCTCGCCAACGTAGGGAGCCTGCCGGCTTGGCGCCCGGTTGAGGATTTCGTCGATGAGCCGGCTGATCTGCGTGAGCTTCTTCAGCGCCTCGCGCGAAACCCCGGTTTCGAACCGGTCGGCGAACTCGGGCTTCAAGAGCAGTGTCGGGATGAGGCTTGTCAGGTTGGCGTTGCCGCAGCGCTCGCCAAGGCCGTTGAGCGTGCCCTGGATCTGGCGGCAGCCGGCGCGCACCGCGGCGAGCGTGTTGGCCACCGCCTGCTCGGTGTCGTTGTGCGTGTGGATGCCAAGATGGCTGCCGGGGACGACCTTCGTGACTTCCGAGACGATCGACTCGATCTCGTTGGGCAGCGTGCCGCCGTTGGTGTCGCAGAGCACGACCCAGCGCGCACCCGCCTCGTAGGCGGTCCGCGCCACCGCGAGGGCGTGCTCACTGTTCGCCTTATAGCCGTCGAAGAAGTGCTCGCAGTCGATCATCGCCTCCTTGCCGGCGGCACGGATCGCAGCGACGCTCTCGGCCACGCCCGCAATGTTCTCGTCGTTGCTGATGCCGAGCGCGACGCGCACGTGATAGTCCCAGGCCTTGGCGACGAGGCAGACGGAGTGGGCGGAGGACTGCACCACCGCCTGAAAGCCCGGATCGTTGGCCGTCGAACGACCGGCACGTTTGGTCATGCCGAAGGCCGTGAGCCGCGCGCAGGCGAGGCGGGGTGGATCGGCGAAGAAGGCCGTGTCGGTGTCGTTGGCGCCCGGGTAGCCGCCCTCGATGTAGTCGAGGCCGAGGTCGTCGAGAATCGCAGCGATCCGCCGTTTGTCGCCGACCGAGAAGTCGACGCCCTGCGTCTGCGCACCGTCGCGCAACGTCGTGTCGAAGAGGTAGAGGCGCTCGCGGATGGCTTTCTGCATCTGTCTCACCAGTAGCCATAGAACATGAGGCCGAGCGCCAGCGCCGAGCCCAGGATCGCGAGTTTGAGCACGATGTAGGCGAGCCAGTGCTTCGGGAACGGGGTTTCCGGCGCCTTCATGGGCGATCCTCCTCCGGGGGCCAGCGATCCGTGTCGTGATCGGGGTGCTGATAGCTCTCGATGGCGTCGACCCAGGTCGTGCGCCATTGCGCCTCGTCGGATCGCACGGGGATCAGCGCGATCGAGTCGACGAAGGGCAGGCGCTCGCTCCGCGCCATCTGGATGACGGGCGCGATCTCGCCGGCGCGGTCGAAGCTTGCGATGGCGACGTCGATCTTGCCGTCGTACTCGAAAGTGAGCGGGGTGCCGCAGGCCTCGCAAAAGCCGCGGCGCACCTTGTTCGAGGACTGGAAGCGGCTTGGCCGCCCGCGCGTCCAGGAAAGGTCCGGCACGGTGACCAGCAGCCCGCCGATCGAGCCGAACGCCTTCTGGCACATGCGGCAGTGACAGAGCGAGGGGCGGCCGAGCTTCTCGGCACGGAAGCGAATGGCGCCGCACTGGCAGCCGCCCGTCCAAGGGCCATCGTCCGGCCCGGACCGCGCGTGACGCGGCGCGGCCGCGTCACGTCCGACGCCGGCGGAGAGCCCCGGGCCGAGCGGGTCGGGCGCGAGCACCTGACCGAAGGCAATGATGTGGCCGTCGGGGTCGTCGACCACGATCTCCCGGCAATTGTAGGGCCGGGTCACGGGCGGCTCCGCGACCGAGACACCGTGGCGCAAGAACTCGGCGTAGAGGTGATCGACGTCGGCTACGTAGACGTAGGCCGCCCACGTCTGCCGGGTCACGGCCACTTCGTCCTTTGCGACGAGTGCGAGGGCGATCGTCGCCGTTCCCCGCTGCACGATCGCGAAGGACGGCGGCTCGCCCCACGTCGAGGCACTGAAGCCGAGCTTCTCCTTGTAGAATGCGAGGCTCGCGCCCATGTCCTCCGTCTCAAGCACGGGCATGGCGCGCTGGAAGGCGAAGACGCTCATCGCTTGACCTCCCACGTCGTCTCGATCTCGCCGGTGTCCTTGTTGCGGGAGTCCTTGAGCTGGATGCCCATGGCGGCGAGTTCGTCGCGGATGCGGTCCGCCTCCTTGAAGTCCTTCCGCTTGCGCGCTTCGTTGCGGGCGGCGATCAGGGCTTCGACCTTAGGCTCAAGCGCCCGGTCGATGTCCTGCGCGAGTAAGTCGATGGCATTTCCATCGTGCAACAGCCCCAGCAATGCGAGCGAACGGCGAAGCTCCAGGACTGCTGTCTGCCAATCGGGTCCGGATTTGGCCCGACTGGCGGCTCTCGCCATTTGGTGCAACTCACCGATCGCGGCAGGTGTGTTGAGATCGTCGGCCAGGTGCGCCAGGAATGAAGCCGGCGGCTCTCCTCCCGCGGGAGTTCCCACGCACAGCAGGTTCCAGTCGTGAATGTTGGATCGGGCCTGAAGGAGCCTCTCCACAGTCCAGTCGATCGGCTGGCGGTAGTGCGTCATCAGCATCGCCAGTCTGAGTGTGAGCCCGTGCCACCTCTGCGAACCAAAAGCCTTGCTTTCCAGAAGGTCCCGGATCGTCACGAAATTGCCGAGGGACTTCGACATCTTCTCGCCCTCGACCTGCAGGAAGCCGTTGTGCATCCACACGTTCGCCATCACCGGCGTATCGTGCGCGCAGCGCGATTGCGCGATCTCGTTCTCGTGATGCGGGAAGACGAGGTCGATGCCGCCGCCGTGGATGTCGAAGACGTGCGGGTGCTTGAGTCCGGCTTGCGAAAGCAGCCCCTTGAGCCGCGGCTCCTCCCAGAGGCATCTGTCGGCCATGGCGGAGCATTCGATGTGCCAGCCGGGCCGGCCGGGGGTTTTGATCCCGCAAGGGCTCGGCCAGGCCGGCTGTCCGCTCGTCGACGGCTTCCAGAGCACGAAGTCCATCGGTCCCTTCTTGTAAGGGGCGACGTCGACGCGGGCGCCCGCTTCCATCTCCTCGAGGCTGCGGTTGGCGAGCCGGCCATAGTCGGGCATCGACCCCGCGTCGAAGAGCACGTGCTCGGCGGCGACGTAGGCGTGGCCCTTGGCGACCAGAAGCTCGCAGAGCCTCTTCATGTCCTCGATGTGCTCGGTGGCGCGCGGCTCGTACGTTGGCGGCAGCACGCCCAAGGCGGCGATGTCCTTGTGGAACTGCGCCGTCGTCTCCTCGGTCAGCCTGCGGATGGCGGCGACCGGTTCCATCTCGGGAAAGCGCTCGATTGCCCGGGCGTTGATCTTGTCGTCGACGTCCGTGATGTTGCGGGCGTAGGTGACATGGTCCGGCCCGTAGAGGTGCCGGAGCAACCTGTAGAGCACGTCGAAGACGATGATCGGCCGCGCGTTGCCGATGTGCGCCAGATCGTAGACGGTCGGTCCGCACACGTACATGCGGACGTTCCGGGGGTCGATCGGCTCGAACGCCTCCTTGCGGCGGGTGAGCGTATTGTAGAGTTTAAGCGCCATGACGCGTCCTCGGCCGGCTGGCGGCGGGCGAGGAAGCGTTCTCTGTCATGACCTGGGCAAAGAAGCGGGCCGCGCGCCAGCGTATGGGCTAGCTCGTGATAATAATGCCGCAACAAATGTTGACGGCGGGTTTCCGGCTGCTTCGATTCATGCCGCGCTTATGGCCGGGCAATCGGAACGGGTCAAGCGGGGGCTGCGGCCGGCGAACGACTGACGGTCGGCAGACCGCCGATAACGCCGACACGCGGCGCGATCACACGGTTTCAATTTCCTCCGATTGGCGGCTCACGTGTGGTTGAGGAAGCCTGCCGGATCGGCGAGGGCAGGCTATCTGCCCCGGTAGTTCAGTCGGGGGCCTTTCCGGCGGAGCGTCCTTCGCGGTCGTGCGCCGGGTCGCCAGGGTGCCGAACCCGTGCCCGGCGTTGGAGCCAACAGGTCGCCGCTTGGGTTGATCGCGCGAAGCCGACCGTCATGCCCTTCCGACATCGAAACGGCAGCATGAAGGTATCACCATGATTGTGGAATTCACATATGATCGCCAATGAAGCAACTGAGCGAAACGCCTGCGGGGAGCCTGCCCGTGGGGTAGGCCGCATCACCTCAGCCTCGAGCGGAGGCAGCATGACCATGCTCAAGGATCGCCCGCCGACCGGCCTCGAATCGGCAGCCGCGTCCATTCGGCGCTTCCTGCCGCTCCTTGCCGTTCTGACCCTCATGGCACTTGCGTTCGTCATGGGCTGGCACAAGGCGCTCAGCTTCAAGACGATCGGGCTCAACTACGAGGCGCTGCGCGGCTTCATTGCAGATCACCGCATCATCGCCCTCTTCGCCTACATCGGGATCTACACGACGATCGTCGCGCTCTCGCTGCCCGGCGCGCTCGTGTTGACGCTCGCCGGCGGACTTCTCTTCGGGTGGCAGGTAAGTGCGCCGGCGACGGTGATCGCGGCGACGCTCGGAGCGACCCTGCTCTTTCTTGTTGCCCGTTCCTCGATCGGCGAATCGCTCGCCGACAAGGCCGGCCCATGGCTCGACCGACTGCGCGCGGGATTCCAGGAGAACGCCTTAAGCTATCTGTTGTTTCTGCGCCTCGTTCCGGCCTTCCCATTCGTCGTCGTCAATCTTGCCGCGGCCTTGCTCGGAATGCCGCTGCGGACGTTCGTGCTCGCCACCGTCATCGGGATCATTCCGGGGACGCTCGCATATTCAGTCGCGGGTTCCAGTCTCGGCAGCGTCGTCGAGGCGCAGAACCAGAGCCACCAGGCCTGCCTTGCCAAGGCCCCTGTCAATCCCGCTACCGACTGTCCCTACACAATCGACACCGGCGCGCTCCTCACCAAGGACCTCGTGCTCGCGTTTGTGCTCCTCGGCTGCGTCGCGCTGATCCCGGTCGTGCTCAAGAAATGGAGAGAGCGCAATGCAGCGGCATAGCGATGCCATGAGCGGCGGCCCGTCGGCTCAGGCGACGGGGCCGGGCACCGGCCGGGAGATCACCGCGGACCTGTGCATCATCGGCGCCGGCTCAGGCGGACTCTCGCTCGCCGCGTCGAGCGCCCAGATCGGGCTCAAGGTCGTGCTCATCGAGAAGCACAAGATGGGCGGCGATTGTCTCAACTATGGCTGCGTGCCATCGAAGGCGCTTATCGCGGCGGCGCGGCGGGCGCAGCACATGCGCACTGCCGATGTGTTCGGGCTCAGGGCCGTCGATCCTCAGATCGATCCCAGGGCCGTCCACGATCATGTCCATTCGGTGATCGCCGCCATTGCGCCCAACGACAGCGTGGAGCGGTTCACCGGCCTCGGCGTACAGGTCATCCAGGCGGCCGGCCGTTTCGTCGACAGGCACACGGTAATGGCCGGCGATACCCTCGTCCGCGCCGCCCGCTTCTGCGTCGCGACCGGCTCATCGCCCGCCGTGCCGCCCATCCCCGGCCTCGACCAAGTGCCTTATTTCACCAATGAGACAATCTTCGACAACACCCGTTCGATTGGCCATCTGATCGTGGTCGGCGGCGGGCCTATTGGTTTAGAGCTCGCGCAGGCGCATATGCGACTGGGCGCGCAGGTGACCGTGCTCGAAGGGCTCAAGGCGCTCGGCAAGGACGATCCGGAGCTTTCGGACGTCGTTCTCAAGCGGCTGCGCGCGGAAGGGCTCGTCATTCGGGAAGGGGCCAAGGTCGAGCGGGTGGAAGGGCGTGGCGGGGCGGTGCGCGTCGCAATCGCTACGGCGGAGGGCATGGAGCAGGTCGACGGCACCCACCTTCTGATTGCCACCGGCCGGCAGCCCAATGTTGCCGATCTCAATCTCGAAGCAGCGCAGATCAAGTACGACCGCCGCGGGATTCAGGTGAACAGGAAGCTCGTAACCTCGAACCCCAAGGTCTTCGCCATCGGCGACGTCACCGGGGGGCTGCAGTTCACACACGTTGCCAATTACCATGCCGGTATCGTCTTCCGCCGGCTGCTGCTGCGCGGCTTTGCCAATCTCGTCGGGGGGGCGAGCCTGCGCGACGACCACATTCCCTGGGTCACGTTCACGGATCCCGAGATCGCGCATGTCGGTCTTTCCGAGGATCAGGCACGCGCTAAGCACGGCCGGGTCAACATCTACCGCTGGCCCTATCACGAGAACGACCGGGCGCAGGCGGAGCGCGCACCGGACGGCTTCGTCAAGGTGGTGACCGATCGAAAAGGGAAGATCCTTGGCGCAGGGATCGTCGGCGAGCACGCGGGCGAGTTGATCCAGATGTGGTCGCTCGCCATATCGCAAGACATGGGGATCACCGCGATGACGCAGTGGATTTCTCCCTATCCGACGTTCAGCGAGGTGAACAAGCGTGCAGCTCTCACCTATTACGCCCAGAAGGCGGGCAGTCCCGCGGTTCGCAGGCTGGTGGGAGTCCTGAAGCGGTTCGGATGATGGCCGGGTTGGCCCCGTTTCGGTCGACCGGCGCGGTGCCCACGGAGGGACGGAGGATTGGACCAGAAGATCGAGCAGGAGGGCAAACGTCGCGCTCCGGGGCCCAGCGCGCTCGGCGGCCGCCTTCGCGGCCTTGGACTTTCCGCCAAGCTGCTTCTGCTCACCGTTGCGTTTGTGATGCTCGCCGAGGTGCTGATCTTCGTTCCGTCGGTGGCGAACTACCGCATCAACTGGCTGCTCGACCGGCTGTCGGCGGCACAGCTTGCGGCCCTGGCGGCCGAAGCCTCGCCGACGGGGAGCGTCCCGCAACCCCTGCAGAACGAGCTCCTGCGCAGCGCGCAGGTGCGATCCGTCGCCATCAAGCGCAGCGAGGAGCGGCTGCTCATTCTTCAGGCAGAGATGCCGGACGCGGTCGATGAGAGCTACGATCTTACCGATATGGCCCGCGGCGGTCCCGGCCCCGGCATCGCAAGCCGCCTCGGCTTCATAGCCGATGCGCTGCGGACGTACCTGTCCGACGGACGCCGCGTGTTGCGGATCATCGGCAAGCCCGACGCCGAGCGCCGCGAGATCGTCGAGATCGTGCTGCCGGAAGCGCCGCTCAAGGCTGCCATGGTGCGCTTCGGCCTCAACATCCTGGGGCTTTCGGTGATCATCTCCATCATCACCGCGGCGCTCGTCTATATGGCGCTCAATCAGCTTCTCGTGCAGCCGATGATGCGCATTGCGCGGAACATGCTGCACTTCAGCGAGAACCCCGAGGACAAGAGCCGGATCATCGTGCCGTCGGGGCGCGCCGACGAGGTGGGCATCGCCGAACGCGAGCTCGCGAACATGCAGTCCGAGCTTTCGCAGCTTCTGAACCAGAAGAACCGGCTGGCGGCACTCGGCCTTGCGGTCAGCAAGATCAACCACGACTTGCGCAATCTTCTCGCCAACACGCAGCTACTTTCCGACCGCCTCGCGTCGAGTCCCGACCCGACGGTACAGCGGTTCGCGCCGAAGCTCATCGCTTCCCTCGACCGGGCGATCGAGTTCTGCAACGATACTCTGCGCTTCGGCCGGGCTGCGGAACAGGCGCCGCGCCGCGAGGTGTTCCCGCTCTACACGGTGGTGGAGGACGTGGCGGACGGGCTCGGCCTGCCGCGCGGCGATCAAATCCGCTGGCGCAGCCTGGTGCCCGATGACTTGCGCGTTGATGCTGACTACGAGCATCTTTTCCGGATCCTCACCAACATCGTCCGCAACGCGATCCAGGCGCTGGAAGGGCCGGACGGCGATGGCCAAGGCGAGATCACAGTGGCCGCCGGCCGCGACAACGGCATGGTCTGGATCCGGGTGGCCGACGATGGCCCGGGCATTCCGCCCAAGGCACGGGCGCACCTCTTTCAGGCTTTTCAGGGCTCCGCACGCGCGGGCGGCACCGGCCTCGGTCTTGCCATTGCGCATGAGCTCGTGGTGGCCAACGGCGGCACGCTTTCCCTCGAAACGGTTGCGAAAGGAGCGACGTTCCTGATCCAGGTTCCGGACCGGGTTACCGCCTGAGCCTGCGATCGGTCGAGATCGCGGAAAGAACCGGCGCCGGTTGCGGGGGGAGCGGACCGCGGCCGCGCCGCGCAAGACGCCCACGGCAGGTTCGATGTCCGCGGGCGAACGAAGGGGAAGGCTTGCCGGTGCGCGGATGATGAGAAACCCCGCGCGGTCAGGAACTCCTCACCGTCTCCGCTGAGGTCCGCGGGGCGTGTCGCAAACGCCAGCGCGCGCCGCATCCGGTTGCGCCGTGGGGAGACTTACGAGTGCGCGGTCGTGGCGTGTCCAAGGTCATTTGCGATTTCCGTCCGCGCCCAACTCAAAAGAGAACTTTTTCTGATTTAATAGTGCATTGCGCTCGTCATTTGATGTTCTGTAGTAGTATGAATGCGGCGGCGGCATGTTTTTTGGTGATATTTGGAGTCCAAGCGCCATGTTCACGAGGCAACGATCTCAGCCACCGCATCCGTCATCGCAGCGTTCCGCGCCGTCCGCCGGTTCGCTCTCGAAGTCACTGGCGGAGGCTGCGAAATCATCTCCTCCAGCGCTCTTGGTCGAGGCCGTGCCAACGCGCGCTTCGATAAACGAGGAAGGTCTGGTCACGATCGGCAAGGGAACGCATGTCACCGGGAAAATCGGGGATTGCAGGACGCTCGACGTGCACGGGGTTCTCGAAGCGGATGTGGTCGCGGAAACGGTGATCGTGCGGTCCGGGGGAGGGATCAAGGGCACCATCCAGACGGACAATGCGGTGGTGCACGGGACCGTCGAGGGGGAGCTCATGGTGCATGAGCATCTCGACGTGCGGGAAACGGGCGAGGTGTCGGGCAATCTCTATTATGGGACGATCTCGATCGCCAAGGGAGCCAAGGTGGTCGGTGCGGTCACGTTCCACCGCCCGCCGTCCGATGATGCCGGCGGCGGGATCGCGGTTCAGAGCGGTGATGCCGCCACGCTTGCGCAGGCTGACGGGTCCTATGGCCGGGCGGCGCAGGGGGCCAACGGTCCGGCGTACCGCTACGAAGCCCATCCGGCGGGCCAGCCACCGGTGTCATAGTCCGAGGGTGGCGTTGCGGGCGATAAAGGCAGGCCATGGCGCGTTGCCTCTTGGCAGACCGGGCAGCTCGTCCGCCGCTCGCACGGTGCCGCTGAGGGGCACATGCCTCGTCACGGGGCGTCGGGGGATCGCCTCTCCGGATCGAGCAGCCGATGCAGATGCACGATGAAATAGCGCATATGGGCGTTGTCGACGGTGCGCTGCGCAACGGCCTTCCATGCGCGGTGGGCCTCAGCGTAGTTGGGAAAAATGCCCACGATGTCGAGCTTTGTGAGATCGACGAACTCGGTTCCGTCGAGCGACTTGAGTTCGCCGCCGAAGACAAGATGGAGAAGCTGTCGGGACTCGGGATTCTGAACGGTCGTTGACATTGGTCGCCTCGCTCGGTGTTCCGCGAGCCCCGCCGTAACGCGTTCCGGCCGGGGGGCGTCGGCTGAGGCTCAGGCGGGGCACCCGGCCCTTTCTGCCGGCATGGAGTACGCCCTGCAATCCCATTTGGGCGGACTTTGGTCTCCTCCGCCGGGCGTCACCCTGGCAAGGCGCGATCGAACGACCGGCGATGCGGGGCAGGGCACGAATCTCCTTCAGCCCCCATTGACTTGGCGACGGGTTGTCAGTATCTCCCGCGCGGGTGTTAGCACTCGATAAAGTGAGTGCTAACGACCTTTCCGGACATTCCCGCCTGTCCGTATCGTCCGGCCAGGCCTTTGGAGCGAGAAGCGCAATGAAGTTCCGTCCCCTCCACGACCGCGTCGTCGTTCGTCGCGCGGATGCCGAGACGAAGTCGGCCGGCGGCATCATCATTCCTGACACGGCCGGCGAGAAGCCGAGCCAGGGCGAGGTGATCGCCGTCGGTCCGGGCGCGCGCGATGAATCCGGCAAGCTCGTGCCGATCGACCTGAAGAAGGGCGACAAGGTGCTCTTCGGCAAGTGGTCCGGCACCGAGGTCAAGATCGACGGCCAGGAGCTGTTGATCATGAAAGAGAGCGACATCATGGGCGTGCTCGAGAAGTGAGCGTGCCGCGGACAGGCGCGGCGGCCCGGCACGCTCTCGAGGGCGTTCGAATTTCCCGCAGCGCCATCTGCAGTTGAATTAGTCAGTCAACCAGCATCAGGACCATTCCCCAATGGCAGCCAAAGACGTCAAGTTTTCCACCGACGCCCGCGAGCGCATGATGCGCGGCGTCGACATCCTCGCCAATGCCGTGAAGGTGACGCTCGGGCCCAAGGGCCGTAACGTCATCATCGAGAAGTCCTTCGGCGCTCCGCGCACGACCAAGGACGGCGTCACCGTCGCCAAGGAGATCGAGCTTGAGGACAAGTTCGAGAACATGGGCGCGCAGATGGTGCGCGAGGTGGCCTCGAAGACCAACGACGTGGCTGGCGACGGCACCACCACGGCGACGGTGCTCGCTCAGGCCATCGTCCGCGAGGGACTGAAGTCGGTCGCCGCGGGCATGAATCCGATGGATCTCAAGCGCGGCATCGACAAGGCCGTCGCCCAGGTCGTCGAGGAAATCGGCAAGAAGGCGAAGAAGGTCAAGAATTCTGAGGAGATCGCGCAGGTCGGCACGATCTCGGCTAACGGCGAGAAGGCCATCGGCAAGATGATCGCCGAGGCGATGCAGAAGGTCGGCAACGAGGGCGTGATCACGGTCGAAGAAGCCAAGAGCCTTGAGACCGAGCTCAATGTCGTCGAGGGTATGCAGTTCGATCGCGGCTACCTGTCGCCCTACTTCATCACCAACGCCGACAAGATGGTGGCGGAGCTCGAGGATCCCTACATCCTGATCCACGAGAAGAAGCTGTCCGGGCTTCAGCCAATGCTGCCGCTGCTCGAGGCCGTCGTCCAGACCGGCAAGCCGCTGCTCATCATCGCGGAAGAGGTCGAGGGCGAGGCGTTGGCCACGCTCGTCGTCAACAAGCTGCGCGGCGGCCTCAAGGTTGCGGCCGTCAAGGCGCCCGGCTTCGGTGACCGCCGCAAGGCCATGCTCGAGGACATCGCCGTGCTCACCAACGGCCAGGTGATCTCCGAGGACCTCGGCATCAAGCTCGAGAACGTCACTATCGACATGCTCGGCAAGTGCAAGCGCGTCACGATCGAGAAGGAGAACACGACGATCGTCGATGGCGCCGGCAAGAAGAAGGACATCGAGGCTCGCGTCAACCAGATCAAGGCGCAGATCGAGGAGACGACCTCCGACTACGACCGCGAGAAGCTCCAGGAGCGGCTGGCGAAGCTCGCCGGCGGCGTCGCGGTGATCAAGGTCGGCGGCGCGACCGAGGTCGAAGTGAAGGAGAAGAAGGACCGCGTTGACGACGCGCTCAACGCCACCCGGGCTGCGGTCGAGGAGGGTGTTGTCGCAGGCGGCGGCGTTGCGTTGCTCAAGGCGACGCAAGCGATCACGGTCAAGGGCGACAACGAGGATCAGGATGCCGGCATCCAGATCGTGAAGCGCGCGCTGCAGGCGCCGATCCGCCAGATCGCCGAGAACGCCGGTGTCGAGGGGTCGATCGTCGTCGGCAAGGTGCTCGAGGCGCGCGGCGCAACCTTCGGCTACGATGCGCAGCAGGACGAGTACGGCGATATGTTCGAGAAGGGCATCATCGACCCTGCCAAGGTCGTGCGCACCGCGCTTCAGGATGCCGCGTCGATTGCCGGCCTTCTCATCACCACCGAGGCGGGCGTCGCCGAGGCGCCGAAGAAGAAGGACGCCGGCGCAGGGCACGCGCACGGCGGCATGGGCGGCATGGGCGGCATGGATATGTAAGCAGGTCCCGGCGGGTCCGGCGTACCGGGCCCGCCGACGGCGATCTACTTGCAGCCCAGACCTCGTGGGAACAGCAGTTCGCAATGCCGCACCGGGCGACCGGTGCGGCATTTTCTTTCTGCGCCAGCGTGGTTTGCGATCAGTTTGCGGCTGCGCGTGCCTGCGCTACGCCAATCGCCGTGAGCCAGCCTATGGCGAGGCCGATGAGGCCGGCGACCGACGCCTCGACGGACCAGGCGATCAGACCGGAGAGCGGTCCGAAGAGTGCGCCGACGAGCCCGGCCAGATCGTGAGTCGCCTGTACCAGGGCCGCGAGGCCGTACTTTTCCAGGGCATGCAGGAAGATGCCGCCGCCGACCCAGAGCATCGCCGCCATCCCGATCAGGCTCAGGCAGGAAAGGACTGCCGGCATGACGCGCACGATGCGAACGCCGAGCGCGCGCACCCAGCGTGCGTCACCGCGTTGTGCCAGATGCAGCCCGACGTCGTCCGCCTTCACAATGAGTGCAACGGCGCCGTAGACGAGGATCGTCACCAGGCTGCCGACGAGGGCGAGGATCAGCGCCCGCACCCAGACGCCGGGCACCTCGATGGCGGCGAGCGTGATGGCCATGATCTCGGCGGAGAGAATGAAGTCCGTGCGGATTGCGCTTGCAACCTTCTCCTCCTCGCTCGGCAGGCGTGCCATGGTGCCTGGGACGGGTGCCGTTCCGGCTTCTGCACGGGCGGCGGCTGCGCCGGAGTAGGACTCCGCTCGTTCCTTCAGCCCGGGCGATGCCGGCACGTTCGGAGGTGCAGCCTCGCCGGATGCGGCGGGGGCTTCCGAAGGGCCAAAGATCAGTGCGTGCGCCTTCTCATAGCCTTCAAAGCATAGGAATGCAGCGCCTGCGACGAGCAGAGGGGTGACGGCCCAAGGCATGAACGTCGTGAGCAGCAGCGCGGCTGGCAGCAGGTAGAAGACCTTGTTCCTGAGCGAGCCCCAAGCGATGCGGGCAATGATCGGCAGCTCGCGGTCGGCGGCGAATCCGACGACGTAACGCGGCGTCACGGCTGCGTCGTCGATCACGATGCCGGCCGTTTTCTTGCCGGCATGGAACGCCTGGGCGGCGACGTCATCGAGCGAGGCCGCGGCGACCTTGGCGATGGCGACAATGTCGTCGAGGAGCGCGAAGAAACCGGATGCCATGATATCATTTCCTTCTCGCCTCGCGGCGCTCACTCGCGCTCGGTGTGCGGCCCGCAGTCCGAAAACAGGCGCAGCGCCGGATAGCTCAACTCGACCGGGGTGGACAATCGGTTCTGCAATGGCACAGCTCCCCGCAAGTGTACGTCCGGAAGCACCCGGATAGCGAACGCGTGCGACAGTGCTGGCCCAACCGCGCGTGGCTGATACTGTGCCGCCTCTTGCTCGGGCGAGGGGGGCGACGTTGAACGATGCCGGGAAGAAGGGGCAGCCGCAATCCAGCGATCGGGCGGCGGTCGCGGGGGGGTATGCCTCTGGCGTTCTCATGCTTCTGGCCGGCACGCTCGCGTTCTCGAGCGCCGGGTTCTTCGTGCGCCTCATCGGCAAGGATGCCGCGACCGTCCTCTTCTGGCGCGGCCTGTTCACGGCTCTTGCCGTCCTGGCTTTCATCTGGTGGCGGGAGAGACGGGGAACACTTGCCGCGTTCCGCGCCATTGGCCTTGCAGGCGTCGCGATCGGGGCATGCAACGCCGTCTCGATGGGTTGCTTCATCGCTTCGCTGCAATTCACGACGGTTGCCAACAACTCGATCATCTTCGGCACGGGACCGTTCATTACCGCCGGCCTCGCCTGGCTCATGATTCGCGAGCGACCCTCGGCATCGACCCTCCTCTTCTCGCTGCTTGCCCTGCTTGGGGCAATCCTTGTCGTCGGCAGCGCGTTCCAGGTGTCTGCGACCAGCCTCGTCGGCGACGCCCTTGCGGTGCTCATGACCGTCTCATTCGCCTTCAAGACCGTGCTGGTCCGCAAGCACGCTCACGTCCCCATGGTGCCGTCGGCGGCGCTGGGCGCCGCGATCGGCTCGGCCGGTGCGGCTCCGTTCGTGAAGGAATGGTCGCTGTCGGCCGCGGACCTTGCCCTCTTCGCCGCCTTCGGCTTCACACAGCAGGGCCTTGGCCTGATCCTCACCACCATCGGCATTGCCCGTGTGCCGTCGGCGCAGGCCGCGCTGCTGATGGCGCTCGATGTTCCCTTGTCGCCGCTCTGGGTTTGGCTTGCGTTCGGCGAGCGGCCGGCGACGCTTGGCCTCATCGGCGGCGCCGTCGTGCTTTTCGCGATCCTCGGGCACATCATCGTCGAGGGGCGCCGGCGGCGTACGCGGTGAGCGAGCCGATCAGGGCTCGATCGCGACATTGTCGATGAGGCGGGTTGCGCCGAGCCAGGCGGCCGCAAGCACGCGGCCGGGCCGCCCGGACTTGCGGTCCCACTCCTTAAGGGTCTCGGCATCGCGCACGGCGATATAGTCGATCTTGGTGAAGCCGGCGGCCACCAGCGCCGCTTCGCCGTCCGCAATGGCCTTGGCAAGGCCGCGCCCGGAGGCTGCGGCAGAGGCGACTTTCACGATGGCCTGTTGAATGGTGGCGGCCTTGCGCCGTTCGACCTCCGAGAGGTAGCGGTTGCGCGAGGACATGGCGAGACCGTCGGGCTCACGCACGGTCGGGGCGCCGACGATCTCGATCGGCAGATTGAGGTCGCGCACCATCTGGCGGATGACGCAGAGCTGCTGGTAGTCCTTCTCACCGAAGACGGCGAGGTCGGCGCCAGTCTGGGTGAAGAGCTTGCAGCAGACCGTCGCGACGCCACTGAAGAAGTGCGGCCGGAAGTCCGTCTCAAGGCCTTCGGCCGCCCCTTGCGGCACCACGCGCGTGGCAAAACCCGCCGGATACATTTCGTCCTTTGTCGGGGCCCAGACGAGATCGCCGCCGACCGTCGCCAGCTGGGCGAGATCCTCCTCGAATGTGCGCGGATACTTGTCGAAATCTTCCGTCGGCGCGAACTGGGTCGGGTTGACGAAGATGGAGGTGACGGCGCGGTCGCACCGCTTCTTTGCGATCTTGACGAGCGAGAGATGCCCGGCGTGCAAGGCGCCCATGGTGGGGATCAACCCGACGGATTCGCCGGCCCTGCGCCAGCGCGCAATGCGGGCGCGCAGGTCCTTAACGGTGCTCACGACGGGAATTCGGGTCTTCGTCACGGCGACATCCTCGGCCTCCGGCCGGAGCCAGCATCGGTCGGCGGTCCGGAGGTCAGTTCGATTGTGGGTTGACGTGTCCCGGCAACAGCCGGGCTTTGCTACATTACAATCAGCGTTCGAGTCGGGGGAGTGGTTCGATCGAGGGGCCGGTCTGCCCCCGGGGAGTGACCAATGGCCGAGCCCGAGCCCACTGAAACGGCATCAGGCATCGCGGGCCGGCGCGATGCAATGCCGGATCGCAGCGAGATTGCGGCCCACCATCTGACGCCCGAGAGCGCGCTCGTTGCCGCCATCCTCGATCGTACGGGCTACAGTCGCGACGAGCGGCGGCGCATCGGGGAGATCGCGAGCCGTCTCGTCGAGGCGACGCGGAGCCAGCACGCGCGCCGTGGCGGGATCGATGCGTTCCTTCGCGAATATGGCCTGTCCTCGGAGGAAGGCGTCATCCTGATGTGCCTGGCGGAGGCGCTGCTGCGCATTCCCGATGCCGAGACGGCCGATCAGCTCATCGCCGAGAAGATTGGCGGCGGCCGCTGGCAGGAGCATCTTGGCGCGTCGGACAGCTTTCTGGTCAACGCATCGACCTTCGGGCTGCTGCTGACCGGCCAGGTCGTGCGGTTCGGGCAGGATGCGGGCAGCGGGCCCGTGTCGGTCATTCGCCGCCTCATCGGACGATCGGGAGAGCCGGTCGTCAGGCAGGCGGTCCGCCAGGCGATGCGCATCCTCGGCGATCAGTTCGTGCTCGGGCGCACCATCGAGGAGGCGTTGAAGCGGGCTGCGCCGCTCGAACGACAAGGCGTTCGCTTCTCCTACGACATGCTGGGCGAAGGGGCTCGGACGGCGCGCGATGCGGAGCGCTATTTCGCGCGCTACGTGGCGGCGGCCGAGGCTGTCGGGCGGGCCGCGGGGCCGGCCGGCGAGATGTCGCCGGAGGCGCTGATGCGCCGACCGGGGTTGTCGGTGAAGCTGTCTGCGCTGTCGCCGCGTTTCGAACCGGGCAAGGAGGCGCGCATTGGCAGGGAGGTCGTCCCGCGCGTCACGGAGCTCGCCCGCATCGCGCGCGCCCGCGGTCTTTCGCTCACGATCGATGCCGAGGAGCAGGACCGGCTCGATCTGACGCTCGACGTGTTTGCCGCTTGCTATCTCGACGCTTCACTGGCCGGATGGCCGGGGCTCGGTCTTGCCGTGCAGGCCTACGGCAAGCGTGCGCTGCCGGTGCTTCGCTGGCTCGAACAGCTCGCCCGGTCCGGCGGCCGCCGCATCCCGGTGCGCCTTGTCAAGGGCGCCTACTGGGACAGCGAGATCAAGTGGGCGCAGGAGCGCGGGCTTGCCGAGTATCCGGTCTTCACGGAGAAGCGGCACACAGACCTCTCCTACATGTCGGCGATGCGGGTGCTTCTCTCCGGCACGGAGGCGTTCTATCCGCAGATCGCCACGCACAACGCGCACACCGTTGCCGCCGCCGCAATTGCCGGGGCCAACGTCGCCTTCGAGTATCAGCGGCTGCACGGCATGGGCGAGGCGCTTTATGACGAGGCGGCTGCGATGCCGGCGCTCGCCAGACCGTGTCGTGTCTATGCGCCCGTTGGAGGTCACGAGGATCTGCTCGCCTATCTCGTCCGGCGGCTGCTCGAGAACGGCGCCAATACCAGCTTTGTCAACCGGCTGGCGGACAGCACAGTGCCCGTCGCGGACATTGTGCGCGACCCGATCGAGGCCGTTGGCAACGCGGGCGCCATGCCAGGTCTGGTGCGCCCGCCGGAGCTGTTTGGCGCCGAGCGGCGCAACAGCGAGGGTCTGGCGCTCGCCGAACGCACCGTGCGCGCTTCTCTTCATGCTGACATCAACCGCCACATCGCGGAAGGCTTCGCCGCCAGACCGATCGTGAGCGGCCGCTTCGGCGCACCGCTGGCGGCTCCGCAGGCTGTGACGTGTCCCCACGACCGGCGGCTGAGCATCGGCACCGTGATCGAGGCGACGGAGCGCGACATCGAGGCGGCGCTTGCCGGCGCAGCGCGTGCCGTGCCTGCTTGGGACAGGCTCGGTGGGGACGCGAGGGCCGAGGCACTCGAGCGGGCCTCCGACCTCCTCGAGCGCAATCGCGCGCGCCTGCTTGCGGCCATCATCCGCGAGGCCGGCAAAACGCTCGAGGCGGCCCATGCCGAGGTGCGGGAGGCCGTCGACTTTCTGCGCTACTATGCGCGCGAGGCGCGCCGGCACTTCGCGGCGTCAATCGTGCTGCCGGGGCCGACGGGAGAGCGCAACACGCTGGCGCTGCGGGCGCGCGGCGTAGTGGCCTGCATCTCGCCCTGGAATTTCCCGCTTGCCATCTTCACCGGTCAGGTCGCCGCGGCTCTGGCGGCTGGCAATGCGGTCGTAGCGAAGCCGGCGGAGCAGACCCCGATCAGCGCGTTTCTCGCCGTCGAGCTTCTGCATTCTGCCGGCGTGCCGGTCGAGATCCTGCAACTGCTTCCGGGTGACGGGCGGATCGGCGCGGCGTTGGTGCGCGACCCGCGCGTGGCCGCAGTAGCCTTTACCGGCTCCAACGAGACGGCGGCCCGCATCCAGGCAGCGCTTGTCGCGCGCGGCGGGCCGATCGTGCCGTTCATCGCCGAGACCGGCGGCATCAACGCCATGATCGCGGATTCGAGCGCGCTGCCGGAGCAGATCGTTCGCGACGCGGTGCGCTCGGCCTTCGATTCCGCCGGCCAGCGCTGCTCGGCGGCGCGGCTGCTGTTCATCCAGAGCGATATCGCCGACCGCACGCTCGAGATGCTCGCCGGCGCGGTCGAGGCGCTGGATCTCGGCGATCCGCTCGACTATGCCACGGACATCGGCCCGGTGATCGATCAGGCAGCCCAGGACGATCTCGAGGCGCACAAGGTGCGCATGCTGCGTACGGCCCGACGCATCGTCGACCTGGCTTTGCCAGAGACGTGCCGACACGGCACCTACGTGACGCCGGCGGTGTTCGAGATCGACCGGCCGGGCGCACTTGCGCGCGAGGTGTTCGGGCCGATCCTGCACGTCGTGCGCTTCGATGGCGGCCACCTGGATAAGGTGATCGAGTCGATCAACGCCATGGGCTACGGGCTCACGCTCGGGCTGCACAGCCGGATCGCCGCCGTTGCCGATTACGTCGAGGAGCACGCCCGCGTCGGCAACCTCTATGTCAACCGAAATCAGATCGGCGCCGTCGTCGGCGTGCAGCCGTTCGGCGGCGAAGGTCTGTCTGGAACGGGTCCCAAGGCCGGCGGCCCGCACTACATGATCCGGCTCGCGACCGAGCGCGTGCGCTCGACGGACATCACCGCGACGGGCGGAAATGTCGAACTGCTTGGAGGCAGACGCTGAGGCGGCCCGTCATGCAGGAAAGCGCCACGCGTCCGCTCGCGTCGCGAGGCGCCCGACGGTCGCCGGGCGCCTTCGCACAAACGCTCGCGCACCGGCTGCTTGCGGGCCGTCGCCGCTCCCGCTCGAGAGCGCCGTCTAGGGCCCCCGGCGCGCGCGGGCGGTTGGTCTTGCCGGCGGCTCATCTTTGGGCGCGAAGCCGTTGTGACGATGCGCCGGCAGATCAATAGCAGTACTGCTCGAGCGTCCAGCCTTTGACCCGACAGCCCCTGCTGTCACAGACGCGGTGCGGGGTTCGTCGGTAGTCGCAATAACTCTGGCGCGGGCCAATGCCATAGAACCCGGAATAGCCGCGCTCAGGCGATTTCAGGCGGTATTGCTTGTAGTAGGTGTAGCCGTCTGCGCGCCGGTGCGCCGGGAAGGGAACCTCGATCTGCGCCTCTGCGGCGGTTGGGGCGAGTGCGAGCGCACAGAGAAGCGTCGCCACAGACCGCCAGAAAGACGCTCGCTCAGCTAGCCAATGCATCATGGTCCTCCCTTGCGGGCCTGGCGTCGCCAGCCCGTCACCGGTCGAAGTCGACCGCGGTCGTATTGCCGCCGCAGACAAGAACGGCGACGCGCTCTCCCTTCGACGGCATATAGGCGCGCGATGTCATTGCTGCGAGGGCTGCGGCGCCGCCGGGCTCTGCGACAAGGCGCAGCCGGTCCCAGAGCAGGCGCTGGGCTTGACGGATGGCGCCGTCGGTAACCAGCACAACCCGCTCCACATGCCGCTTTGCAATCGGGAACATGAGGCGGCCGACCTGCAGCGGCGCGAGGGAGTCTGCCGCAATGCCCCCTTGCGGCGCATCGACGGGACGGCCGGCCGCCATAGCCATGTGCAGCGAGGGCGCAGCTTCCGGCTCGACGGCAACGATGCGCACGCGGTCGCCGATCGCCGCCGCGATGCCGCCGATCAATCCGCCGCCGCCAACCGCCACAAGCAGCGTGTCGATCCGCGACGTCTGGTCGAGGATTTCGAGGCCCAGCGTACCCTGGCCGAGCAGCGTTGCCGCCTGGTCGTAGGCATGGATCGAGCGCGCGCCGGATGCGGCGCAATAGGCTTCGCAGCGCGCGAGTGCGTCGACATAGCGATCGCCGTCGACGACGAGACGGGCACCGTAACTTCGAATACGCGCAATCTTCGCCGGCGATGAGATCGTTGGCACGAAGATTGAGGCCTGATGTCCGAGTGCGCGGGCGGCATAGGCGACGGCCGCGCCATGGTTACCGCCGGAGGCCGCGGCGACGCCCGCTGCGGGGACCGGCTCGAGGAGGAGGCTTGCAAAGGCGCCGCGGACCTTGAACGAACCCGAGTGCTGCAGGAGCTCGAGCTTCAGCGCCAGCGGGCCTGACGGCAGATCGAGTTCGGCCGCGTCGAGCTCGAGCAGAGGGGTGCGGCGCACGTATGGCAGGATCAGCGCCGAGGTGGCTCTGATGGCCGCTTCGCTGATATGCGCCTCAGTCATGCTCGCCACCCTCGACGTTGCCGTTCAGCAGAAAATCGTACGCGGCCGGCGGCTAGATGCTAGCCTTCGGGGTGCGACACGGACAATCCGGCGCATCGAGCACCATCTAGGGAGTCCATCCATGCCTGTTGCACGTTGGTTGGCCACCGGCCTCGTCGCCGGCGCCATGTCAATAGCAGTTGCCGGCAGCGTTCCGGCGCAAACCCCAATCAAGCTCAAGTTCTCCTCGGCGTTTCCACAGTCGACGCTCATCTACGACAACTTCAAATGGTGGGCTGACCGGGTCAAGGTCGTCTCCGGCGGCCGGCTCGAAATAGAGGTGTCGCCGCCGGGTTCGATCGTTCCGGCATTCGAGGTGCTCGACGCCACGCACAAGAAGGTGCTCGACGGAGCACACTCGGGGGCCGCCTACTGGGTCGGCAAGAACCGAGCTGCCGCCCTCTTCGGGGTGACACCCGGCGGGCCGTTCGGCATGGACATGTACGATTATCTCGGCTGGCTCAACGACGGCGGCGGCATCGAGCTATATCACGAATTCTACAACAAGGTTCTGCAGCGCGACATCGTCGTTTTCCCGATGACGTCGGTCTCGAACCAGGTGCTCGGCTGGTTCAAGACGCCGGTCAAGAGCTGGGAGGATCTCAAGGGACGCAAGTGCCGGCAGACAGGGCTCACGGCAGAAGTGTTCCAGAAGGCCGGGATGGCGACGGTCAACATGCCCGGCGGCGAGATCGTCCCGGCTGCCGAGCGTGGAGCGATCGAGTGCGGCGAGTGGGTCGGGCCGGCCGAGGACATGAAGATTGGCTTTCATCTCGTCTGGAAACACTTCTACATGCCGTCCGTACACGAGCCCGCAACCGTGCTCGAGATGTTCGTCAACGGCGATGTCTGGCGCAAGCTTCCGCCCGATCTCCAGGAGATGATGAAGACGGCCGCCAACGACGCGACGCTTCGCTCGGCGCAGATCCTCAACAAGGAGAACGCGGCCGCACTCAAGGAGCTCACCGAGAAGCACGGCGTCAAGGTCGAGCGTACGCCCGACGACATTCTGAAGAAGATCCTCGAGACGTGGGACGAAATCGCAAAGGCCGAAATTGAAAAGAACCCCTTCTTCAAGAAGGTCTACGACAGTCAGCGCGCGTATGCTGCGCAGGTGGTGCCGGCGCGGCGCGCGGTCTATCCGAACTACGATTTCGCCGCCGATCACTACTGGCCGCGCAAACCGTGATGCCGCCTGCCGCATGGCAGGGTCCCGATCGCCTCACTCTCCAGCGGGAGCACTGGCTGCTAGCGTGAGCCTCCGCCGAACGGTTCGGCGCGCAGAAACACAAACCCGAACGGGAGTGAACGAATGCGAATGAGGACTTGGCTCGCGGCAGGGATCGCGGTTGGAACGCTCCTGGCCGCGAGCGCCCTGGACGCTCGCGCCCAGTCGCCACAGAAGCTCAGGTTCCAGGCAAGCTTTCCGGCCTCGAGCTACAGCTTCGAGAATTTCAGGTGGTGGTCGGAGCGGGTCAAACTCATGACGGGCGGGCGCCTCGAGATCGAAGTCCTCCCCGCGGGGACGCTTGTGCCCGCCTTCGAGGTGCTCGATGCCACGCACAAGCAGGTGATCGACGGCGGACACACTGCGGCTGCTTACTGGGTCGGAAAGCACCGGGCGGCGGCGCTCTTCGGCCCCTCGCCAGGCGGCCCCTTCGGTATGGACATCGTCGACCTCTACGGCTGGCTCTATGAAGGGGACGGCCTCGCGCTCTGGAAAGAGCTCTATCAGGTCGAGCTCAAGCGCAACGTCATCCCGATCCCGATGACGGCCGTCAACAATCAGGTGCTCGGCTGGTTCAAGACGCCGGTCAAAAGCTGGGAGGACCTGAAGGGCCGCAAGTGCCGGCAGACGGGACTTACGGCCGAGGTGTTCGCCAAGGCCGGGCTGTCGCCGGTCAACATGCCGGGCGGCGAGATCGTCCCGGCGGGTGAGCGCGGCGTCATCGAGTGCGGCGAGTGGGTCGGACCTGCCGAGGACATGAAGATCGGCTTCCACACCGTCTGGAAGCACTTCTACATGCCTTCGACGCACGAGCCGGCGACGGTGCTCGAGCTGCTCGTCAACGCCGACGTATACAGCAAGCTTTCGCCGGACATCCGGGCAATTCTCGAGACGGCGGCCTACGAGGCAACTTACCGGCACTTCGCGTTTCTTAATCGGCTCAATGGCGAGGCGATCGAGGAGCTGACGACCAAGCACGGCGTCAAGATTGAGCGCACCCCTGACGACATTCTGAAGAAGATCCTGATCGCCTGGGACGAGATTGCGGCGGCGGAATCGGCCAAGAACCCCTTCTTCAAGAAGGTCTATGACAGCCAACGCGCCTACGCCGCGAAAGTCGTGCCGGCGCGGCGCGCCGTGCAGCCTAACTACGACTTCGGCGCCAATCACTACTGGCCCGAGAAGAAATAGCGGTAGGGCGAGCGCCAGACGATGCGGGACGGGGGCCTTCGCGCTCCCGTTTCCCTTGCCGCCGCCATCCCGCTGACGTGGGGTCGTCGCTGACTTCTTCGCCAGCGCTGCTGCGCCGTGGTAGTCTCCCGATCAGCGCCACCCTCGAATGGCGGCGCGCGATAAGTCCAAAGGGAGACGACCCATGTGGAAGGCACGGTGGTTTGCTGCCGGTGCGGCAGCGTTTCTGTTTTCACTCCCGCTCTCGGTCGAGGCGCAGCAGACGCAGAAGATGCGTGTGCAGGCAAGCTTCCCGCCGACAAGCGTCGCGATGGACGGCTTCCGGCTCTGGGCCGAGCGCGTCAAGGTCATGTCCAACGATCGCCTCGACATCGAGGGCCTTGCCGCGGGCACCGTCGTGCCTGCCTTCGAGGTGCTCGATGCCGTCCACAAGAACGTGGTCGATGGCGGCTACTCGGCGTCCGCCTACTGGGTCGGCAAGCATCGCGCGGCGGGTCTTTTCGGCGCGACGCCCGGCGGGCCGCTCGGCATGGACGAGCTCGATTTCTACGGGTGGCTGCACACGGGCGGTGGCCTCGAGCTTTATCACGAGCTCTATCAGAAGGAGCTGAAGCGGGATGTGACCGTCATTCCGCTGGCCTGGGTCGGCAATCAGGTCTTCGGGTGGTACGCCAAGCCGATCAAGAACTGGGACGACCTCAAGGGACGCAAATGCCGCCAAACCGGCATCTTTGCCGAGGTGATCGCGAAGTCGGGGATGAGCGTCGTCAATATGCCGGGTGGCGAGATCGTGCCGGCCGCCGAGCGTGGCGTCATCGAGTGCGCCGAATGGGCAAGCCCCGTCGACGACATGAAAATCGGCTTCCACACCGTCTGGAAGCACTACTACATGCCGTCGGTGCATGAACCGTCGCCGATCCTGGAGCTTCTGTTCAATCTCGAAGTTTGGAAGAAGCTTGGGCCCGATCTGCAACAGATCATGAAGACGGCGGCGTTCGAGGCGACGATCATGCAGCGCCTGAACACCAACCTCTGGAACCACGACGCCATGCACGAGCTTACGACGAAGCATGGCGTCACGATCCATCGCACGCCCGACGACATCCTCAAGAAGATCCTTGAAACCTGGGACAAGCTTGCCGAGGAGGAAGCCGCGAAGAATCCCTTCTTCAAGAAAGTCTACGAAAGCCAGAAGGCCTATGCCGGAAAAGTCGTGCGCGTGCGCACGACCGCCTATCCCGACTACAACTTCGCGGCGCGGCATTACTGGGGGGACAAGAAGTAGGCCGATGCGAACCGGCGGCGCAGGAGGACGGGGGCGGTGGTGCCCCCGTTTATTGCTGCGCGACGGGTCTTGCCCGCTTGGGTAGCGCGCATCCTATGTCCGCCGATGTCCGGCGCGTGTTAGCCTCCGGTTCAGCCCCACCGTCGAATGGCGGGGCGCAATGACCATCAAGGGAGGTATCGCATGTGGACGAAGCGGGTGCTCGCCGCCGGCATCGCCGTGCTGGTGATCGCAAGCACAGCCAATGTCGCCGCGGCGCAAGGCGCCCAGAAGCTGCGCTTCCAGGCCAGCTTCCCGGGCTCCAGTACATTCATGGATACGTTCAAGTACTGGACGGAACGCGTGAAAACCATGTCGGGCGGCCGCCTGGACGTCGAGGCGCTTCCCGCCGGCACGCTCGTTCCGGCCTTTGAGGTTCTCGATGCCGTGCACAAGCGCGTGATCGACGGGGGCCATACGGCGGCGGCCTACTGGGTCGGCAAGAACCGGGCGGCGACGCTCTTCGGTCCGACGCCGGGCGGTCCTTTCGGCTTCGACATCCTCGACTATCAGGGCTGGCTCTTTCACGGCGGTGGTCTCGAGCTTTACCGCGAGTTCTACCAGACTGTGCTGCAACGCAACGTCGAGCCTCTTCCGCTCGGCACCGTCGCCAACCAGGCGCTCGGCTGGTTCAAGACGCCGGTGAAGAGCTGGGAGGACCTCAAAGGGCGCAAGTGCCGCGAAACGGGCCTTACCGCCGAGGTCTACAACAAGTCGGGAATGGCGGTGGTCAATATGCCGGGCGGTGAGATCGTGCCGGCGGGCGAGCGCGGGGTCATCGAATGCGCCGAGTGGGTCGGTCCGGCCGAGGACATGAAGCTCGGGCTGCACACGGTCTGGAAGTACCTCTACATGCCGGCAACGCACGAGCCGGCGACCTCGATCGAGCTCCTCATCAACGGTGACCTCTGGAAGAGCCTGGCGCCCGATCTCAAGGCGATCATCGAGGCCGCCACCTGGGAAGCCACCTTCAAGAACGAGATGCTGTTGCACAAGCTCAACGCCGCCGCACTCAAGGAGCTGCGAGAGAAGCACAACGTCAAGATCGAGCGCACGCCGGACGACATCCTGAGAAAGACCCTTGAGGCCTGGGATGCGATCGCCAAGGCGGAAGAGGAGAGGAATCCCTTCTTCAAGAAGGTCTACGACAGCCAGCGCGCCTACGCGGCGCAGGTGGTGCCGGCGCGGCGCGCCATTGCGCTCGACTACAGCTGGGGTGCCAACTACTACTGGCCGGAGAAAAAATAAGGCAGCGCCTTGCTGTCGGTTGAGGGGAAGCGGCGGGAGGAGCTGCGGTGCTTGCTCCCTCCGGTTCAGGAATCCGCTCGCGCTTGCGGGGCGGCGATTGAATTGCGGCGCGCGGCAGCGGCCGGCTGCCGACGCCCGTGTGCGACAGCGTGACGGAAAGGCGTGTGAGAGGGTCGGCGATGAGCAAGGTGGCACTGGTGACGGCAGCCGGACGTGGTATCGGGGCGGGCATTGCGCGCAGACTTGCCGCCGACGGGTATCGGCTGGGGCTCCTGTCGCCCGGCGAGACGGTTGAACCGCTTGCGCGGGAGCTCGGCGGCTTCGCCGTCCGCGGCTCCGTCACCGAGCCAGACGATCTTAAGCACCTCGTCGCCGGGGCACTCGAGCGCCATGGAAGAATCGACTCGGTCGTCATCAATGTCGGTCACCCGCCCAAGGGGCCGCTGCTCGAAATACCCGATGCGGACTGGCACCTGGGTCTGGACGTCACCTTGTTGTCCGTGGTGCGTCTCGCCCGACTGGTGACCCCCATCATGCAAAAGCAAGGCGTCGGCGCCTTCGTCGCCATTTCCTCGGCCTGGGCGTTCGAGCCGTCGAAAGATTTTCCCATGACCACGCTCCGGGCCGCGCTTGGTGCCTGGGTCAAGCTCTACGCCGATCTTCATGCCGCCCAGAACATCCGGATGAATGCTGTTCTCCCCGGCTTCATCGACAGCTTGCCGGAGAAGCCTGAGCGGCGTGCCGCCATTCCCGCCGGCCGCTATGGCGAAGTGCGCGAAATCGCCGATACCGTCGCGTTTCTGCTGTCGGATGGGGCCTCCTACATTACGGGACAGAACATCAAGGTCGATGGCGGGCTCATGCGCGGGATCGGCTGAGGCGGTCCGGGCCCACGGCTTGGCCGCCATGTCCGACGCGGGGCTTGCGCGGCACCGCTCAGGGATGTCATTCTTGTCGCAGTTCCGAGGGGGGCCGGCAGGTGCCGGCTGAGACCAACCCGAACCCGGGTGGCCACCCTTAGAACCTGATCCGGGTCATGCCGGCGAAGGGACGGGAATGGCAAGGCCAACCTCACATCTCACCCTGCAGTCTGGTCCGTCGTCGCAGCGCAGAGTGCATCCTGTGCGGCAAGAGGCGCACGGGCATGTGCCATGGACCGCCGCCCTCTCCTTGCCGGGCGAGGTTTCGGGTTTGCGGGCCGTCCCCGCGGCCGGCTGTTGCTGAGGAGGGTGCAACCCGTGCCAAGACAGCCATGCATCGTCCGCAAGCGCCGCGAGGACCTGCCGCTCAAAGGGCTCAATGTGCTCATCGTCGATGATAACGCGACGACGGCCCGGCTCTTGCGCTCGCGCATCGAGGATCGCGGCGCGCAAAACGTGGACATCGCGGAGACCGAGGACGAGGCGCTCGATGTGCTCGGCAACGTGCCGCGGCCGGTGGCGCTCGCCATGATGGATACGCTCACCGGCGGGGCCGCCTGCGCGAGCGTGCTCGGCATTCTCGTCAAGCACGATGCGCGTATCGCCGTGACCCTGCACGGTCGTCATCCGCCACAGCAATTTTCCGCGCCGCAGACTCTCATCGGCGCGGCTGCCTTCACGCACATCGGATCGCCCGAGAAGGTGGTCAGCGTCGCCGAGGACGTGATTGCGGCCGATCTCACCGTTCACCGCATCCTGGATGAGCGGATCGTCCCGCGCACGCTGGATCGGCAGTCGGCCATGGCCATTTATGGCGCCCCGCCGGGGGACCAATTTCCGACGACGCTACAGCCGTGAGCGCGCCCGGGCCCAGGAGCGAGGACCGTCCGTTGAAGCTTGCCGAGTACAACGCCTTCTGCCGTTCACTGCCGCACGCTAGCCATGTCGTGCAGTGGGGCGGCGCGCACGTGTGGAAGGTCGGTGGCAAGGTCTTTGCGATCGCCTGGCATGAGGAGAGCGCGGCGGCCGATGGGCCGCTTCTCGTCACCTTCAAGTGCTCGCCGTTGAGCTTCGACATGCTGCGCGAGATGCCGGGGCTCAGGCCTGCACCCTACCTCGCCTCGCGCGGGCTCACCTGGATCCAGCGAACGAGCCCGGCTACGCTCGACGACGCGGGCCTGTGCGCCTATCTTGCGCAAAGCCATCAAATCGTCGCCGCGGGCTTGCCGCGTCGCATGCGAACGGCGCTCGGCCTTGCCGCGGCCATGGCGGCGCCGGAACGATCCCGAACGACCCGAACTTCGACCTCACGAGCTGGCCGAGGAGAGCCAAGATGAACAAGATTACGCGCAAGAAGGACCTCAAGGTGCCCGTGGTGACGACCGGGCCGATCGGCGGGTCGCGAAAGGTTTATTCGAGCCCGGAGGGCTTCCCGGACATCCGCGTTCCGTTCCGAGAGATTGCGCTCAGCAAGGAGGCCAATGAGCCGCCATTCCGGGTCTACGATTCCTCGGGGCCTTACACCGACAACGATGTCCGGATCGACGTCGAGCAGGGACTGCCACGGCACCGCGAGGCGTGGGTTCGTGAGCGCGGCGGCGTCGAGCCGTACGCAGGCCGCGCGGTGCGGCCCGAAGACAACGGCAACGTCAAGGGCCGCCATCTCGCGCGCGACTTCCCCAACAAGTCGCCGCCCCTTCGCGGTCTCGACGGCAAGCCCGTGACGCAGCTCGAATTCGCCCGCGCCGGCATCATCACTAAGGAGATGCGCTACGTCGCACATCGCGAGAATCTGGGCCGTGCCAAGGCGCTCGCCCGCGCCCGCGCCGCGCTCAAGGACGGCGAGAGCTTCGGCGCCAGCATCCCGGAGCACGTGACGCCCGAGTTCGTGCGCGACGAGATCGCGCGCGGCCGCGCCATCATTCCGGCGAACATCAATCACGCGGAGCTCGAGCCGATGATCATCGGCCGCAATTTCCTCGTGAAGATCAACGCCAACATCGGCAATTCGGCGGTCACCTCCTCGGTCGAGGAGGAGGTGGACAAGATGGTGTGGGCAATCCGCTGGGGCGCCGACACGGTGATGGACCTCTCGACGGGACGCAACATCCACAACACGCGCGAGTGGATCTTGAGGAACTCGCCGGTGCCGATCGGAACGGTGCCGATCTATCAGGCGCTCGAGAAATGCGGCGGCGATCCCGTCAAGCTCACCTGGGAGCTCTACCGCGACACGCTGATCGAGCAGTGCGAGCAGGGTGTCGACTACTTTACCATCCACGCCGGAGTCCGGCTTGCCTACGTGCCGCTCACGGCGCATCGCGTGACGGGCATCGTCAGCAGAGGCGGTTCGATCATGGCCAAGTGGTGCCTCGCGCATCACAAGGAGAGCTTCCTCTACGAGCACTTCGAGGAGATCTGCGACATCATGCGTCGTTATGACGTGTCGTTCTCGCTCGGCGACGGGTTGCGCCCCGGCTCGATCGCTGACGCCAACGACCGCGCGCAGTTCGCCGAGCTCGAGACCTTGGGCGAGCTCACGCAGATCGCCTGGAAGAAGGGCTGCCAGGTGATGATCGAAGGCCCCGGCCATGTGCCGATGCACAAGATCAAGATCAATATGGACAAGCAGCTCAAGGAATGCGGGGAGGCGCCATTCTACACGCTCGGCCCGCTCACCACCGACATCGCGCCAGGCTACGACCACATCACGTCGGGCATCGGCGCCGCCATGATCGGCTGGTTCGGCTGTGCCATGCTCTGCTACGTGACGCCAAAGGAGCACCTGGGCCTTCCCGACCGAGACGACGTCAAGCACGGCGTCATCACCTACAAGATCGCGGCGCACGCGGCCGACCTCGCCAAGGGTCACCCGGCGGCGCAGCTTCGCGACGACGCGCTAAGCCGCGCTCGCTTCGAGTTCCGCTGGGAGGACCAGTTCAATCTGGGGCTCGATCCCGAAACGGCGCGCTCGATGCACGACGAGACCTTGCCCAAGGAGGCGCACAAGGTCGCGCACTTCTGCTCCATGTGCGGGCCCAAGTTCTGCTCGATGAAGATCACGCAGGACGTGCGCGACTATGCGGCGAAGACCAACGCTGGCCGCTCGGCCATGATCGAAGCCGAGAAAGGCATGGCGGAGATGAGCCGGAAGTTTGTCGAGATGGGCGGCGAGGTCTATCTCGAGGCGGGAAAGGTGGGCGTCGCCAAGACCCCCGGCGACCTGCCCGGCGAGGCCGGCGCATCGGCCGAGGCCGTGAAGGCCGCAAACAAGGCGCTCGGCTAGTGGGCGGGCCCCAACCGGCGCCCGGCGACACCGTTCGGCGGGCCGCCGGCCTGCCGGGCGGCTTCGCGCGAGGTCTCGAGGCGATGTTGCACCGGGTGCGCATCCTTGGAGCCGCCGAAGCCGTGCGGGACCGCAACGATTGATCGCACGCGAACACCCATGCGGCTCAAGATTTATCAGCTGGGCGAGCTGGCCGGCATCCTGCTGCTGCTCGTCTCGACCGCGACGCAGATGTTCTATCTCGAGCCGACGAAGCGCGAGATCGAGTGGCGGCTCGCGACCTTCAGCACGCAACAGTCGGCGCAGATTCAGTTGCGCGCCATGTTCGACAACCAGCTTGCGCTCTTGCAGAGCGTCAACGCCCCGGCCGAGGCGATCGCGGCGACCGAGGCGAGGCGCGAGCGCCTTCTCGCCCAGTACAGGCAGTCGGATGCCAACATCGCGGACATCGTCACAGCGAAGGAGAACGTCGAGGGCTACCTGGAGTGGATCGTCATCGGCTTCTTCGCGCTCGGCAGCGTGCTTGCCGGCCTCGGCCGGACGCTTGAGATGCTGGCTGCGCGCCGCGCGGCCGGCGACTGAAGCTCGAGAAAGACGCTTTCGCAGCGAACCGCTGACGAGGCATCCGGCTCGAGGACCGCATCAGGCGCGACGGGAACAGGCGCTGCATCGGACGGGCACGTAACGTGGCAGCCTGACCTTACGGATGCCAACCATCATGGCTGATTGGACCGCGAACGCCGGCTTGCCGTACCCCAAATCCTCCGGGGGACGCTGTTAGGCCACGCCGTTGTGGCGCCTGCAGCAGCGCTCAGGCCCCCGCTCCAGACCAGCAATTCGTCGGCGGTCATCCACCGGTTTGCCAAGCCGTCCTTGGGGCGATCTCCGTCACGCAACGATAGTCCCGCAAAGCGCGCTGATCGACCTGCAGCCCCATCGAATTGACGCTGGCCGTGCCGAGTGATCGGATTGCGGCATCGATCCCGAGCAAGGAGCCCATCATGACCAAGATCATCCGCGCCAACGATCGCGCGACCAAGACGCAGCCCTCGAGCAGCTTCGTCGGCACCGTCTATGCCGACGAAGTCGTCGTCGGCGAAAAACCGTCGCGGATGCGCGCGACGCGCGTCACGTTCACCCCCGGGGCGCGTACCAACTGGCACACGCATCCCGTCGGGCAGACGCTCTGGTGCCTCTCCGGCACCGGCCGCTATCAGGAGGCGGGCAAGCCGGTGGTCGAGCTGCGCCCCGGCGACACCGTCATCATTCCGCCCGATGCCAAGCATTGGCATGGCGCAGCGCCGGGCTCGCTCTTCTCGCATCTGGCGCTCTCGGAAGTCACCGACAAAGGCGAGGGCACGGTCTGGCTCGAGCCGGTGAGCGATGCGGACTACGCCAAGCAGCCGGGCTGACGGCGGCTCGACACCGCGCCAGCGGGCACAGTCCGGCATTCGCGCTCCGGTTGCAGGCGGCCGCTTGCGACCACGGCGCTTGCGGATCAGTGCTTGTCGCAGTCCTGCGATTGCGACAGGATGCGGCCGCAGTTTGGCGAATCGCAGCGCGTCGGACCTGGCACAACCGCGCGCGATGAGGGGCCGGGGCGCCGCCGCAACTCGGGGGAATGGGGAGTGGGCGGTATGCCCCGGTCTTTTCTTGGTGGGCCGCGGGCCCTTTCCCGCCGGCACGGAGCGCCGAAAGTTCGCTCCTCAAGCGCCGGCCGGTCGAGGCTTGCGGGACCGGCGGTCGCGCGCTTGCCGAGGGAGAGAAACGCGACTCTTGTCCGCGGCCGCCGGTCCCGGGGCGCAAGGAGAGCACGTCCATGAGGATCACCCGCATCCGCGATGCCGTCGCCCCGATCCCCTCGGCCATGCGCAACGCCGCCATCTCCTTCGACAAGATGACGATCAGCGTCGTCGCGGTCGAGACGGACGTGGTGCGCGAGGGCAAGCCGGTGATCGGCTATGGTTTCTGCTCCAACGGACGCTACGCGCAGTCCGGCATCATCCGGGAGCGGCTCGCCCCGCGCATTCTCGAGGCCGAGCCGAAGACGCTTCTCGAGGCCGCCGGCGACAATTTCGATCCCGCCGCCGTCTGGCGCGCCATGCTCGCGAACGAGAAGCCAGGCGGGCACGGTGACCGGGCGTTCGCGGCGGGCGCCATTGACATGGCCGTTTGGGACGCCGTCGCCAAGATCGCGGGCAGGCCCCTCTGGAAGCTGCTCGCGGAGCGCTACAACAACGGCAACCATGACACGCGCGTGCTCGTTTATTCGGGGGGTGGCTATTATTACCCCGGCAAGGAGAAGGAAGGTCTTCAGGACGAGATGCGCCGCGCCCGCGATCTCGGCTACCGCCTGCTCAAGATGAAGATCGGCGGCGCTCCGCTCGCCGACGATCTGCGGCGCATCGAATGGGTGATCGAGGTGGCCGGCAAGGGTGAGCTCGTCGCCGTCGATGCCAACGGCCGCTTGTCGCTCGAAGACGCGCTGGCCTATGCCAAAGGCATGACGCCCTATGGGATCTGCTGGTTCGAGGAGCCCGTCGATCCGCTCGACTATCTGGCGCATGCGGTGCTCGCCGAGGCGAGCGCCGTGCCGCTCGCGACGGGGGAAAACCTCTTCTCGGTGCAGGACTTCCGGAACCTTCTGCGCCACGGCGGTTTGCGCCCGCACAAGGACTGGCTGCAGCCCGATCCGTCGCTTTGCTACGGCCTAACAGAGTATCTGCGCATCCTGGCTGTGTCCGACGCGATGGGCTGGTCGCGCCGCCGGCACGTCCCGCACGGCGGCCATCAGCTCGGACTCAACATGGCGGCGGGCCTGCAACTGGGGGGTGCTGAGAGCTATCCGGGCGTGTTCCAGCCCTGGGGCGGCTTTGCCGATAAGACGCCGGTCGTCGACGGCTATGTAACGCTGCCCGCCGAGCCCGGCATCGGGATGGAGCTGCGCAGCGCGATGTTCCGCGAGCTCAGGCAGCGGCTGGGATACGCTTGACCGCGAGCGCCGTCTGCGCTCGCTTCGAGCGCCAATCGCTGCAACGCCGGCTCGGCTTACGGCGCGCTGATCCGGGCGATGTAGCGCTCAGCCGATGCGCTGACCACCGCCTTGCCGTTGCGTTCGATCTGGCCACGCCCCGAGAACGAGCCATAGACGGCGTCGAACGCGAAGGGTTCGAGGCGCGCCATCATGCGCTGGACGGTCGCGGCGGAGAGCGGGATCAGGTTCGGATAAGACCACATGAAGCTCACATGCCCGCTCGGCACCACCTGCAGGATGTCGCCGGAGAGCACGACGCCGCGTCCGCCGTCCCAGTCGGCCCAGTGCAGCACGGTGCCACCCTCGAAGTGACCGCCGAGCCGCACCAGCGTGACGCCCGGCCCGATCTCTTTGCCGTCCTCTTCCCAGAACTGAACCGCCGGGTCGGGTCGCATCACCCACGAGCGGTCCGCGGCGCTGAGGTAGATCGGCACCCCGCCGAGCGCGCGGCTCCACTCCACCATGGTCGTGTAATAGTGCGGATGCGAGATGGCGATCGCCGAGACGCCGCCAAGTGCCCGCAGGATGTCCACCGTTGCCTCGTCGACGAGGGCGATGCACTCCCAGAGCACGTTGCCTGCAGGCGTTTCGGCCAGGAAGGCGCGCTGGCCGATGGCGAAGGCAGGCGTGGTCTCGATGGTGATGAGCCCCGGTGCGAGCCGGCGGAACTTGTTGCTGTGCGATTTCCTCAGCGCCTCGAGGGTCGTCCAGGTCTGTCCGGCGGCCGGCACGTACTGGCGTTCGTCGGTGCAGATCGGGCAGCTGCCGGGGGGCGCGTCCGATGGCGGATACTGCGTGCCGCAGGCGTTGCAGATGTAGGCTGGCACTGAGTCACCTCCACAAGAGTGGAACAGTCAAAGGCGCCCGGTCCGGTGAAGCCGGTGCGCGGAACTCGGTTGCCTGCCAGCGCACGGCATCGGGTTTTCGCGCCTAGCATGCTGACGGGCTCGCGGGTGCCGGAAAATCCCGAAATCGCCGGCGCCGACAGGCCGTGTTTGCTGACAAGGGCCAACTCCCGTCGGTGTTGATCGAATGACTTTACCATTGCGGAAGCTTCGGCAGGGTGTGCTGATCCTGCAGAAGGCGGAGAAGAAAGCTGCAACCGTTCTGCGATTGGTTGAAATGCCAGTAGGCAGCGGCGGCGAAGCGCGCCGGGTTCATTGCCAGGACCACATCGTTGAACATCTCGGTCGTGTAGTGGTGCTTGCCCTCGAAATGCTGTGACCCCCTCATTTTCCACCAGATGAGGCTAGAGTCTGGACTGAAGGAAGGACCGGACCATGAAGCGATCGAGGTTCACGGAAGAGCAGATTATCGCGGTGCTGCGTGAGCAGGAGGC
>Ga0073934_10000987_pt1 | contig 73464 bp, 72 predicted proteins | sample LarsenN4metaG_FD_76834 | JGI IMG/M metagenome (GOLD analysis project Ga0073934, IMG submission 76834) | Hot spring sediment bacterial and archeal communities from British Columbia, Canada, to study Microbial Dark Matter (Phase II) - Larsen... ...
CGCCTCGACGAGCGCGCGCGGCGCGACCGGCGCGAGCAGGTCGGCCTTGACGCGCGCGGCGCTCGCCGTACGCTGCGCATTGAGCTCCGCCTCGAGCTGCGCGGCCTGCGCCTCGCCGCCGCGGTAATGGATCATCACCGCCGCGCCCGCCGCGTGCAGCCTGCGCACGATCGCGGCGCCGATGCGCCGCGGCGCGCCGGTGACGAGCGCGACTTTTCCGTCGAGCGCGGGGAACATGGTCAGCGGGGGATTCTAGGTTAAATTGCGCGCGATGCGCCCGATGGAGCTGCCCCCGCCGGATGCCGCGGCCGCCGCGACGAGCCTGCGGCTCGCCGAACGCATCGCCGCCGAGATCTGCAGCGCCGGCGGCTGGATCCCGTTCGCCCGCTACATGGAAATGGCGCTGCACGAGCCGGGGCTCGGCTACTACGCCGCCGGCTCGCGCAAGTTCGGGGCCGGCGGCGATTTCGTCACCGCGCCCGAGCTGACGCCGCTCTTCGGCCGCGCGCTCGCGCGCCAGGTCGCGCAACTGCTGCAGCCGGGCGAGGCGGTGCTGGAGTTCGGCGCCGGCAGCGGCGCGCTTGCCGATCAACTCTCGCGCGAGCTGGAGCGGCTCGACAGGCGCGCGGATTACTTGATCGTCGAGACGAGCGCGGAGCTTCGCGCGCGGCAGCGCGAGCGGCTCGGCAGCCGCGTGCGCTGGCTCGACCGGCTGCCCGAGCGCTTTCGCGGCGTCATGATCGCCAACGAAGTGCTCGATGCGATGCCGGTGCACGCGCTCGCATGGCGCGTGGACGGCATCTTCGAACGCGGCGTGTGCCTGGACGAGGGACGGTTCGCGTGGGCCGAGCGCGCCGCCGGAGGCGAAGTTCTCGACGCCGCGCGCGCGATCGCGGTCGAGATACCGCCCTCGGGCCGCTACGAGAGCGAGATCGGTCTTGCCGCGCGCGGCTGGGTGAGGGCGGTGGGCGCGGCGCTCGAGCGCGGCGCGGTGCTCATCCTCGACTACGGCTTTCCGGCGCGCGAGTACTACCACCCGCAGCGCTCGATGGGAACGCTTGCCTGCCACTACCGCCATCGCGTGCACGGCGATCCCTTCCACCTTCCGGGCCTCGAGGACATCACCGCGCATCTGGACTTCAGCGCGCTCGCGCGCGCCGGGCGCGAAGCAGGACTGGAAGTGCTGGGCTACACGAGCCAGGCGCAGTTTCTCGTCAACTGCGGCATCACGGAGCTGCTCACCGCCGAGGATCCGGCCGACGCGCGCCGCTTCGCGCCCGCCGCGGCAGCGGTGCAGAAGCTCCTTTCGCCCTCCGAGATGGGCGAGCTGTTCAAGGTGCTCGCGCTCGGGCGCGGCATCGCCCAGGCGCCGCTGGGATTCGCGCGCGGGGACCGTTCGCATGCGCTCTAGAGCGCTCGCCGTCCTCCTTGCGCTTGCCCCGCTCGCGGCGCAGGCGGACGAGGTGTCGGAAGCGCGCAAGCGCTGGGCCGAGAGCCCGCACGGGCCGATGCTGGAGCGGATCCTCCCCCCCGGGTTCGAGCCGGCGATGCTGCCCGCGCCCGATTCGCGCGGCGCGAAGCTCGTGCTTCGCTACTGCACGCAGTGCCACAACCTGCCCAATCCGGCGATGCATCACGCCGCGAAATGGCCGCCGATCGTCGAGCGCATGGTGCTGCGCATGCGCGGCAAGGGCAACCTCGGCAAGCTGATGGCCGAGATGATGGCCGGCGTCGAAGCCCCGAACGACGAGGACAAAGAAGTGCTCATCGTCTACCTGCGCCGCCATGCACAGAAGCCGCTCGACCCGAAAAAATACCCGGAGGTGTTCCAACCCGCGGGCGAGGCGTTTCGGCTCGCTTGCAACCAGTGCCACGTGCTGCCCGATCCGAAGCGCTACACCGCCGCCGAATGGCCGCAGGTGGTCGCACGCATGGAGCGGAACATGGAATGGATGAACCGCGTCGTCGGCAGCAAGCCGATTCCCGGCGAGCCCCAGCTCAGGATCGAGGACATCAACGCGTTTCTCGCCAAGTACGCGCGCCGCGCGCGGTGAGCGCGGCCGTCACGGTACGCGCCACCTAAGCGCCACCAGCACATCCGACGCGAGCCGTTCGAGCGTGGTTACCGCGCGGTGCAGCAGTCCGGCGTACGCCTTTTTCGGATTTGACGGCCGGCGTTCACGCGCCGATCCAGTGCGAGACCGGACGGGCGAGAAACTCGTCGAGCGCTATTCCGTCTCCGCCGACAAGCAGAACGCGCTGCGGCTTGAACGCGGCAGCGAAGGCCGCGATGCCGGAACGCGCCGAAGCGGCGCGACGCGGACGGCCCCCGCCTTGGGCATGGCGGGCTGTGGGCGCCGGAAGTGCTCCGACAAAATACTCACGACGCTGAGTATTTTTACTCAACGCAGCGAGCAAGAAGGGCGGCCACCCATCGCCCGCGCCCAAGGGAGTGAATGCAAAAGGAAGGCTCGGCTGAACGCCGGTTTGCGTCTCGGCTGATTGCAAGATTGCAGCTCGGCTATTCGTAAGTCATTTGAGTCGCGCAGCCGAGTCCCGCTGCCGCCATCTTCGCCCATGCGTTTGGCTTGTTGCGCGCGAACCGGTCCGGCATCAGGAGGCTGAGCGCTACGGCGTGTCTCGCTTCGGCCAGAGAATCGTCCTCTCCTTGCTGTCTGGATCTCGTTGGCCGCCATTCGCGAACGCCGCGTGCGGGCGCAAGCGCTGCCCTCAAGCGGACTGCCACTCGAGAATCCGCACGCCTTGATCGGAAGCGGCCAGAGTCCTCGAGATCTGCACAGGCAGCGCGATTGCGTTCACCGCGCGCATGATCATCATTCACGATGTGGATGGCGATGGGCTGCGAACAGCCGCAGTGCCCTGCAAGACGGCCGAGATGTAGCTGTCCCTGTCCTCGTCCTGGAACAGGATATGCCGCTTCACCATCTCCGTCTTTCCGATGCCCCAGAGTTTTTGCATCACGTGCGACGGCGTGTTCGAGACGATGAAGGAGTCGAGCACGATGTTCGGGTCGCCCAGCCGCCGCTCGATTTCCTTAATGGTTTCGAAGAAGCTGATCTTCGGGTCGTTCAGGCCGACGTTGCGGATGCCCTTGGGATCCACGAAGGCCACGTGCTGGCGGCCGCTCTCGAGCTGCCAGACGATGAAGTCAGGGTGGAAGTTGCCCGCTTCGAAGAAGCCGACGCCGCGGCCCTTGCTCAGATTGCGCAGCAGGTATAGCTCGCGGTCGGAGAAGAATGCCGCATTTGCATCGCAGAAGGCCTTGAGGTCCTCGACGAAGCGGCGCTCGCCCTTGTTGAGAGGAGCCGGAACAATCTCGACCACCCCGCTGTCCAGAAAGAGCAGCGGCTGGTAGAGGTGGCGGCCGAACCAGACGGCCTTGATGCCCCGGAACTCCCAGTCCTTGAGATCGCGCCTCTCGATGGCCTCCTTCAGCTCGTTCAGCTTCGCGACGATTTCGTCCCGCGACTCCTCGATCAGGATCCGATAGCCGTATTCCGGGCCGGTCTCCCGAACCACGCACGGGAAGTTGGGATCGTCCTTGCCGATCTCCCGATACTCCAGATGCGGCAGCTCCCACTCGCGCTTGCGGAACGTGTAGAAGCGCTCGACGTACTTGCGCAGCAGAGCCAGCGCCACCTCCTGCCAGACGCGTACCCGCTCGAACGAATCGAACGCCAGTTCCGACTCCGGAATGAGCAGCCGGTACCAGCTCGTATCCGCGAGCAACGCGGCGATCCCGGCGCGGGTGAGGTTCAAGTTGTGCCAACCGCGCTCGGCCTTGAAGCGCTCAAGGTCGAAATACAGGCGGTCGAGGTCCAAGCATGCGACATGACTGGGGGTGAGCCAGGCCTGATTGGGCGCGCCCTCGCCGTCCCCGCCTGTCGCTTCCGCGGACTGCATCGCCTGGATCTTCGGGTACCAGTTGAGCACCACCTGGTTCTTCTGGAGGTACTGGGTGGCGGGCTCGCGCTCAGGGTCCGGCGGTCCCAAGGTCGGGACCGGGCCGAGCTTGCGGAAGGCGTCGCCGAACTCGGTGCTGACGCCGTTGATCTGCTTCTTGAGTCGGATCATCTTGAGCGGCCGCGTACCGAGATTCTTGATAATCGGCAGGATGAACTCGAGGCGTTCGTCGTCGGTGGGTAAGCCCTCCTCTTCCAAAAAGTCGCGGAATTGGGCCATGTAGTCAGCGCGTATGCCAAAGATGTTCAGGGTCTCGAGCAATTCGATGTGCTTCGGTCGCTTGAGCCCCTCGGGCAGCGTGGCGTGCGCGCTGCGCTTGAGGCTCATCCCGAAGCCCTTGAGCCGGACGCCGCGGCCGAAGAGCTGGATGATCTGCGCGCCCTCGCCGCGGCCGACGTTCATCAGCCCCATCGTGCTCACCCGCCAACTGTTCCAGCCCTCGGTGACCTTTTCGAACCGATCAGCACATGGATGGTGGAGTGGGGCTGACCCAGCTCGTGAAAGAGCGAGCCGGCGAACGCACGCTCGGTGGTGTTCAGGCCCTTCTCCTCGCAGAGCTTCACGAGTTTCGCGTCGTCGCCGACGTTGATGACGCCGAAGGGCTCGTTGTCGCCCACCCGAACCGCCACTTCGCCCGCGGCCCCCTTCAGGTGTTCGACATGCAGCGAGCCGCCAGCCGGCGCGTTGAAGAGCGTCGCGAGGGTTTCGTCGAAGATCTGCGCCGGCGTGAGCCCGCAGGTGTTCAGGTAGCTAAACCGGCCAGCGAAAAGATTCTTGCCGGTCGCCGTGACCAGCCCTTCGTGTAGCACCCGGCGAATGCGCTCGATGCTGTCGGTGCGGTTGGACACGTATCGGGCGAGGAACCGCAGGATCTCGACGATGTCCGAGGCATCGCGCATGGCGAGCGTCGCCGTGACGCTGCCGCCGACGAAAATCCACAGCGGCCGCTCGATGTTGAACGGGCGAAACGCCACCTCGTGCTCGCGGTGCAGCCGCTGTTGCTGGAAGAACGCAAGGAGGCACGCGGTGAGATAGCTCGCCATCCACTCCGGATTGCTGTCGTCCTCGAGATTCAGGATCTGGTAGTCCTTGCCGAAGCCGTCGCCGTAGAACCATCGGTACGAGTAGTCGAAGAGCATGCTCCGTGCGTACAGGTCGGTGAGCGGCTTGTTCCCCTTCACGGCCTGGCCGAAGGTGGCCGAGTACTCGAACGAGAAGCCCTTTTCGCAGAGTGCGTTGCGGTACTTCATCCAGGTGCCTTCGCCGCCGGCCGACGCCCCACGGTGGCCTTCGTCCACCAGCACCAGGTTGTTGCCCTCGAACGCATCTACCGCGACGGTCTTTTCGCCCATCTCCTCCTTGAGCTTGGTGACCTCCAGAATCTCCACCGTCTCTCCGCTGAAAAGACCACGGCCGTCCTTGGTGAAGATCTCCGCCTCTATCCCGGACTTTTCGAACTCGCGCAAGTGCTGCTGCGAGAGCCCCTCGTTCGGCGTGAGCAGAATGATGCGGTTCAGCTCACGCGCGCGGCCGTGGGTTTCGAGGAAGCGCCGATATTGGAGGATGTGCGCGTGCATGAGCAGCGTCTTTCCGCTGCCCGTTGCCATCCAGAAGGCGATCTTGTTGAGCTGCGGCGAAGCGTCGGTCGATTCGTCGAGCGCGGCGATCCGGTCGGCCTCCTCCAACCCGTCGTTCAGCGCCGCGATGCGCTCGTTGAGCGCGAGCAGGAGCCCGTGCGGATCGCGGAAGTAGCGGTCGAGGTAGATCTCCGTGAAGAGGAGCGCCAGATACTGGAAGTACTTCCACACGATTGGCGGCTCGCCGCGCGCGAGGCGCCGCTCGTTCAGCCGTTGCGTGACCGAGACGATTGCTTGATCGTACTCCAGCAGCAGCTCGTCAGGCAGCTCAGGGCGCTTTTCCATCGGCAGGTGCAGGCAAAGCGCATGGTGGAAGCGATGAACGTTGTTCTCATCCAACCCCTCCAGCGCCTCGTGGCGCAGGTGTTCGGCCAGTTGATCGAAGCGCTCGATACCGAACAGCCCGAGCAGCCACTGGTGCAGGGCCAGTTTCCGATCGAAGGGCAACGCAGCGCGCCCGGCGCCGCCGCGTTGCCGGCCCGTCGGTGAGGCGGCGGGAGTGATCCGGCGGGAGCGCCCGCGCCGCATCAGGGTTCCTCCCTTCCGGCACGAGGCCGCTGTGCCTCAATCATCCGACGCTCACGTTCGATCTCCCGCCGCAGTTCGGCTTCGGTGGGAAGGACCTTCAGGTACTTCGCGGCGAATAACTGCCTGCCCTCGCTGAGCACGGAGTAGCGGGCGATCGCCTCGTTTTTCCTGGAGCACAGAATGAGACCGATGGTCGGGTTGTCGCCGGGCGGACGGGCGTGGGCATCGAAAATGCGGACGTAGCTGTCCATTTGGCCGATATCCTGATGCGTCAGCGCCCCGACCTTGAGATCAACGAGCACGAAGCACTTGAGGAGGTAGTTGTAAAAGACGAGATCCACGTAGAAGTCCTCCTCCTCGAAGCGCAGCCGCTTCTGGCGGGCCACGAACGCAAACCCCTTCCCAAGCTCGAGCAGGAAAGCCTGCAGGTTGTCGATGATGGCCTGCTCGAGCGCGGATTCGCGCAGCGCCGGGTAGTCCCTCAAGTCGAGGAACTCCAGCACGTAGGGGTCGCGGATGAACTGTTCGGGCCGCGCGGCGACCATTTTGTCCCGCGCCTCCTTCCGCACGGGTGACTTCTTGCGGCTCGCCAGAAGGCGCTCGTAGTAGAGCACCGAGATCTGCCGGTCGAGCTGCCGGGTGGACCAATGCTGGTCGGCGGCCTCGTGCAGGTACCATTCGCGCGCTGCCGGATCCTCCACCTGCATCAGCAGCCGATAGTGGCTCCAGGACAACTCGTCGCGGATTACGTGGCGAACCGGCTCCACCCACGAAACGAGACGCAGCGGGTCTCGTTTCCCGCCACCCGATTCGAGACGCACTGCGTCTCGAATCGCGAACATGCGATAAAACTGCCGCATCTTGCGCAGGTTGGTCACATCGAACCCGCGCCCGAACTCCGCGGTGAGTCGGCGCGACAACTCCTCCAGCACGGCCTCGCCGTACGCGGCGCGCCTTGCACCGCCTTGTTCGTGCTCCACGATCAAACGACCCACATTCCAGTAGGCCCGCACCATCGCCGTGTTGACGGCGCGGTAGGCCCCGGCGCGCGCCTCCTCGAGGACAGCCCGAATCTGCCGATACAGCGGCTCGGCAGCGCGGACGAGCCTGACGTTGTCCGCCCGTTTCCGCGCCTTCACACCCCCTCCGCCTCGAACATCACCCGGAAGAAGTCCCCCTCAATGAGGCGCACCTTCCAGGTGTCGTCCGGCGCCCTGAGGTTCTCGAGGTTGTTGTCGCCATTTACGTAAATCAGATCGAACTCGCGGTCCTTGCTCGAGTAGCCCTGCCTAGTAAACCACTCGTCGAGGATGAGATTGTCCTGCTCGACGCCCTGGGGCGTCTCGCCGCCGGGCCGCTTGCGCCAGATGACGAGCGTCTTGCGCCCATCGGGCATGGTGCCGGTGACGGTGCGGAACCACCAGCGACCACCGGCTTGCCGCCGGAGCCGGCCTTTGAGACGCAACCTCCCTTCGCCGTCGCGCTCGGTCTCGGCGTTGAAGGTCTGGGGCGCCGCGATGTGCTGCACGGTGAGGCCGATCAGCCAGTTGAAGGTCTCGATCAGATCAACGTTCACCTCGCGCGACTCGTCCGAGCCGGGGCGCTTGACCTTGAGCTTGTAGGCCGTGGGATCGGTGAACGCGGCTACGTTGAGCAGCGACTGGCTCCCGCGCGCCTCGACGTCGAGCATGTAGCGGAGCGTGTACTGCTCCTTGAGCTTGTCGGCGCCCTGCGCCTGCGCGTGGTCGAGAAGGTCCTGCTGCTCCTTCGTGCGCCGCAGCTCCAGGTTGTTGAGCGTGTCCTCGTAGGATTCGAGGCGGAAGACCTTCATGATGCGCGGGCTGCGCTCGGCTTCCTCAGGTGTGGCGAGGCGCTTGGGCTTGCCGTCTTTCCACTCGGGGGAGTAGGCGACCTTCTTGAGACGTGGCACCAGCAGGGTGTCGAAGTATGGGCTCATCTCGACCAAGACTGTTCGTCGCGTGCAGTCTTGGTCTACGTTTAGCCGCAGTACGGCCTCACCTGTAGTGCCAGATCCCGCGAAGAAGTCGAGTACGAGGCCGCTAGCCGGGCAACACACGTCAACAATCGTCTTCATCACAGACACAGGCTTAGGGAAGTTGAGCAGCTTTGCACCGAACAAGTCTGCGAGGTCGCGATTACCCTCCCCCTGCTTTATCGATATTTCGAGGCTCGAGACCGGGGCTCTCTCCGCCGCCTCGGACAGGAACCGCTTCTTTCTCGGGTTGCCCGACTTCGGATTCCTCGGCCAATAGATCCTGTTATCTCGAAGCAGTGCCTTGAATCCTGGCTCATCGGTGATCCAACCGAAGTCCGGGTGCGGCGGGTACTCATCGCCGGTTTCGGGATTCACGATCGTATAGTGAAGGTTCGGCCGTGCATCCGCATTTGCCTTTCCTGTCAGCGGATCAGTCGTGTATGGGCCTCGAGGATCGTTGTCCGGGTTCTTGAAACTCGACCGATCAATTACACGACCCTCTCCAGGAACTGCGTGACCTCGGCGCTCCGAGCGTGCAGCACCCGGTAGATACCGAAGTCGAGCTCCGGCTGGTCGAGCTGAAACAGCTCCTTGAGAAGGGTCTTCAGCTTCTCAAACTTCTGGCTCATCGCGCGTTCCGTCTTCGCATGTCGGTTGCCTCGGCGCGCCTACACTCCTGCCGGGCCATTCGTGAAAACATCTCCCGTCGTCGCAAGCCGGGCGGGCCGCTACTCGGGTCGCTCAACGCGCCGGTCGCGCTTCGCCATGATCCCATCCCAGACCCGGTCAGTCGCGTGTCGCAGCGGGCGCTTCCCCGCTGCGGCCGGCTCGTCTTCCCTTGGCATCGCAAGTGGGTGCACTTTCCCGCGGCCTATGCTTTCTCCGAGCCCAAGGACCACTCCTTCGCAGATCATGCATGGACGCGGCGCAAAGCGCCCGCGCGGCGAGCGAACCGCCCGGCGGAATGCTAGGAGCATCGGCCGGGAGCGGCAAGAATCGGACGGCGCGCGCGCCCGGCGGGGCAGGTCAGGCCGCGGATGCCGGCGCCCGAGGCGCTACAGCCCCCGCGCGTCGAGCCAGTCGAGGATCCCGCGCGCGGCGCGTTCCCAGCCTTCGTCGAGCATCACCGCGTGGCCGAGGCCGTCGAGCAGTTCGTACTCGGCGCCCGAGAGCATGGCGGCCGCCTGCGCGTGCAGCGGCGGAATGAGCGCGTCGCGCGAGGCGCCGAGCACCAGCGTCGCCGGACGGCGCGCAAGCCATGGCTGCGGCAGGCCGAAACCGGCCATGTCCATGAGCGCGCGGCGCGATTCGCGCTGCATGCGGCGGAAATGGCGCGCGAGCCGCTCCGGTTCGAGCCTGCCGGCGAACATCGCTTCGGATAGCACCGCAAGCGGCGCGTCCCCGCCGGCGGCGAGGCTCTGGATTCCCATGAAGAGCGCCGGGCGCGTCCACGCGAGCGCCATCGTCGCCGGCATGAGGCCGTAGCCGGGCACCGGGCAGGCGAGCACCACGGCGGCGGCCTTGCCGCCACGCTCCAGATACTTCTGCACCACGAGCGCGCCCATCGAGTGGCCGACCAGCACCGGCGGCTCTTCCAGGAGCGCCGCCGCGCTCGCGACATCCTCGGCGTAGTCGGCAAGCCCGTAGCGGTGCAGATGCTCGCGCCCCGAGCTTGCGCCGTGGCCGCGCAGCGATACCGCGTGCGCCGGAAAGCCGCGCGCGGCGAACCACGGGAGGAAATGCTCCTCCCAGCACCAGGCGCCGACATAGGCGCCGTGCACGAAAAGGAGCGGTGTGCGCGGCACGCACCCGTGCGGCCGGTGCGAGAGGATCTCCAGCCGCATTCAGGCGGGCACCGCCATGCCGCGTACGACCGCCGGCCGCCGCCCGATCGTGTCGAACCAGCGCTTCACCGACGGAAATTCGGTCAGATCCACCTTGTGCCAATCGTGGCGCGCCACCCACGGGTACGTGGCGATGTCGGCGATCGAATACTCGCCGGCGAGAAACGGCGCGTGCGCAAGGCGTCGCTCGAGCACCCCGTACAGGCGCCGCACCTCCTTCGTGTAGCGCTCGATCGCGTAGGGGACGGGCTCAGGTGCGGCGCGCAGGAAGTGGTGAGCCTGGCCGAACATCGGCCCGATGCCGCCCATCTGGAACATGAGCCATTGCAGAGCTTCGTACTTGCCGCGCACCGACAGCGGCAGAAAGCGCCCGGTCTTGCCGGCGAGGTACACCAGGATCGCGCCGGATTCGAACAGCTTCATCGCGCGCCCGTCGGGGCCTTCGTAATCCACCATCGCCGGGATCTTGCTGTTCGGGTTGATGGCGACGAACTCCTCGCGGAATTGCTCGCCCTTGCCGATGTCCACCTTGTGGACGCGGTACGGCAGGCCGCACTCCTCCAGCATGATCGAGACCTTGCGCCCGTTCGGCGTGCCCCAGGTGTAAAGGTCAATCATCGTCGTGCCCCCGAAAAGCCGGCGAGTGTAGCGCAGCCGGCCGCGCCGCGGCTCAGGCGGCGAGCGCGTCGGCGATCGCCTGCTCGCGCGCGCGATCGAGCCGCCGCGCGATCTCCTCGGGCGAACCCGCCTCGCGCGCGATTGCCCCCGCGTCCACGCCGGCGGCGGCGGCAAGCGCGCGCTCAAGCCGCGCGACCGCCTGCGCCATCGTCGCGAGCGGCTCGCAGACGCTCGCGACCGAAAGGAGTTGCACGAAGCGATCGCCGCGGCGCAGCGCGTCGGCGGCCTTGATGAGCGCAAGCAGCTCCGCCGGCCCCGCCTCGTGCGCGCGCTCAAGCGGCGCGCGCAACCGGCAGACGAGGATCGCCAGATCGCGCTCGGCGTTCGGCACGCGAAGGCGATCGCACACCGCCCGCACCTCCTTCTCGCCCGCCGCACCGAGCGGCCAGGCGAGCACCGCGAAGCGCACCGTCACCGAATAGCGCGCGCGAGCGGCGCGGGCGAGCGCGGCGAGCGCCTCCGGCCCCGGCTCGATCTCGGGAAAGAGCCGGCGCGAGGCGCCGCAGGCGGCGAGCACCTCGAACATGCGCTCAGGATGCGGCTCGCCGAGCCCGCGCGCAAGCTCCTGCCACACGCGCTCCGGCACCAGGTGATCCACCTCGCCTTCCTCGACCATCCGGCGCATGAGCGCCATCGTCTCGTCGGCGACGCGAAAGCCGTAGCGCGCGGCGAAGCGCGCGACGCGCAGGATCCGCACCGGATCCTCGGCGAAGGCTTCGCTCACGTGCCGCAGCACCCCGGCGCGCAGGTCGCGCTCGCCGCCGAAGGGGTCTATGAGGCGCCCGTCCTCGTCGCGCGCCATCGCGTTGATGGTGAGGTCGCGGCGCGCGAGGTCGTCCTCCAGCGTGACCTCCGGCGAGCAGTACACCGTGAAGCCCTTGTAGCCGCGACCGCTCTTTCGCTCGGTGCGCGCGAGCGCGTACTCCTCGTGCGTGACCGGGTGCAGGAACACCGGAAAGTCCCGGCCGACCGGCCGAAACCCGGCCGCGGTCATTTGCTCCGGCGTCGCCCCGACCACCACCCAGTCGCGGTCGGCGACCGGAAGGCCGAGCAGCTCGTCGCGAACCGCTCCGCCGACGACGTACGCCTTCACCGCCGGGCGCGCCAGCGCAACTGCGGGTAGCGCTCGCGTACGCCGGTGGGCGCAAGCCAGGCCGGCGCGGCCGCTTCCAGCGGCGTCGCCCGCAGGCCGAAGGGCAGCGGCTGGTCGGTGACGCTGGGCACCTGCATCGAGCGCAGATTGTCGCGCGTCAGAAGCGGCACCGGCATCAGAAGCTCCATCGCACGGGCCTGCAGCCACGCCGCCCAGTCCGGAAGACCGATGACGAGGCGGCGCCGGCCGGTGATCCTGCACACGTACTCGACCAGCTCCCGCAGCCGGTAGCGACGCGGCCCGCCCAGCTCGTAGATAGAGCCGGCCGATTCGCGATGCTCCAGCGCGGCGACGAACGCAGACGCCACGTCGCCGACATAGACCGGCTGGAAGAGCGCCTCCGGGCAGGCGAGCGGCAGCACCGGGAACCAGCGCGCCAGCCGCGCAAAGAGATTGAGGAACCGGTCCTCGGGGCCGAAGATGACCGAGGGCCGGAACACCGTCGCCGCGAGGTCGTCGGCGGCGAGCACCGCCTTCTCGCCGAAGCCCTTGGAGCGCAGGTACTCCGAGGGCGCGTCGGTCGCGGCGCCGATCGCGCTCATGTGCAGCAGGCGCTCGACGCCCGCCTCGCGGCAGGCCGAAACCGCTGCGAGCGCAAGCTCGACGTGCGCGGCGGCGAAATCCGGACCGTAGTCATTCGGGCCGCGCACCCGCCCGCGCCGGCTGTGCAGCACGCCGACCAGATTGATCACCGCGTCCTTGCCGCGCGCCAGGCGCGCGAGCGTGCCCTCGTCGCCGACGTCGCACTCGAGCACCTCCACTGTCGGCAGCAGCGTCAGGTGCTTCGCGCGCTCGTAGCGGCGCGTGGGCACCGTGACGCGCGCGCCGCGCCCGGCGAGCATCGCGATCAGATGGCGGCCGACGAAACCCGAGCCGCCGAGCACCAGGAAATTCCGGTTCTTCATCCGAAGCGACGCCTATGGCAGCTCTTCGTTGAACCGCTCCGACGGGCTGCGCGCGGGCACGACGCCCAGGCGCTCCTTGAGCGGCGTGACGTTCGCACCGTAGAGCTGAGCGTAGTACATCGTGTTCGCCATCACCTTCTTCACGTAATCGCGCGTTTCCTTGAACGGGATCGTCTCGGCGTAGACGGCGCCTTCGAGCGGTCTTGCGTCGCGCCAGCGCCGCGCGCGACCGGGACCGGCGTTGTAGGCCGCGAGCGCGAGCACCGGATGGCCGAGGTCGTCGAGCACGAACTTGAGGTAGCGCGTGCCGAGGGCGATGTTGGTGGCCGGATCGGCGGCCTGCGCCGGCTGATACCCGTTTAGTCCGATTTTGCGCGCGACCCACCTCGCGGTCGCGGGCATCAACTGCATCAGGCCCTGCGCCCCGGCCGAGGAGCGCGCGTTGACGATGAAACGGCTTTCCTGTCGCACCAGCCCGAGCAGCCAGGCCTCGTCCAGGCCGTGCTCGCGAGCGTGCGCGCGGAACGTCTCGGCGAAGGGCGCGAGATAGCGCAGGCGATAGTTGTGCCGGTGCACGGTGCGATCGGCGGTGTTGATCGCGCGGTCGAACAGCTCGTTCCTGCGCGCGAGCTCCGCCGCGGCGAGGAGCTCCTCGTCCGGCATCGCGCGCACCGTGAACGCCCACTCGCGAGTCGCCTCGGTGCGAAGGCCCAGGCGGTAGAGCGCGAGCGCGCGCGCCAGGCCGGGGTTGCGCGCGGCGGCGCCGACCTCCTCGTCGCTGGCGGAATGAAACGGCTCCGGCGGCGCCGGAATGTAGCCCAGCTCCTCGGCGGCGAGGATGCCGTAGAAATGCGGCTGGCCGGCGTGGCGCGAATAGTACGCGCGCGCGCCGACGTCGTTGCCCTGCGCCGCGAGCGCGCGGCCGTACCAGTAGCTCCAGACCGGCTCGCGGCGCGTTTCGCCCGACATCGCGTCCACGGCGTCGCGCACCGCCTGCCAGTCGGCCACGCGGAGCGCGGCGCGCGCCTTCCAGGCAAGCGCGTCGTCGGAGAGCTCCGCGCCCTCGGCGAGCCGATACCAGGCAAGCGCCTGCGGGTGATGTCGCCGCGCCGCCAGGTGCGCGAGCGCACCCCACGCGTGGCGCCGGTCCGCCTCGGGTAGGCGCCAGCCGAATTCGCCGGCGAGCGCCGCCGCCGCGGCCTCGAGATCGCTGCGCGCAAGACGAACGACGGCGAAGAGCGCCATCTCGCGCGCGGCGCGGCGCGCAAGGTCCCGCGGCGGATGCGCGATGAGGCGATGCGGGGCGGTCGCGGCGATCGAGAAGGTGCGCTCATCGGGCGCCTCGCCGGCGGGGAGCCACGCGAACGCACGCCGCGCCGCGTTGAGCTGGTTGTTCTCGAGCAGCAGCCGCACGCGCTGCCAGACGAGCTCGGCGTCCGCGGCGCCCGAGCGCACCAGATGCTCGGCGAGCGCGTTGCAGCCCTCGGGCAGCTCGCGCGGCTCGCGCCAGATCTCGCGCGCCTCGTCGGCGGCCGACGCATCCTGCCGTGCAAGGCGCGCGCGCCACGCATGGCAGCGGATTTCCAGGTCGTCGTGCACCAGCGCGCCCAGTTCCTGTTCGAAGCGCGCCCATTCGCCGCGCCGGCCCAGCTCCTTCAGCCACTCGCCGCGCAGCCGGTCGGCGAGATAGCTGCCGGCGTGCCGCGCCAGAAACGCCGCCACCTCCTCGGCCGGCGCATCCGCGAGGCGCAGCGCGAGCTGCCAGTATTCGAGATACGGCGCGAGCACATGGCCTTCGTGTCCGGCGGCGGCGCGCGCCAGTCGCACCGCGTCTGCGGCGCGGAAGGCCGCGTGCGCGGCGAGGATCGCCTCGTCCGGGTCGGGCGCCTTGCCGCGCTTTGCGTTCGCCTGCGCTGCGGCCGCAACCGCGATGAGCGCTGCTATAGTGAGCAAACGCAGGACAATCACGCGAAAAGCATAGCACCGGCGATGGACGCACGCGAACTTTCGGACTGGCGCCGCGCCGAGCGCGAGCGCCTGATCGCCGCGCGCGAGGCGCTCGATGCGGCGACGCGCGCGCAGTACCGCCGCCGCATGGACGAGGCGATCGAGCGCGCGTTCCCCGGCCTCGCGCGGAGCGTGCTCGCGATCTGCTGGCCGATCCGCGGCGAGTACGACGCACGGCATCTGGCGGCGAAGCTGCGCGCGCGCGGCGCGGTGATCGCGCTGCCGGTCGTGGTCGCGCCGCGCACCCCGCTCGAATTCCGCGAGTGGCATCCCGGCGCGCCGATGGCGAAAGGCCCGCTCGGCATCGCCTATCCGGTCGGCACGCCGCGCGTCGTTCCGAGCGCGGTGCTCCTTCCGGTGAACGGCTGGGACGCGGCGGGCTATCGCCTCGGCTACGGCGGCGGTTATTTCGATCGGACGCTCGCCGCGCTGCGCCCGCGGCCGCTCGCGATCGGCGTCGGCTACGAGCTTGCGCGCATGGACACGATTCATCCGCAGAGCTGGGACGTGCCGCTCGACTGGCTGGTGACCGAGCGCGGCGTGTATCGGCGCGAGCGCGACGGGCTGGTGTTTCTCGGCGTGCCGGCCGCGGGCGAGGTCTCGGCCTTCGCTTCGCCGGTCTGTTACGCCGGCGAGATCGCGCCCGATTATTTCGGCGCGCGCGAGCGCTGAGGCGAAATCGCGCGGAACCGCCCGCGCGTCGCGGCGGTCGAAAGGATTTTCCGGCGGTGCTGGAGGAGGCCCGTGCGAGAACTCTTTTTTCTCCCCGACATTCCCCCGGCCGCACAACTGCCGTGGTATGCGCTACTGCTGCTCGGTGCCGCGATCGCCGGCGAAGCGATCGAGCGCTGGCTGCGCCTGCCGCGGCTCCTGGGCTGGATCGCGGTCGGCGCGGCGCTCGGTCCGCATGCGCTCGGTGCGCTCGGCGAGCGCTCGCTCGCCGCGCTTGCGCCGCTGCTCGACCTGGCGATCGGCATGGTGCTCTTCGAACTGGGCCAGCGCGTGGATCTGACGTGGGTGTGGCGCAACCCGTCGGTGCTCGGCGCCAGCGTCGCCGAGAGCGCGCTCTCCTTCGGACTCATGTACGCCGTGCTCGCGGCGCTGGAGGCGCCGCCCCTTGTCGCCGCTGCGGCGGCGGCGATCGGCATGGCGACCGCGCCGGCGGTGGTGCTCGCGGTGACCCGCGATCTGCGCTCGCAGGGCCAGGTGACCGAGCGCGCGCTCCTTCTCACCGCGCTCAACTCGGCGTACGCGGTGATCGCGGTCGGCGTGCTCCTCGCGTGGCTGGCGCGCGAGTATCACGGCGACTGGCGCGCGATCGTGCTGCACCCGCTCTACCTCATCTTCGGCTCGCTCGCGCTCGCCGCCGTGTTCGCGCGCGCCACCCTCGGCCTGCTCGCGCTCCTCGGGCGGCGGCGTGAGGCGCAGTTCCTGTGCGTGCTCGCGCTCGTGATGATCGCGGTGTGGGCGGCCGCGAGCCTCAAGCTCTCGGTGCTGCTTGCGCTGCTCGGGTACGGCGCGGCGACGCGCCTGCTCGACCGCCGCCGCCTGTTCGTCTCGCTGGAGTTCGGGCGCCTGGGCACGATCCTGCTCATTCTGCTGTTCGCCCTCACCGCCGCGAGTCTCGACTGGCGCCTGCTCGCCGCGGGCGTGTTCGCCGGCGCGGTGCTGCTTGCCGCACGGCTCGCCGGAAAGATCGTCGGCGTGCTCGCGTTCGCGCGCCTCTCCGGGCTGCCGGTGCGCAAGGCGTCGCTGCTTGCGCTCGCGCTCGCGCCGATGTCGGGCATCGCGATCGTGCTCACGCACGAGACCGCGCGCCTTTATCCGCAGTTCGGCGCGTCGCTCGCCGCGGTGATGCTCTCGGCGATCGCCCTCATGGAGCTGCTCGGGCCGCTGCTTGCGCACTTCGCGCTGGTGCGCGCCGGCGAAGCGGCCGCCGAGGCGCCGGCGTGACGGCGGAGCGCCTTTCGTTCGCCGCCTCGGCGCCGCTCACGATGGGCGTCGAGCTGGAGCTGCAGCTCGTGCACCGGCGCGACTGCGATCTCACCCGCGCCGCCTCGGATCTGCTCGCGCTCGTCGCGCGCGCGCGGCACCCTGGCGAGATCAAGCCCGAGATCACCGAGAGCATGATCGAGGTGAGCACCGGCGTCCACACGCGCCACCGCGAGCTGCTCGCCGAGCTGGAGGCGATCCGCGCCGCGCTCGTGGCCGCCGCCGAGCGGCTCAACGTCGGCGTGTGCGGCGGCGGCGCGCATCCGTTCCAGCGCTGGAGCGAGCGGCGCATCACCGACAACCCGCGCATGCGCCACGTCTCGCAGCTCTACGGCTATCTCGCCAAGCAGTTCACCGTCTTCGGCCAGCATGTGCACCTCGGCTGCCCGGACGGCGACACCGCGCTGTGGCTGCTGCACGCGTTCGCGCGCTACCTGCCGCAGCTGATCGCGCTCTCGGCGGCCTCGCCCTTCTATCAGGGCGTGGACACCGCGTTCGATTCCTCGCGCCTCAATGCCGTATTCGCGTTTCCGCTCTCCGGCCGCGCCCCGTTCGTGCTCCGGTGGGACGCGTTCAACGACTATTTCGCCCGCATGCGCCGCGCCGGAATCGTCGAGAGCATGAAGGACTTCTACTGGGACATCCGCCCCAAGCCGGAGTACGGCACGATCGAGATCCGCGTCTGCGACACCCCGCTCACCGTGGCGCGCGCCGCGGCGCTCGCCGCCTACGCGCAAGCGCTCGCGCGCTGGCTGCTCGCCGAGCGCCCGGACCCGGTCACCGAGGATGTCTACCTCGCCTACACCTACAACCGGTTCCAGGCATGCCGCTTCGGACTCGACGGCGAGATCGTGGATCCGCTCACCGGCGAGCGCCGCGCGATCCGGGAGGACGTGCTCGCGACGATCGAGCGCCTTGCGCCGCACGCGCGCGAACTCGGCTCCCGAGACGCGCTCGATGAGATCGCCGCCGTCCTGCGCGAGGGCAACGACGCGCGCTGGATGCGCGCGCGCCACGCCGACTCGGGTTCGCTCGCCGATCTCGTCTGGCAGCAGGTCGAGCGCCTGCGCGGGGTGAAGCGGCCGCCGTGGTAGCGGAGCGCGCGGCGGCCCTCCGGGAGGACCAAAGGGGTTGACAATGAGAATGAGACGTATTATCTTCTAGACTTGATTCGGACGAGCCAGCAAGACCGCTCAGCAGCCAGCCAGTCCTCTTGCCTTTTCATCGGGAGGAACTGGCATGGATCGGTTTAAGTCGCGTCGTCCCGCTTTCGTCCGGGGACTCTCGTTTCAGCTCGGTGCCGCGCTCGCATGCCTGCTTGCCGGATCGGGCCACGCCGATGAACGGCTCGCACCGGTGACGGTGTACGGCGCGCGAAACGTGAACAGTCTCGACGACGCCAGTGCGAGCGTTGGCGTTGTCAATCAGGCCGACATCGAAAATCGGCAATTGCGCAACTTCCGCGACGCCTTCCGCACCGTCGCCAATGTGATGGACGGCGACTGGCCGGACGCGGGATTCGTGATTCGCGGCGTCAACTCCGAAGGGCTGACTCCGGGCGGCGATCCGCTTGCCAGCCTTTACATAGATGGCTCGCGTCAGACGGTGGACGGTGCACGTCGGGGCGCGCGTGGTCTGTGGGACGTCGAGCAGGTCGAGGTGTATCGCGGACCGCAATCCACGCTCTCCGAGCGCGCCTCGCTCGCCGGGGCGATCTACGTGAAAACAAGGGATCCAAGCTACGACTGGGACGCCCGTGTGCGGGTGGACGCCGGCACACGGAACGCCCGCCAGTTCGCCTTCGCGGGCGGCGGCCCGCTGGTTCCGGGCGAGCTCGCCTTCCCCCTCGCCGCGGAAAGTCACAAGAGCGAGAACGACATCAACTATCCGAACTACGCGGGCTTCGTGCGCTACCGCGAATTCATCGAGGACGAATACCGCCAACTACGCGGCAAGCTGTTGCGGGAGCCTTCCGCCCTGCCGGGCACGCGCATCCTGTTCGCCTACAGCGATGCGCGCGATTCGCCGCATCTCGACGACATCGCCGGGCCGGCGCTGGGTTTCGATTACAGCGAGCGGCGCGGCGACTTCAACGCGCCGGTATTCGCCGAGTCGCGGACCACCCGGACTCGCAACGCGTCGCTGGAGATCACCCACGCCGTCAACGACGCCTTGCTGTTTACCGCGCTCACCGGTTGGTCAGACAGCGCGATGAACCGGCCCTCGGTAAACCAGGGCACGCCCGGCGAAACGCAGGTGGCCGACGGCGTGCACGACCAGCGCATCGTGAGCCAGGAAGCCCGCTTCAACTATTCAGACCCAAGCAATCCCGGCCAGCCTGTTGCCCGCGCGGCCGCGCGTGCGCTTGCCGCCGTGTTCTGTGGTACAGCGCTCCACGCTGGCCCGGCGCTGGCCGAAACCGCCGCCGCAAGAAACGAGACCGTGCTGCCCGTCGTCGAAGTGCTTAGCCAGGGTGACACGGCACAGCAGGATCGCCTGCTTACGCAGAAGCGCCCCGCCCGCATCGGCAAAAGCTCGGTCAGCATCCAGGACACGCCGTTTTCGATGAGCGTGATCGATGTCGAACAGATCCGCGACGCCGGCGCCAAGAACGTGCAGGACGCGCTGCTCTACAGCGCCGGGGTCTACGCCGGACGCTACGGCTTCGACACGCGCGGCGACTGGTCGGCGATCCGCGGGCTTTCGCCCGCCGCCTACATCGACGGCCTGCGTTACCTCTATGGCTTTTACAACAACGTCCGCCCCGAGATCTACACACTCGACAGTGTCGAAGTCCTGAAGGGCCCGGCGTCGGCGCTTTACGGTCAGGGTGACCTCGGTGGCATCGTCAATGTCACCACCAAGCGCCCGCAGGCGAAGGCAGCCAAGGAAATCGAAGTCCAGTTCGGCTCGCATAACCGCAAACAGCTCGCCGCCGACCTCACCGGACCGCTCAACGCCGACGGTACCCTGCTTTACCGGCTGGTCGCGCTCACCCGCGACAGCGACACCCAGGTCGATTTCGTTCACGACGACGCGCGCGTTTTTCTGCCCGCGCTGACCTGGCGGCCCAACCGCGATACCGAGGTGACGCTCTTCTACGTCCATCAGAAAAACGAAACCCGGGTCTCGGCGCAATTCCTGCCGTCCAAAGGGACGCTCGACCCTGCGCCACTCTGGCGCATCCCGAGCAGCCGCTTCGTCGGCGAACCGGGCTGGGATCGCTACGACATGGAAAAAGACGACCTGAGCCTCGTCTGGAACCAGACGCTCGTCCCCGACTGGAAGCTCTCGGCGATTGCCCGCAAGACCCGTTCGTCCAGCGTGACCCGCGAGCACTGGACGACCGTCGGCGCGATTCCCGACGACGCGGGCAACATGACGCGCAGCATCCACACCGCCGACCGCAAAACAGATGTCACCAGCTTCGACGCGCGCGCCGAAGGCAGGCTCGCGCTCGGCCCCACCCGCCACACCGTGACGCTCGGCCTCGATTACCAGGACGCGTTCTGGGAGGAATACAACTACACCTCGCTTGCGACCGGCGGCGGAACGATCAACGTCTACAACCCGGTCTACGGCTTCGTCAACTTCACCGCGCTCACGTTCTCCGACCGCCCGGACAACGCCATCGAGCAGACCGGCGTCTATCTTTCCGATCACGCCGAATGGGGGCCGTGGGTGCTTTCCGGCGCGGTGCGCCGCGACAGCGCGCGCGACAAGGTCATTCCCGTCAGCGGCCCGGCGAGCGTCGTCAAGAACACCGAAACCAGCGGTCGCGTCGGTCTCATGTACCGCTTCGCCAACGGGCTTTCGCCGTATGTGAGCTGGTCCACCGCCTTCCAGCCCAACCTCGGCACCGACGGCACGCCCGGCGGCGGTTTTTTGAAGCCGACCACCGGCGAGCAGAAGGAACTCGGCGCGAAATACCTCTCGGCAGGCGGCGACACCTCGGTCGCCTTCGCCGCGTTCGAAATCGAGCAGCAGAACCGCATCGTCGACGGCGCGACCCCCGGCGGCGTTGAACAGGTCGGCGCGAAAATCGACGGCTGGGAAATCGAACTGCGACAGCGCTTCGACGCGCTGGAACTGACCGGCAATTTCACCCGGCTCGAAGCGGTCAACCCGACCAGCAACACGCGCATCCCGTCCATCCCCGAAGTCATGGTGTCGGCGTGGGGGCAATACCATTTCGATTCGGGCTGGCGAGTGGGCCTAGGCGGGCGCCACACCGGCAGCGTCACCGGCGCGGGCGGACGCCCCGTCCTGCCTTCGGTCTCGCTCTACGACGCCATGGTCGGCTACACCACCGGCGCCTGGGACGTGCGGCTCACCTTGCAGAACCTCGCCGACAAGGAATACGTCTCCTGGTGTCGCGGTTTGAATCTGGACTGCGGCTACGGCGAGCGGCGCAACGTGCTGCTTACAGCGCGCTATCGGTTCTGATGTCGAAGCTTTGGATGAGGATGACTTGAATGGTGCTGTCCCGCTACTGCCTTCTTGCTGCCGCATTCGTGCCGGCGCACTCCACGGTTCATGCCCAGACGCCCCCACCGAGCGTGACGCTTCCGACTGTGGAAGTCACCGCGAGTGCTGACGCCTCGGCCGAAGGCTTGTCGCCCGCCTACGCAGGCGGGCAGGTGGCGCGCGGAGCGCGCATCGGCATTCTCGGTACGATCGATGCGCTCGATTCCCCGTTTTCGGCCACCGCCTACACCAACGCGCTGATTCAGGATCGCCACGCCCGCAGCGTCGGCGACGTGCTGCAAAACGACCCCGGCGTGCGCGTGGCGCGCGGTTTCGGCAACTTCCAGGAGTCCTATTTCATTCGCGGTTTCATCCTGGGTTCGGACGACGTCGCATACAACGGGCTCTACAGCCTTTTGCCTCGCCAGTACATCGCGACCGAACTATTCGAGCGGGTCGAGGTGCTGCGCGGCGCCTCGGCTTTCCTGAACGGAGCAAATCCCGGTGGCGGCGGCATCGGTGGTGCGATTAACCTGCTGCCCAAGCGCGCGCCGAACGAGCCGCTGACGCGCGCGATCGCCGGGCACAGCGCCGGCGGCCAGTATCAGCTCGCCGCCGACGTCGCGCGCCGCTTCGGACCCGATGCAAGCGCCGGACTGCGCGTCAATGTCGCGCGACGGCATGGCGGCACTGCGGTTGATCATGAGAAAGCCGAGCTTTCGCTCGCTGCTGTCGGGCTCGACTGGCGCGGCGGCCGCGCACGTCTCTCGGCCGACCTAGGCTGGCAGGACAACCAGCTCGACCAGATCCGCACCAACGTGACGCTCGCCGGGGTCGGATTTGTTCCGCGCGCCCCGGAGTCCACGACCAACTGGGCGCAGCCGTGGACGTACTCCAACGAGCGCGACGTGTTCGGCACGCTGCGCGGCGAATACGATTTCAACGATGCGTTGGCCGGCTTTTTCGCCTATGGAGCGCGCCGCAGCGAGGAAGCCAACTCGCTCGCCAACCTCAGGGTCACCGACGCCGGCACCGGCGCCGGGACCACCTCGCGCTTCGACAACACCCGGAAAGACCGCATAGACACCGGTGAGATCGGACTGCGCGGCAGGTTCGCCACCGGCTTCGTCGAGCACAAATGGGTGCTCGCCGGATCCTGGTTCAGAGGCGAGCGCGACAACGCGTTTAAGTGGGATTTCTTCAACACCCAAGCGACCAATCTCTACACGCCGACGCCGACCCCGACGGCGCCGCCGTTCAGCGGCACCGAGTTCAGCGGCGGCGACCTCGCCAATCCCAATCTGACGGGGCGCGTCGAGCTGACCAGCGTCGCGCTCGGCGATACGCTCTCGCTCGCCGACGGGCGCGTGCTTGTTACGCTCGGGTTGCGCAACCAGAAGCTCGACATCGCCAACTTCGCCTACGGCACCAGTGCGCTCATAGACCGCTACGTCAAACGCCGCACCAGCCCCGCGGTGGGCGTCGTGTTCAAGCCGGTACAGGGCTGGTCGCTCTACGGCAACTACATCGAGGGTCTCAGCCAGGGCGAAACCGCTCCCGGCACGGCGGTCAATGCCGGCACGCAATTGCCGCCGTATGTCTCCGAGCAGGTCGAGGTCGGCTTCAAGTTCGACCGGGGCGGTCTCGGCGGTGGGCTGGCGCTATTCGAAACCTCGCGGCCGCGCGGCGTGATCAACGCCGACAACGTATTCACCAGCGAGGGCAAGGACCGCCATCGCGGCCTCGAGGCCACCGTCTACGGCGAGTTGTCCAGGCGCCTGCGCGTGCTCGGCGGTGCGACCTGGCTCGACGCCAAACAGGACAAGACCGGCAGCGCGACGACCGACGCCAAGCGGGTCATCGGCGTGCCTGGATTCCAAGCCAACCTCGGCGCGGAATGGGATGTCCCCGGTATCGCCGGCCTTGCGCTCGACGCCCGGGTCGTCCACACCGGCGCAGTCTACGCCGATGCCACCAACAGGCTCAAAGTGCCCGCCTGGACCCGCTTCGATCTGGGCGCGCGCTATATCACCGAAATCGGCGGGCACGCTCTGACGCTGCGGGCGCGCATTGACAACCTCACCGATCGCGATTACTGGGCCTCGTCCGGAGGATTCCCGGGTCAGGGTTATCTGGTGCTCGGCGCACCGCGCACAGTGTCGGTTTCGGCGAGCATGGATTTCTGACGGCGGCGGGCGAATCCTTCGAGCGCGGTTCATTTGGAGAAGACTGGAGATGGCCAGGCAACGTGCAGCATTCGCTCATCCGACTCGGCGCCTCCTGATATTGATCCCCGGGAGTTATGCCTTCACTTGGGGCTTCATCGCGCTGGGTGTGACCGGGCTGGTCTCGCTGGGGGTGGACTTCCACGAGGCCGAGACGGCGATGATGCTGCTCGCCTTCCTGGTCTTCCCGTCACTGTTCCTTTGGGCCTTCGCTTCGCCCCGCCCGGGGCGGGCGATGGCGCTGCTCTTCGGCGGCGCCGCGTTCATGGTGTCCGCCGCCTGGGCCATTCAGCGCGGGCTGCTGGTCTGAGCGACTTGATCCGACGAAGGTTTCGAGATGTCCGCCCACTTCCGCAACACCATGACCTGGCTGCACACCTGGATGGGCCTCGCGCTGGGCTTCGTGCTTATGGTCTGTTTCTTCTTCGGTGCGCTGTCGGTCTTCGACCGCGAGATAGACCGCTGGGCAATTCCGCAGACGCGCTTCGAGCCCCAGCCCTTGCCTTCGTTCGACCGCTTGCTGTTGCCCGTTCTGCAGAGGGTCGAGCCGGACCAGCACGATTACGCCGCCAACATGCCGCGGCTACACGACCCGACCAAAGGTCCGATGACGCCGCGCCTGGAGCTGCCGGTGGACGAGTACTGGATGTACACCACCCACCGCGACCCGGTTCTCGCCATGGGCGTGGGCTTCCTGGTGCCGCTGCCCAAGGATCCGGACGCTCACAACCACATCCATGCGCGGACAACGGTGGACCCCCGCTCCGGCGCGGTGGTGCCCGACGATGCGCTCAAGATCGGCAGCCACTGGTTCTACCCGATGCACTACAGCCTCAACTGGCGCTGGAGGGACATCGGCATTTGGATCGTGGGGCTGGCCGGCTTCACCATGTTGGTGTCCCTGGTCAGCGGCGTGATCATGCACCGCAGAATCTTTCGGGAGTTTTTCACCTTCCGGCCCGACAAGCACGTGAAGCGCAGCGCTCTGGACCTGCACAATCTGACCGGCGTGGTGGCGCTGCCCTTTCATTTCTTTTTCGCCTTCACCGGGCTGTTGATCTTCGCCAGCTACTTCTACTTTCCTGTCAGCCACACGCTGCTCGAGCCCCTGCACCGGCAACACGAGGTGCTGGAGGCCCAGGCCGCCGGACTGCCGCACAAGCGCTCGGGCATCCCGGCGCCGCTCGCTAGCGTTGATGCCATGGTGGCCGAGGCCAAGCGCCGCTGGGCGGCACGCGACATGGCCGGCGAGGTGGGTTTTCTGAAGATTCACCACGTGGGCGATGCCAACAGCTTTGTCTCGATTTACCGCGCCGGCAGCGACCGCGTCGCTCTGGTGGGCGAGGGGATTCACTTCAAGGCCGCAACCGGCGAGGTGCTTCGCGAGGACCCTCCGCGCTCAGCGGTCTCCGAGATCAACGAGTTCCTGACCGGCCTGCACCTGCAGCATTTCGAGCACTGGCTGCTGCGCTGGCTGTACGTGCTGGGGGGACTGCTGGGCTGCGTATGCATCGCCACGGGCTTCATCTTTTTCGTGGAAAAGCGCAAGGCCGTGCACGCCAAGGCAGGCGGCCAAGGCAGCCGCGTGGTGGATTCGCTCGCGGTAACCACGGTCACCGGCATGGTGATCGCCGCCGTGGGCATGCTGGTGGTCAACCGGGTGTTGCCGGCCGACATGGCTGGCAAGGGTGACTGGGAGAAGCTGGCCTTCTGGGGCATCTGGGTGCTGGCGATGCTGCATGCCTTCGTGCGCAGCGGCCCGCTGGCGCGAGGCGGCATAAACCCGGCCTGGCGCGAGCAGTGTTGGGCGCTCGCCATGTTGTGCTTTGCCGCGGTGGTGCTCAACGCCCTCACCACCGGCGATCACCTGCTCAAGACGGTGTTCTCCGACCCCTACTGGCCGGTGGCGGGCGTGGACCTGAGCTTGCTGGCCACAGCGGGCATTGCGGTCTGGGCGGCGCGCAAGCTGGCGCTGCGCGAACGCGGCGCGGTGAAGACAATACCTTCCGAAGTCACCACCCGGGCCGCCGAGGCGGCAAATGTCTGAGGCGCTGTGGTTGGCCGCCGCCGCAGTGCTCTCCATGCACGGCATGGGCTGGCTGGCGCTGGCGATGGACGCGCACTGGGGCCAAGTGATGCACTCTCCGGCGGAAAATTTCCTCCGCACCCGAGGCGTGCTGCGCGCGCTGGGCGCAGTCACCCTGTCGCTTTCGTTTCTCGCCTGCCTGATGGCCGACCGCCCGTCCATCGCAGCCTTGGTGTGGGTGATGTTGCTCACCGCCAGCGCGTTGGCCGTGGCCCTGCTGCTTGCACGCTGGCCAAAGGTGCTGCGCGTCTTGTGCCCTGCAACCTAGCCCGGATTTCTCATTAGGTGACGTCAGGGGATTCCCGAATTCGCCCCGGCGGTTCCATGCGTTACTGCGCCCGCGGCGAGATGGAAAACCGCATCAAGCAGGCGCAGCTCGGGCTCTTTGCCGAGCGGCTCAGCTCGCACCGCTTCAACCTCAACCAGTTCCGGCTGCTGCTGGCAAGCCTTGCCTATGTGCTCATCGAGCGGCTGCGCGCACTTGCCCTTGCGGGCACCGAGTGGGTCGCCGCTGCCCCCCCCCGCACTGCGACGGCAACGCCGTCCTCCGTTCAACGCGACGGGCGCTGCGAACGCTGACCCCGACCTTCACCGCCGCCGCTTCCTGCCTGAACTGCTTGCGCAACTCCTTGTATCGCTTCACTTGATAGTCCGTTATGCGCTTGCCGGGCACCGCGACTCCTCTTGCTTATGTTCGAGAAGTCACTGTAAGCCCCCGCCACCCGAGCGCACCCGGCGGCAGCGCTCTACCGGCCAACATAGTTGTCGTCAACCGGCCAAGATAATTGTCGTCGCCCACAAGGCGATTACATCCACCAGTGAGGCCGAATGCCTAGAAAATAAGAATGACTTGCGTTATGTTAACCATGTAGCTCTTGGGGCAACGGAGGCACATCATGAAACCCGTTTTTCTTTCCGTTCCCGCCGTCACGCCTGTTCTGTTCCTTACCGCCGGTTTGGCTTGCGCGGAACCTCCCGGCCTCGAGACTGCGCGGGAAAGGGTGGGGCACGGCACGAGTGTGGCGCCGGAAGTACTCCGGGGTGTGGAGGAACGAGCTCCCGAGGAGGCCAAGCCCGCCCTTCGCCGCAGCCGCGATGCCAGCCGAATCGGACAGCAGGAAGCCTTGGGTGCGATGGATCGCGCCCGGCCTGCGGTTGGCAACCCTGGCTTCGGCGAGCTGCCTGCCCGACCGCCCTTTGCCGGCGGGCCGCCTGCGGGCGTGGGCCGGGGCCGTCCCTGAGGGGGCGGCCGAGCGGAGCGTGTCGTACCCCCTGCGCTGCTCGCCCAATCCTGCCTTTAGGGCGAAGAAACATCGGCTCCGAGCGAGCGTCCAATTTGGAAGCACGTTCGGAGATCCCGAATATCTTGCGCAAAACCGTTCAGTGGTTGGCCGGGGCGACGGTGGGCGTGACTCTCCTCGCCCTATCCGGTTGCGCGACCTTGGGCAAATCCCTTCCCCTGCCGCCCACGACGGCAGAGATCCTTCAGATGGCCAAGGACGGCCGCTCGGCCGACGAGATCATCGGCCGCATGAAGGAATCCCGGGCGGTCTACCGGCTTCCGGCCAGCGAGCTCGCGAAGCTCCGGGAGCAAGGGATGCCGGATGCGGTCATCGACCACATGCAGCGCACTTACATCGAGGCTGAGCGATACGAAGAATACCGCCGGGCGCGGGATTTCTACTGGGGGTACGCCTGGCCCGCTCCCTACCGGTTCCATCCCGCCTGTCGCTATTGCTTCCGGCCCTACTACTGGTGGTGAGGATGATCGCGGTTTTCACCGGCCTAGACCTTTGGCTTTCCTAGCCATGAAAGAGGAGCACCATCAAGATGAAAATTAGCGCTCATCTGATCATCTCCCTTGCTGCTTTCCTGACTAGCGCGAGCACGGCCATCGCAGAAGGCCCTTTCCCCACGACTGTGGCCGACATCCACGCCAACCCCACGCCGGGCAAACTCATCGAACTCAAAGGCCGGATCGTGGAGCGGTTGAAGGATAACGAGTTTCGCTTCGATGACGGAACCGGCCGCCTCGTGCTGGATGCAGGCCCTCCCTGGTGGCACAAGGTCTCTCTCGCTCCTGGTATCGAAGTTACGGTGGTAGGCCGCGTCAGCATGGGCCCGCGGCACGCAGCCCGCCCGTTCGCGCCCGAGATTGACGTGCACTGGATGCAAATGGTCGCTGGCGGAGTGATCCGGGTCCGGGATTCCGACCCAGCGCCTTGGGCTGGCGGTCCTCGGGGGCGGCAGGGTCATGGGGGCGGAGGGCGTTAAAGGGTGGCTCTTGGGCTCCAGCGGGCCTACCGCTCAGACGCGGCGGAGAAGAAGCCTCACATCCATTCCGGCCGAAAGCCGGCCACTCCACGGCGGTACGGCCCAGGGTGGACAGATCCAGCGAAACGGTGACGCAGCTCGCGGTGTCCGGGCCGCGGGTCCGTTGCGGCGTCACCCAGCCCTACTGGCGACCTGACACCGCACTGCTGAGCCCATTCGGACATATCCAGCCCTTGCCAGGACGCGAGCCTCTTCTTCTTTCGGCTGGTGACCTGCCGCTGTCGGCGTGGTGCGTTCCTGATCACGACCAACGGGAGCGTGCGCAAGTGGACCGAGCTCTTGGCGGCTGACGAAGTGCTCGCTACCGACGTGCTCGATCAGCTGCTGCACCGCGCAAGCGTCCTCAACATCAAGGGCCGCAGCTACCGGCTGCGCGACCCCGAGCTGGCGCTCAGCAGTAAAAAAGCCTGACCATGACGAATTGATCCTACCGCGACTCGCAACACTGGGTGTCGTCTTATTTCGTAAAACTGGCTGTCACTTGACACCTGTGGTTGCCGCAGTTGTCTCAGCGTTTTTCTGCACCCATTTCGATCTTGCTTTTATCGATTTCGATTTCCGCGGCCGATGCGAGTTTTGCCACGGCCTTGCCAAAACGCGCCCGGGCTGAGTCATAGGCTGCGTCATGGCTTGCCGCCTCAACCCATGCCTCCATCTCGACTTTGTCACCGTTGTCCAACACATGGGCCAGCTTGACTTTGAAGTTCATCGCGCGCTCTCTCCAGAGGTTGATAATACTCATGTCTAACATGCAGGCCGTCCCGAACCGAATCCGGCGGGTAGGCCTGCTCCCTCAATATCCGCTTCAGCAGCGGAATACAGTTGCCGCACTTGGGCAGGCGACCGAGCAGTCTGAAACAAGCCTTGACGCTGCGGGCGCCGCGCTCGCAAGCGCGACGAAACGCCTCCTGGCTGATCCCGTGGCAGGTACAACAGCTCTTATCAAGGGACATCCCGGGACTCCGTATTGTCAGGCCGGAGGGTGCGGCGCACAGCGGGCCACCCCTCCCGAACCTTGTTATGAACCTTCGTAACTTCGGACAAGGGTTTGTTGATGAGCTTGAGATTGACCAGGAAGACGCCGATTTGAGCGGCGGTGACCTCCTGTGGCACGAGCGCCCAGACGTCGGTCGCGGTCAATACAAGCAACAATGCCAGACTCACCCAATAGGCGAAGTCAGCCGTTGCTTCGCTGCTCTGCTTCCAGAGCTCGAACTTGATCCGGTTAATGTAGAAGCGCTCCTGTCGCTGATAGAGCGCTTGCCGATTCCCCTGGGCGATCGCCGAGCCGACGCTGGCGACGAGCCGAAGGACGTTATGGCTGTAACGCTGGATCAGCCCGCCGAAGAGCAGCGCCGCCAGAAAGGGCAACAGGCTCGCCACGAGCAGAGCGGGGAGCATCTCCGGCGAAAGGGAGATCTGCCACAAAATCACCGCCGGCAGGCCGATCAGGATCGTCCAAAGCTCTTTCTGGAAAAGATCAAAGATCTTTCCGGCATTTTTGCAATCGTTGATCGAGCGAGCGACCTGCTCCCCGACGCAACCGCCGCCCCGGCGCTCGAACCACACCCGTTGCAACTCGATGAACAGCCGGTCGTCCAGCATTCGATTGGTCAGCTTCTCGGCGAGGCGCAGCACCCCGAGCCCGAAAAAGATGCCGATCGCGAGCGGCGCGTAGGCCAAGAGCTCCTGGACCTTGAAAACGTGCTCCCCCTTGGTGATCTCCTGCAGAACCTCCTTCACCAGCCATGCCTGCACCGGCTCGATGGCCGGTGTGATGATGTTGGGCAAGGTGGCGGCAAGCAACAGCCAGGGATGCCGGAAAAGAATGGCGACCATCTCTTTGAGAAGATGGCGCCAAGAATGTTCCGGGTTGAAAAGCCCGCTTGGCGCGACCGCTTCCGCGGCCGTCAAATCGAGGCGCTGGCTTTCATAATCCGCCATCTTGCTCGGCTGCACTACCATCTGCCTTCCAGCGACATGAACCAAGTGCGGGAAGACTCCTCCAACCGCGCTTCCCGGGCGTCGAAGCTGCCATCCGGCTTGAAGGTGGTCTCGTCACGGAACTTGTCGTCCCTGAGCACGTTGCGTACGGAGAACCGCAGTCTGAAATCGCGCCCCAGGGGCTGGACCGCGTACACGTCCAAGAGCTGCTTGGCGCTTTCAAATTTGACCTTGGTATTGCCATCTCCCGTGAGCTCGCGATGCGTCATAGCGGGCAGGTAGTTGTAGATGGCACCGATCGCGAAACCACCTGGCCTCGCCTCATAATCGAGGCCCAGATTGAACACGTAGGGCGGCTGATCTTTGATCCTTCGTTTCTCCGTGGACCCCGGCGTTTCGACCTCGGAAAACAAGCGGGCATAATTAAAAGACAGGACGAGCCCGTGCAGCCCGATGGAGTCCAGCCGCGATCGGAAATCGAATTCGGCACCCCAGATGCGGGCATCGCCGACGTTGAACGGCCGGCTGACGAATCGCACGCCTTCGCTCACCACCTGGCGCTCGATCAGATCCCGCACGCCCCGATAGAAGAGATTGATCCCGGCAACCCCTTGCCGATGGAAGAACCGCTCGACCCCCAGTTCGAGCCCCCATGCCCGCTCGGGGCGTAGGTCTGGATTGCCTCCCTGGTCGGGGTTGGTCAACGTGCCACCCTTGATATGCACGCCTGGGGCGAGGTCGTCCAGCTTGGGCAACCGCAGGGTTTGCGCCACGCTGGCACGCACGTTGGTCGCCCGGTCCCAACGATGAAGGAAATGCAGGGACGGGTTGAGGGCGCTGGTCGTACCGGTGCGCTCCGACCCGGCGCCATCTTCGCTTTCCCGGCGAATGTGCTCTAAGCGCAGGCCAGGCGTCAGTACACTCGAGCGGCCGATACGCCACTCGTTCTGAACGAAAGCAGCGGCACGCCGTTCCTGTACCTGGAAACGGTCGCTCGGCACCGGAGTTTTGAGCACGCCGTTCTCGACCGTACTCTTGTCGGTTTCCCAGTCCTTGAGCCCTGCCTCGAAACCTACGCTCCAGAAGTGTCGTGCCATGGCCACGCCGTCCAAGCGCACGCGCCCCGCGAATTCTCGTTCGTCCTGTTGATCTCGCTGGAGAGAGGTCTTGGTGAGCATGCCCGCCGGGTTGAAGTCTCGGGTTTCCATGGCTTTCTCTTCCCGTCCTTGTTCTGCCGTCAAGCGCAAGCTCAACTGCCGATCGCCCGCCAGGCGCCGTGCCCACTTTCCTCGCAGGCGGGCGATTACCCGGTCCTTATCCTCCGTTTTTTCCTGAAGCCCGTTGGGCGCACCGTCGGCCTTGAACTTGAACACGTCGTGACGCTTGTCCTCTCGTCCCGCGATCAGAAAGGGATCCAGGGCCAGGGATTGGCCTCCTCCCAGGTCCCATCGCAGCCTCGGCGCGAGGGTGATCTCCTTCACGTCGGCGGGCTTCGACTCCACGCTCCGATCCTTCACTGCCCCGCTGGCGTGGTAAGCGACCTTGGTATCGTTGAGCCGCTCGGCCCGATCGATCACACCGACGTTAACCAGGTAACTTAACTTTCCCTGCCGGTCCCCGTATTGCACGCTCGCCTCCCCTACTCCCTCAGGACCGGTTCGGCCGACACCGACGCGCGCCCGCGCGAAGCCGTCGGCGGGCGCCTTGCGCAACACGATGTTCACCGTGCCCCCGATCCCATCGGCACTCATGTCGGCCCTCGGGTTGTGGATCAGCTCGATTCGTTCGATCATGTCCGCCGGCAGGCGGTCCACTTGGATCTGCCGCTCCTTGGCGCCACCCACAATGGGCTCGCCGTCGATCAGGATTTGCGTGTACCCCTTGTCAAGCCCGCGCACCCGGATGTCCTTGGTCACCCCCGGGGGTCCGGAATAGGTGATCCCGGGCAGCCGCCGCAGCACATCTCCCACGGTCGCGTCGTCGAATTTTTCGATGTCTTCGCGCCCGTAGACCTGCTTGGCGGTGGGTGCGCGGCGCCGCGCGTCCACAGGATCCAAGGCATCTACGACTTCAACCTCTTTGAGCCGTGCTTCCGGCGCGGACTCGGCAACCACTTCGTCGGAGGATCCCCACGCCATTACCGCGCAGCCGGCCAATACCGTTTTTCTCAGCCGCATTCCAAGCCCTCTTTTTCCTCGAAAAGAACGGACTGGCTGGCTGGCCGGCCTCCGGCCGGCGGGCTGGCTGCCCCCAAGGAGAGCGCGGCGGCGTAACCCCGCTCGCTCCCATCCATGCAATCAAGAAATCGCGGCGCGACGACCTTCCGTTCATGCACTCGTCGGCGTTTTAACGGGGCGCTCGCGGTCAGCGCGCTGTAGCCAGACGAAGCCTCCGATCACGAGAAGCAGCGCTGCCGCCTGGGCGGTGAGCGTCTGCACGGTGGGGTAGATGCCCAGCACCGGCATCCGAGGGAAAGCCACTAGGTCCACTGGGAGAGACCCCGCCTCCTGAAGGGCCGCCACGCCCTGGCCGACGAAGACCACCGCAAGCAGCGCCAGCAAAGTGGAGCTCACGGCGAAGAAGAGGCCAATGGGAAGCCGCACGCCGTAGCGAAAGACGACCCAAGAGAGGGCGACCAGCGCCGCCGTCGCGGTCAAGAAACCCACCGTGATAGAGCCGCCGCCGGTGTCGCCGGTTTGCGCCCACAGCGTCTGATAGAAGAGCACGGTCTCGAACACTTCCCGGTACACGGCAAGGAAGGCCACCGCCACCAAGGCGCTCGCAGTCCCCCGGGAAAGCGCACCCTTAAGTCGCTGCTCGATGAAGGCTTTCCAGGCGTGCGCGTGGGCCTTGCTGTGCAGCCAGAAGCCCACATAGAGCAGAATCGCGGCGGCCAGCAGCGCGGTCACGCCCTCCGTCAGTTCCCGCCCAGCGCCGCTCACCTTGACCAGCTCGCTCGCCACGGCCCAGGTGGCGAGCCCCAGAAGCAGCGCCCCGATCCAGCCGGCGTGCACGTACTTGAGCAGATCGCGCCGCTCGGCCTTCACCAAGAAGGCGATCACGGCGGCGAGCACCAGGATCGCCTCCAGGCCTTCCCGCAAGAGGATGACGAAAGCGGACACCGCCGCGGTCGTGGGCGAGAGCCCGTCGCCGCCGAGCTGCTTTTGCGCTTGGACGAGGAGGGCGTCGATCTCCGCGGCCCTGCGCTCCACTTCTGAGGCGGGGGCGCCCGCGCGCAACAGGCTGCGGTAGCCCATCATGGCGTTCTCCACTGCGACCCGAAGGCCGCTCGCCACCGCGTCCAGGCTTGCCTCGGCGAGCTCGAAGCCTTCCAGGTATGCGCTGACCGCAAGCCGCAGGGCCTCAGCCCGGTCGCCGCGGCGATAGGCGTCCACGCTCTCGGCAAGTAACCGGCGGCTTTCAGCGATGGGCGAGCCCGTGGCAGGCTCGAGGGCCTCGGGGTGGACGGCAAGCCAGGCCATGACGGCGACCGCTTCCTCGCCGTGTTTTTCCGCCACCTCCTTGCGGGAGAGAGTCGCGAGGGGCTCGAGATCAGAGAAGACGTTGCGGCCGACGCCGCCCCTCCACAGCATCGCGCCCTTTTGCGAGAGCGCCGGATCGATCCCTATGCCGGCGACATAAAAGGCGAGGGCCCAGCGATCCTCTTCGGAGAAATGGCGGAAGCCGGTCATGGCCGTGCCCGCCACGCCCAAGGTGATGGTGTTGTAGAGCCCGTAAAGGCTGCGGCTCGCGATACGCGCCTGGTCGTGGAAATTGGTGGGCGGCGGATCCAAGCCTGCGGCCGCCACACCGTCGCCGCGTCCTTGGGCGCCGTGGCATTGAGCGCAATGCTCGGCGTACAGGACGGGCGCCCGGGAAAGATCGGGCACCCGCTTCGGCGTCACGGTGAGATGGTAGGCGTCGATCACCGCCCAGCGCAGGTTCGCCGCGAGGCGGCTGATTTCCTCCCCCGGAGCTTTTGCTTCGATGCGGCGCTTCAGCGCCGCCGCCTGCGCCACGAGGTCCGGCTGCTGCGCCGTCTGCGGCAGCGCCTCTAGCAGTGCCCGTACCTGCCCGGCGAACTCGAGTTGCTCCTGGTACTCAGCCGGGTCCAGTACTTGGCCGTCTCGCACGAAGTCCGGGTAGTCCACGCTCACATAATCCAGCATGTGGACGATGTTCTCGGCATCCTGCAGGCTCGTTCCGGAAGGGGCCGCCCCGGCCCAAGCGGTGACCGCGATGAGGGTGGCCACCGCGAGCCACCGCGGCAAGGCGAGCGAGAGGCGCGTTTGTCTGGTCACGGCCTTTGCTCACGGCTCCCTGGGGTCGGTGACGAAGGCGATGCGGGTAAGCCCCTTGCTGGCGGCAAGGGAAAGAATCTTGGCCACGTGGCGGTACTCGGCGGCGGCGTCGGCCCGGAGGTGCAGCTCCGGCTGGGGCGCTAGGCGCGCTGCGTCCTGAAGCCGCTGCTGGAGTTCGCGCCCATCGACCGGCTCCCCGTTCCAGAACACCTCCCCCGTGGAGCGGATGGCGAGCTGCACATTCTCGGGTCGGGTGATGTTCACCTGGCTTGTGGCCTTGGGTAGATTAATCTTCACCGCGTGGGTGAGCAGCGGGGCCGTGATGATGAAGATGATGAGGAGCACGAGCATCACGTCAATCAGCGGGATCATGTTGATCTCGCTGACCGGCTGGCTGGGTCCGCCGCTTTGAAAGCCGCCGAAGGCCATATCTCAGACGCTCTTCGCGCTCGCCTCTACCGGAGGGACCGCCGTCCGCGCCACGGCCCGCGGGCTGGAGCGGGCATCGGCGGCACGCACGCCCGTCACCATGAAGGCGAAAACATCGTGCGCGAAACCGTCCAGCTCCGAAAGCAGCACCCGGTTGGCGCGGGTGAAGGCGTTGTAGGCGAGCACCGCGGGGATGGCCACCGCGAGCCCCAAGGCGGTCATGATGAGGGCCTCGCCCACCGGCCCCGCCACCTTGTCCAGGGTCCCTTGGCCGGAAAGGCCGATGGCGATGAGCGCGTGGTAGATCCCCCACACTGTGCCGAAGAGCCCCATGAAAGGAGCGCTCGCGCCCACCGAGGCGAGGAAGGTGAGTCCCGATTCGGCTCGAGCGGTCTCGCGCTCGATCGCGCGCCTGAGGGCCCGGGTCAGGAACTCGTCCGCCGAGCCGACCTCGATCAGCCGCTCCGGGTCCCGCCGCCGGTACTGGTCGCAGGCGAGAAACCCATGCGCTACGAGCCGCGAGAAGGGATCTTGCGCGCCCTCTTGACGCAACCCACTTTCCACCGCCGCCAAACCCTCCGCCGCCCAGAAACGTTCGAGAAAACGCCGGCTGCGAAGGCGCACAAGCATGTGCTGCGCCGACTTGGTGAGAATCAAGTACCAGGAGGCCACGGACTGCAAGACAAGCAGCCCGAGGATGAACTTCGCCACTGCGTCGGCGTGGCTAAGAAAGTGGGCGAAACCCAGGGATTCCGACATCGGTCAGCTTCGCAGCGCGAAGGAGATCGGAATGAGCACCCACGCTTCCACGGGCGTGTCGCCTCGGCGTGCCGGCGCGAACTTCCAGCCCGTGACCGCCGCCCGCGCCGCCTCGTCGAGGCGCCGGAACCCGCTCGAGCGACTGATTTCGACGTGCAGCGGCAGCCCTTCAGCGCTCACCCTCACCCGCAGCAGCACCTGGCCCGTTTCGCCCAACCGGCGGGAAAGAACCGGATAATCCGGCGGGGGATTCGAGAGATAATCTGCGTCAAAGCGCGGCGGCACCAGGGGCGGGGACGCCGGGCGCACTGCCACAGGCGCCGTCGGCGGCACCTCGACGGGTGCCGGTTCAGCAGCTACTGCCTCGGGCGCTCGCACCGCGGGGGTTGCTGGGGCCGGCACCGACTCGGGCACCGCCAGTTCCGCCGGCTCTGAGGCATTCATCGGGCTTGGTGCCTGCTTCGGTTTCGGTAATGGCTTGGGCCGAACCGGTAACAGCTTGGGTGGATCTTGCAGTGGCGCCGCCGTCCGCTGCGGCTGCACCAAGCTCACCATCAGCGTCATCGTCTTCTCGAGCGCTGCTCGCGCCGGCGCGTAGGAAATGAGAGCCCACCAGAGGAAGAACCCGTGGAGCGCGGCCACCGAGAGCAGGACCACCGTCCGCGCGACGGGATCGAGGCGCCCGGTCTCTTCCCCGTAGGACGATTCCACTGCGGCGCTAAACGGCATTCGTATGCCCTCTCACGCCGTGAGGATCAATTTGCCACTGGCGGTGCGCCGCAGACGGTACTCCCGCTCCCCGTGCATGATGATGAGTTCCCCCGCTTCTCCGAGCAGATCGTCGCTGGCGGCACGCCAAGGCTTGCCTCGCTTCGAGGAAGCCGCTGCCAGAAGATCGGGTCGCGTTCTTTCGCTATCCGGACGCTTTTGCCTAGGCATAGTAATGAGAATAAGTCTCATTATCAAAGTACGCCCGGGCGGCATCCTTGTCAAGTCCTTTCATGGATTTGGCGCTCGCCTTGGTGCACGTCTCGATCACGACGTTTATTCGAGTGCATGACCCGCCGGCGGCAATTCGTGTGCCGCTGCAGACTTTTCCCGAAGCCTTGAAGTTGTCGGGATGCCAAAGGTGGGCGCCGTCTCTTGGCGCCGGATCCGCCGCTTCGCAACACTGATGCGCCGGGCGATCCGATCGGACCCGGTACTTCGTTCGAGCCGCTCGTGTTCAATCGCAACCACGACGGCGGACGCACCCGTGACAACGACGACGACACGCTGCTCAACCAGACCGACCTCGCGTGGAAATTCGGCACCGGCGGCGTGCGTCCACACCTTGATCACCGGTACGGAGCCGGGGCGCGAGCAGCTCGACCGCTTTGAATTACATTGGACGCCAATCCCGGCACACCAGGCGCGCAGGCACCGACCGCCCCGACTCCGCTGCTCGATCCCGACCCGGCGTCCTGCTCGGCTACACGAAGACGACCAACCTGCGCGCACGCAGCGCGATACCGCCGCGTTCTACGCGCAGGACCAGATCGAGTTGAGCGAGAGATGGAAACTGCCCGCGGGTCTGCGCCGGGAAAGGTTCAAGGCCGGTGTCCGCACGGTGGTAGAGGCGACGGGGCTGCCGACGGCGGCCGGGAGATCGGCGCCGGCATGGTCGCCGACTCCGGCTTCCATCTCGCCGATGCGAAGAACGGCGAGGTACCCGGTTACGCCGTTTTCGACGCGGTGCTGGCCTGTCTCCTGCGTCAAAACGAAGTGCGGCCCAATCCGTAACATGTTCGACAAACCGCATTTCCTCGGGGGCCACAACAACCGGCCGAACCGGGTCCTGCCCGGTTGCCGGGCGCCGCCGCGATGACGCTGGGCCACCAGTTTTGATGCTGCTGCGGATCCCCGGCGTGCTCACACCCGAGGAACTGTGCGTGTCCGGCGCGTGCCGGGCGGCGCGCGCTGAGTGGACGGTAACGCGACCTCGGGCCACCATTCGCCGCAGGCGAAGTCCAAAGAGGAGCTTCCCGAAGACGGCGCCGAGGCGCGGGGAGGGAGCTTGGCGAGCGGGTGCCACAGGTCTTGGCACGCAACGCTCTGTTCCTCTCCGCGGCGCCGCCGGGACAAGTGTACCCGCCGCTTTTCAGCCCCTACGGTCCGGGAATGACCTTCGGCGATCACCTGGACACCGCGATCCGCGCCCACCCGGTGCGGCACGTGCGCATCTGCGCCGACCGCTCGGCCGCCCTGTTCCTGGTCGAGCCGGACTCCTGCGGCGGCGGCGAGCGAATCGTCAAGGACACCTACGGGACGCACACGGTGGAGCTGCCGGCCGGCGACATGGCGCTCTATCCTTCCGCCGGCCTGCATCGCGTGGCGCCGATCACGCGCGGCTCGCGGGTGGCTTCGCTCTTCTGGATCCAGAGCATGATCCGGGACGATGCGCAACGCACCGTGCTCTGCGATCTAAACATGGCGATCGTGCGCCTGACGAATCGGCGCCCTCGGAGCCGGCGCTCATCGGCCTGACGGGCGTTCACCACCACCTGCTGCGGATGTGGGCAGAGTTGTGAGCCTTCGCCGGTTCTGGCCGATGCCGTGCCGGAGTGCCGCCCGCGCCTACAGCAGGAACAGGCGATAGGCGGGGTTGCGCGTCTCGTCCACGTACGGATAGCCGAGCTGCGCGAGAAAGCGCCGGAAGTCGCCCATTTCGCGCCGCGGCACCTGCATGCCGACCAGCACGCTGCCGTAGTCGGCGCCGTGGTTGCGGTAGTGAAACAGGCTGATGTTCCAGCTCGGATTCATCGCCGAGAGGAACCGCATCAGCGCGCCCTGGCGCTCGGGAAACTCGAAGCGGTAGAGGAACTCGTTCTCGGCGAGCGCCGAGCGCCCGCCCACCATGTGGCGCACGTGCGCCTTGGCGATCTCGTTGTTCGAGAGATCGAGCGTGCGGCAGCCGGCGCGCTCCAGCCGGCGCACGATGCGCGCGGTCTCCTCGCGCCCGTGCACGCTGACCCCGACGAAGATGTGCGCCTCCTGCGGGCTGGAGATGCGATAGTTGAATTCGGTGATGTTGCGGTTGCCGAGCGCCTTGAGAAAACGCCGGAAGCTTCCGCGCCGCTCGGGGATGGTCACCGCGAGCACCGCCTCGCGGTGTTCGCCCAGCTCCGCCTGCTCGGCGACGAAGCGCAGCCGGTCGAAGTTGGTGTTCGCGCCCGAGGCGACGGCGACCAGCGTCCGGCCGCGCACGCCGCGGCGCTCGACCCAGGCCTTGGCGCCGGCGATCGCGAGCGCGCCGGCGGGCTCCAGCACCACGCGCGTGTCCTCGAACACGTCCTTGATCGCGGCGCAGATCTCGTCGGTGTCCACGAGCACCATCTCGTCCACCAGGCGCCGCGCGAGGCGGAACGTCTCGGCGCCCACCTTCTTCACCGCGACGCCGTCGGCGAAAAGCCCGACGTGATCGAGCGCGACGCGGCGCCCGGCGGCGAGCGAGCGCGCCATCGCGTCGGCGTCCTGCGGCTCCACCCCGATCACGCGCACCTGCGGGCGCAAGCGCTTGATGTAGGCGGCGATGCCGGCGATCAGGCCGCCGCCGCCGACCGGAACGAAGACGGCGTGGACCGGGCGGGCGGCCTGGCGCAGGATCTCCATGCCGATCGTGCCCTGCCCGGCGATCACGTCCGGATCGTCGTAGGGGTGCACGAACGCGAGGCCGCGTTGGCGCTTGAGACGCAGCGCCCGCGCGTACGCCTCGTCGTAGGTGTCGCCGTGCAGCACGACCTCGGCGCCGCGCGCGAGCACCGCCTCGACCTTGATGCGCGGCGTGGTCACCGGCATCACGATCACCGCGCGGCAGCCGAGCTTCTGCGCCGCGAGCGCGACGCCCTGCGCGTGGTTGCCGGCGCTTGCGGCGATCACGCCGCGGCGAAGTTGCGCGGGCGCGAGCGCCGCCATCTTGTTGTAGGCGCCGCGCAGCTTGAAGGAGAAGACCGGCTGCAGGTCCTCGCGCTTGAGCAGCACGCGGTTGCCCAGTCGGCGCGAGAGCGCCGGCGCCACTTCGAGCGGCGATTCCCGCGCCACCTCGTAGACGCGCGCGGCGAGGATGCGTTCGAGATAATTGTCGCGCGGCATCAAAAAAGCCTAGCACATTGAACGTTCTGCTCGATCCGGATTCCGGCCTCGCCGCCGTCGCGGCGGCGGCGTTCCTCGCCGCGACGCTCGTGCCGCTCGCCTCCGAGGCGGTGCTCTTCGCCTGGCTGCGCCTGCACCCGGAGCAGGCGCACCTCGCGATCGCGCTCGCCACGCTCGCCAACACTGCCGGCGGCATGACGTCCTACTTGCTCGGGCGGCTCTTTCCGGCGCGCGCGCAGGCGAAGCTCGAGCCGCGCGCGCTCGCACGCATCCGCCGCTGGGGCGCGGCGGCGACGTTCTTCGGCTGGCTGCCGCTGGCGGGCGACGCGCTGCTTGTCGCCGCCGGCTGGCTGCGCCTGTCGTGGCTTGCGGTGCTCGCCTTCTCCGCCGCCGGGCGCCTTGCGCGCTACGCGGCGATCGCGGCGCTCTAGCGCCTCAGGCCGCCTCGAGCTTGGCGACCGCCACCGCGAGCCATTTCACGCCCTGGCGACCGAAGTTGACCTGCACGCGCGCGTCGCTGCCCTGACCCTCGGCGTCCACGATCACGCCGGCGCCGAACTTCGGATGCATCACGCTCTGGCCGATGCGAAAGCCGCCCGCGCCCGCGCGCGACGCAAGCGGCTTCTCGCGCGCGCGTACCGGCTCCGGCCGGGCGGCGGCCGCCCACGCCGGCCCGCTTCGCGGCGCGCGCGGGGCGAGCCACTTCACCAGCCCCGCCGGGATCTCGTCGAGAAACCGCGAGGGCAGGTGATAACGCGTCTGGCCGTGCAGCATGCGCGTGCGCGCGTACGAGAGGTACAGCCGCCGCCGCGCGCGCGTGATCGCCACGTACGCGAGCCGCCGCTCCTCCTCCAGGCCGTCGCGCTCGGCGAGGCTCTGCTCGTGCGGAAAGAGTCCCTCTTCCAGCCCCGCCAGAAACACCGCGTCGAACTCCAGCCCCTTGGCCGAGTGCACCGTCATGAGCTGCAGCGCCTCGCGGCCTTCGGCGGCCTGGTGCTCGCCCGCCTCCAGCGCCGCGTGCGCAAGAAACGCGTTCAGGGGATCGGCCGCCGGCCCCTCCGGGTCGCCTTCACCGCTCGCCAGCCCGCTCGCGTGTTCCTCGACGGCGAAGGTCGCCGCGGCGTTCACGAGCTCGCCCAGGTTCTCCAACCGCTCGGCGCCCTCGCGCTCGGCGCGATAGTGCGCCTCCAGGCCGCTCGCGGCGATGACGTGCGCGACCAGCGCCGGCAGCGGCAGGCCCGCGGTCTCGGCGCGCATCCGCTCGATGAGGTCGCGGAACGCGGCGAGGGAGTGCGCCGCACGCCCTTCGAGCGAGGCGATTGCCTCCCACAGGCTCGTGCCGCGCGCGCGCGCCGCGTCGGCGAGCGCCTCTAGCGTGCGCGCGCCGATTCCGCGCGGCGGGAAGTTGGCCACCCGCAGAAACGCGTTGTCGTCGCCCGGCAGCGCGACCAGGCGCAGGTACGCGAGCGCGTGCTTCACCTCGGCGCGCTCGAAGAAGCGCAGGCCCCCGTAGACGCGGTAGGGCAGCCCGGCGGTGAAGAGCGCGTGCTCGATCACCCGTGACTGGGCGTTGGAGCGGTACAGCACCGCGATCGAGGAAAGCGGCACGCCGGCGCGCTCGAGCGCGCGCGTGCGCTCGACGATGAACCCGGCCTCCTCGGCGTCGGACTCCGCCTCGAACACGACCAGCGGCTCGCCCGCGCCCGCCTCGGTCCACAGGTTCTTGCCGAGCCGGTTGCGGTTGCGCGCGATGAGCGCGTTCGCCGCCGCGAGGATATTGCCGTGGGAGCGGTAATTGCGCTCAAGGCGCACCACCTTGCGGACGCGGAATTCGCGCTCGAAGTCGGCCATGTTGCCGACATGGGCGCCGCGGAAGCGGTAGATGGACTGGTCGTCGTCGCCGACCGCGAACACCGCCGCGCCGCCCGAGGCAAGGAGCTTGAGCCACCGGTACTGCAGCCGGTTGGTGTCCTGGAACTCGTCCACCAGGATGTGGCGAAAGCGCGCCCCGTAGTGCTCGCGCAGCAGCTCGTTGCGCGCCAGCAGCTCGTAGCTGCGCAGCAGGAGCTCGGCGAAGTCCACCACGCCCTCGCGCTGGCACTGCTCGTCGTAGGCGGCGTACAGCTCGGCGTAGCGCCGCGTCGCGGCGTCGGCGCTCGCCAGATCGCCGGCGCGCAGGCCCTCTTCCTTGCGCGCGTTGATGAAGGCCTGGATCTCCCGCGGCGGGAAGCGCTCCGGGTCGACATCGAGCGCGCGCGCGAGGCGCTTCACCGCCGCGAGCTGGTCCTGCGCATCCAGGATCTGGAACTCGCGCGGCAGCCCCGCGTCGCGGTGATGCGCGCGCAGCATCCGGTTGGCGAGGCCGTGGAAGGTGCCGATCCACATGCCGCGCGGATTGAGCGGCAGCATCGCCGCCAGGCGCGTGAACATCTCGCGCGCCGCCTTGTTGGTGAAGGTGACCGCGAGCACCCCGGCGGGCGAGACGCGTGCGGTGTGAATGAGCCAGGCGATGCGCGTGGTGAGCACGCGCGTCTTGCCGCTGCCGGCGCCGGCGAGCACGAGAAGGTGCTCATCGGGCGCGGTGACAGCGGCAAGCTGCTCGGGGTTGAGCTGTTCGAGGTCGAGCGACAAGGCGGCGCCGATTATAGGCGCCCCGCTCGCTCGCGACGCCGCGGCGAAAGCGCGCGGCGCCCCGGGCTACTCGACGACCTGCGGCTCGGCGACGCCGTGCTGGCCGCGCAGGCGCGCGGCGAGCGCCTCGGCGTCGGCGCGCGAGGCAAGCCCCTCGATGCGCACCTCGTACACCTGGTAGCGGCCCTGCCGCACCGGCGCCACCTCGGCCGCGTAGCCCGAACGGGCGAGTTCCGCCTGCATCGCGCGCGCGGCGCCATCCGTACCGTGGCGCGCGAGCGCCAGTTTCCACGCACCGCCGCGCACCGCCGCCCCGCGCCCGGGTTCGAGTTCGGTTTCCGCGGCCCACTGCTTCAGCCGCTCGGGCTCGACGAAGCCCACCGGCTGCGCGCGGCCCTGCTCGCGCACGTAGAAATGACGCGGCTGATCGAGCACGACCGGCGCCTCGTTCGGAGCGGCGACCTCGACGCGGCCCTCGATCAAGCAGACGATCTCGCGCTCGCGCATGGACTTGCCCCAGAGGTCGGTGCCGCGCACGCCGGCGATCACGGTGCCGACCGACACGCTCACCTCGCGCCGGCGCGCTTTCGACAGCGCGTCGGTGGTGAAGCGGAACGCGCCCTCGAGCACGCGCAGAGCCGCGCGAAAGACGCTGTCCCGCTCGGGCGGCAGCTCGGCGAACTCGAAGCGGGCGTTTTCGCCCAGCTTGACGCTGCTGCCTTCGGGGAGCTTCAGGTGCACGCGCGAGCCGGCGCCGGTGCGAATGCGGTCTCCGGCGCGCAGCTCGGTGCCGGGAGCGAGCGGGCGCGATTCGGCGCCGCGTTCCACCCATGCGGGGCTTTGCACGCCCTCGACCACCGCGCGCGCGCCCTGCGCGAGCGCCGCCGGCGCCGCCGCAAGCGCCGCGCACAACATCATCAGTCCCGTCGCCACTCTCATCACAGCCCCCTTTGTGTCGTTGCGCGGGCGCCCGCCCGCGGGCCGCCGTGCGCCAATGGTGCGCCCGTATAATCAGCGGCTTCCGTGAATTCCGTCACACCGCCCGAGCGAATGCGCGAACTGTACCAGCCCGCCGAGATCGAGCGCGAGGCCCAGGCGTTCTGGGAAGCGAGGCGCTCGTTCCGGGTCGTCGAGGACCCGGCGAAGCCCAAGTTCTACTGCCTGTCGATGTTCCCGTATCCGTCGGGCAAGCTGCACATGGGGCATGTGCGCAATTACACGATCGGCGACGTGCTCACGCGCTACTACCGCATGCGCGGATACAACGTGCTGCAGCCGATGGGCTGGGACGCCTTCGGCCTGCCGGCCGAGAACGCGGCGATCGCCAACGGTGTGCCGCCGGCAAGATGGACCTGGGACAACATCGCCTACATGAAGGCGCAGTTGAAGAGCCTCGGCTTCGCGCTCGACTGGGACCGCGAGATCGCCACCTGCCGCCCGGACTACTACCGCTGGAACCAGTGGCTGTTCACGCGCCTGTTCAGGAAGGGGCTCGCCTACAAGAAGACCGGCATCGTCAACTGGGACCCGGTGGACCAGACCGTGCTCGCCAACGAGCAGGTCATTGACGGCCGCGGCTGGCGCACCGGCGCATTGGTGGAAAAGCGCGAGATCCCGATGTACTTCCTGCGCATCACCGCCTACGCCGAGGAGCTGCTCGCGGCGCTGGACGATCTCCCCGGTTGGCCCGAGCAGGTGAAGCTCATGCAGAAGAACTGGATCGGGCGCTCGGAGGGCGTGCGGATCGGCTTTCCCTACGAGCTGGACGGCGAGCGACGGATCCTCTGGGTGTTCACCACGCGCGCCGACACCCTGATGGGCGCCACCTTCTGCGCGGTGGCCGCCGAGCATCCGATCGCCGCGCACGCGGCCAGGCGCGATCCGCGCATCGCCGCGTTCATCGAGGAGTGCCGCCGCGGGCCGGTCGCCGAGGCCGAGATCGCACAGATCGAGAAGAAGGGCATGCCGACGGGGATTTTCGTCACCCACCCGATCTCCGGCGAAAAGCTCGAAGTCTGGGTCGGCAACTATGTGCTCGCGACCTACGGCGAGGGCGCGGTGATGGGCGTGCCGGCACACGACGAGCGCGATTACGCCTTTGCGCTCAAGTACGGACTGCCGATCCGCTGCGTGATCCGCCACCCGGCCGGCGACTCGGTGCCCGCGCCCTGGCGCCCCGAATACGCCGAATACGGCACGTGCATCAACTCCGGCCGCTACGACGGCATGGACTACCGCCAGGCCGTGGATGCGATCGCCGCGGACCTCGCGGCGAAGGGGCTCGGAGAAAAGCAGGTGCAGTGGCGGTTGCGCGACTGGGGAATTTCGCGCCAGCGCTACTGGGGCTGCCCGATCCCGATCGTGCACTGCGAGGCCTGCGGCGACGTGCCGGTGCCGGATGAAGAGCTTCCGGTCCTTCTGCCCGAGAACCTCGTTCCCGACGGCACCGGCAACCCGCTCGCGAAGCTCGCCTCGTTCTACGAGTGCAAGTGCCCCGCGTGCGGCAGGCCCGCCCGGCGCGAGACCGACACGATGGACACGTTCGTGGATTCGTCGTGGTACTTCGCGCGTTTCACCTGTCCGGACGCCGAGCACGCGATGGTGGACGAGCGCGCGCGCTACTGGATGCCGGTGGACCAGTACATCGGCGGCATCGAGCACGCGATCCTGCACCTGCTCTACTCGCGCTTTTTCCAGCGCGTGATGCGCGACGAGGGGCTCATTCCCGGAATCTCCGAGCCCTTCACGAACCTGCTCACCCAGGGCATGGTGCTCGCCGAGTCCTACTACCTCGACACGCCCGAAGGCCGGCGCGAGTGGGTCCATCCGTCCGACGTCGAGGTCGAAAGGGACGCGAAGGGCCGCATCGTCGCCGCGCGGCGCCGCTCCGACGGCGCGCCGCTCGTCTATGCGGGCATCGGCACGATGTCGAAGTCCAAGAACAACGGCGTGGACCCGCAGGCGCTCATCGAGAAATACGGTGCCGACACCGCGCGCTTTTTCATCATCTTCGCCTCGCCGCCCACGAGCACGCTGGAGTGGTCCGACGAGGGCGTCGAGGGCGCCTACCGGTTCCTGAAGCGGCTCTGGAGCTACGCCCTGCGCTACTCGGCGGGCGCCGCGCAGAAGCCGGGCGAGGCCTCCGAGCGCGAGGTGAGGCGCGAGATCCACGCCGTGCTCGGCCAGGCCAACTACGACATGCAGCGCCACCAGTTCAACACGGTGGCCTCCGCCTGCATGAAGATCCTCAATGCGCTCGAGCGGCTCCCCGCCGCCTCCGGGCCGGTGGCGAGCGAGGGACTCTCGATCCTCTTGCGGCTGCTCTCGCCGATCGCGCCGCACATCTGTCACCACCTTTGGATCGCGCTCGGCTTCGGCGAGGACGTGATGCAGGCCGCCTGGCCGGAGCCGGATCCGGCGGCGCTCGAACAGGAAGAAATCGAGTACGTGCTGCAGGTGGGCGGGAAAACCCGCGGCAGCCTGCGCGCACCGCGCTCGGCCGACCGGGTCGCGCTGGAGAACCTGGCGCGCGACAGCGCGCTGGTGAAGAAATACGCCCCCGGCCGGCCGATCAAGCGCATCGTCATCGTGCCCGGGCGGCTCATCAACGTGGTCGTATGAACCGCGCCCTCGCCCTCGCTGTTGCGCTCGCCGTCGCCGGCTGCGGCTTCAAGCTGCGCGGCGCGGCCGAGCTGCCGTTCGAGACGATCTACATCCCGTCGGCGAACGCCGGCGTCGCGCTCGACCTGAGGCGCAACATCCAGGCGGGGACGCGAACCCGCGTGGTGGAGGACGCCAAGAGCGCCGAAGCGGTGATGCAGTTCACCCAGGAGGCGCGCGAGAAGCACATCCTTTCGCTCGACGCCGCCGGCCGCGTGCGAGAGTTCCAGCTTCGCTACCGGGTCGGCTTTCGCGTGCACGACGGCAAGGGCGGGGAGTTCGTGCCGTCGAGCACCATCGAACTGACGCGCGAGGTGACGTTCAACGACGCCGCGGTGCTCGCGAAGGAGGCCGAGGAGCAGCTTCTGTACCGCGACATGCAGTTCGACATGGTGCAGCTCATCATGCGGCGTCTGGCGGCCGCGCAGCGCCCGAAGCCCGCCGACTGACGCCGCAGCCGATGCGCCTTCGGGCCGAGCAGCTCGACGCCCACCTCGCGAAAACCCTCGCCCGCGCCTACCTGGTGTACGGCGACGAAGCGCTGGTTGCGCTGGAGGCGGCCGACGCGATCCGCGCCGCGGCGCGCACGCGCGGCCACGAGGAGCGCGAAGTCCTCTCGCCCGAGCGCGGCTTTGACTGGAGCGGGCTCGCGCACGCCTGCGCCAGCGGTTCGCTTTTCGCGGCGAAAAAGCTGGTCGAGCTGCGCCTTGCCTCCGGGCGCATGCCCGCCACCGGTGCGCATGCGCTCGTCGAGATCCTCAAGCGCCCGCCGCAGGACGTGGTGCTGCTCGCAAGCATGCCGAGGCCGGAGGGAAAGGACTGGTGGAAGGCGGACTGGTTCGCCGCGTTCGACGCCGCCGGGGTCGTCGTCGAGGCGGCGCCGGTGGCGCGTGACCGGCTACCGCGCTGGATCGGCGAGCGCCTTGCGCGCCAGGGCCAGCGCGCCTCGCCCGAGGCGCTCGAATACCTCGCCGCGCGCGTCGAAGGCAATCTTCTCGCCGCAAAGCAGGAAATCGCCAAGCTCGCGCTGCTTGCGCCGAAAGGCGAAATCGGCCTTGCCGAGGTGCGCGAGGCCGTGGCGAGCGTCGCCCGCTACGACTTCGAGACGCTCGCCGAGGCGCTCTATGGCGGCGACCTCGCGCGCTACGCGCGCGCGCTCGCCGGACTCCAGGGTGAGGGCGAGAGCGCCGCTTCGATCGCCTGGCGTCTGGGCGAGGAGCTGGCCGCGCTCGCCCGGGTGCGGGCGGGCCTTGCCGCCGGCGGGTCGAAGGAGTCGCTTTTTTCCGCCGAGCGCATCTATCGCGCCGCGCAGCCGCGCTGCGAGCGGGCGCTCGCGCGCTTGTCCGCCCCCCGGCTTCGCGAGGCGGCGGTGCGCGTTGCGCGCATCGAGCGCGCGGCAAAAGGCGTGGGCTCGGGCGACCCCTGGGATGGGCTGCTGCGCCTCGGTTTAGAATTCGCCCGTGGATCAGGGACTTGACCGGCGAGTGGACATCGCCGGCTACGTGCGCGAGCTCGGCCGTGCCGCGCGCGAGGCCGCGCGAGCGCTCGCGCGCGCCGATACCGCGACGAAGAACCGGGCGCTCGCCGCGATCGCAGCCGCGATCCGCGCCAGGCGCGACGAGCTGTTGGAGGCCAATCGTGCCGACCTCGAGCAGGCGCAACGCGACGGGTGCGACGCGGCGTTCCTCGACCGGCTGACGCTCGCGCCGGCGGCGATCGCGCAGATGGCCGAGGGGCTGGAGCAGGTGGCCGCGCTCGAGGATCCGGTGGGGCGCGTGAGCGACCTTCGCCGCCGCCCGAGCGGGATCGAGGTCGCTCGCATGCGCGTGCCGCTCGGGGTGGTCGCGATCATCTACGAGTCGCGCCCGAACGTCACCGCCGACGCGGCCGGCCTGTGCCTGAAGGCGGGCAACGCCTGCATCCTGCGCGGTGGCTCGGAGGCGCTGCATTCGAATCGGGCGATCGCCGCGTGCGTGCACGCAGGACTCTCGGCCGCGGGCCTGCCCGAGGCCGCCGTGCAGATGGTCGCCACCGCCGACCGCGCGGCGGTGGGCGAACTGATCCGGCTGCGCGAGTACGTGGACATCCTGGTGCCGCGCGGCGGAAAGGCGCTGATCGCGCGCCTCGCGGAGGAAGCGCGCATCCCGATGATCAAGCACCTGGAGGGCGTCTGCCACGTGTACGTGGACGACGCCGCCGACCTGGAGATGGCGGTTCGCATCGCCGACAACGCCAAGACCCAGCGCTACGGCACCTGCAACACGATGGAGACGCTGCTCGTCGCCGAAGGCATCGCCGCGCGATTTCTGCCGCGGATCGGCGAGATTTTCCGCGCGAAAGGCGTCGAGATGCGCGCCGACGAGAGGACGCGCGCGCTCCTGCCGGATGCGCGCGCGGCGACCGAAAGCGACTACTACACCGAATGGCTCGCGCCGGTGGTCTCGATCCGCGTCGTGGCGGGGCTGGAAGAAGCGATGGCGCACATCGCCAAATACGGCTCGCAGCACACCGACGCGATCGTGACCGAAGACCGCGCGCGCGCCGAGCGGTTCCTGCGCGAGGTGGACTCCAGCTCGGTGATGTGGAACGCCTCGACGCGCTTCGCCGACGGCTACGAATACGGCCTGGGGGCCGAGATCGGCATCTCCACCGACAAGCTGCACGCCCGCGGCCCGGTCGGGCTGGAGGGCCTCACCACCCAGAAGTGGGTGGTGTTCGGCCATGGGGAAGTGCGCCGGTAGTGGCGCAGGCCATCGCCGTCCTTGGCGGCACCTTTGACCCGGTCCACAACGCCCATCTCGCGATGGCCCGGCGCGCTCTGGAGACGCTCGGCGTCGCGCGCGTGCTGTGGATGCCGACCGGCGCGCCGCCCTACCGCCCGGCGCCGGTCGCATCCGGCGAGCACCGGCTGGCGATGCTGCGCCTGGCGATCGCCGGCGAGCCGCGCTACGCCATTGACGCGCGCGAGCTGGCGCCGGGACACTCCGGTTATACGGTGGACACGCTGAGGAGCCTGCGCGCCGAGCTGGGCGAGGACACCGAGCTTGTGCTCCTGATGGGCGCCGACCAGTACGCCAGGCGCCACTCGTGGCACCGCTGGGACGAGGTGACGCGGCTCGCGCGCATCGCCGTTTTCGCCCGCCCCGGCGCGCCCGCGCCCGCCGACGGGGTGCGGGTGGTGCCGATGCCGCCGATGGCCGTGTCGGCGAGCGCGATCCGGGCGGCGATCGCGCGCGGCGAGGACGTCTCGGGGCTGGTGCCGCCGGCGGTGCTCGCGTACATCCGCGAACACGGTCTGTACCGCGCCTGATGGACATCCGCAAGAAGCAGCGCGCCGTGGTCGAGGCGCTGGAGGACGTGAAGGGGCGCGACATTGTCGTCTTCAACGTCGCCCACCAGAGCCCGATGTTCGAGCGCGTGGTGATCGCCACCGGCGACTCCACCCGCCAGGTGAACGCGCTCGCGGCGAGCGTGCGCGACAAGATGAAGGAGATCGGCGCGCGCGTGCTCGGCATCGAGGGCCGCCGCGGCGGCGAGTGGGCGCTGGTGGACCTCGGCGACATCGTCGTGCACGTGATGCACCCGGCGGTGCGCGCCCACTACAACCTGGAGGAGCTGTGGGGCGGCAAGGAGGTGAAGTTGAAACGCACCGCCCGCGGCGCGCGCCGGGCACCGGCCGCCCGTGCCAAGACTGCACGTTCTCGCCGTCGCGCATAGGCTGCCCGACTGGGCGCGCGCCGCGCGCGACGAGTACCTGGCGCGCATGCCGCGCGGCTACGAGGTGCGCCTCGTGCAGGTGCGGCCGCGCGAATGCTTGCGCCTCGCCGAGCGCCTTCCCGCGGGCGCGCGCGTGATCGCCCTCGACGAGCGCGGACGCGATCTCACGAGCGCCGAGTTCGCCGCGCTGCTCGACCGGCCGACCGCGTTCGTGATCGGCGGCGCCGAGGGGCTGGATGCGGGCGTACGCCGCCGCGCGGATCTGCTCCTTCGCCTTTCCTCGCTCACGCTGCCGCATGCGCTCGCCCAGGTGGTGCTCGTCGAGCAGCTCTACCGCGCCGCCACGCTTCGCACCGGGCATCCCTACCACCGCGACTAGCCTGCTATAGTCGGTTGCTTCGTGGCAGGATCGTTCGAACCCGTGATCTATCTCGCCTCGCGAAGCCCGCGCCGGCGCGAGCTGCTCGCGCAGATCGGCGTTCGCTTCAACCTGCTCCTTTTTCGCAGCGAGCCGCGTCCCGACGCCGACGCCGACGAAACGGTGCTCGCCGGGGAAACCCCCGCCGCGTACGTCACGCGGCTTGCGCGCGCCAAGGCCGATGCCGGCTGGGCGCGGATCGCGCAGCGCCGGCTTCCGCCCGCGCCGGTGCTCGCGGCCGACACCACGGTGGCGCTGGACGGCCGCATCCTCGGCAAGCCCGCCGACCGCGCCGAAGCCGAGGCGATGCTCACCGCGCTCTCGGGCCGGCGTCACGAGGTGTTCACCGCGGTCGCGCTGCGCTACGAGGACCGCCTGGAGACCGCGCTTTCGCGCTCGGAGGTCGAGTTCCGCCCGCTCCGCGGCGAGGAAATCCGCGACTATGTCGCCACCGGCGAGGCCGACGACAAGGCGGGCGCCTACGCGATCCAGGGGCGCGCGGCCCGGTTCGTCGTCGAGATCCGCGGCAGCCATTCCGGCATCGTCGGGCTGCCGCTGTACGAAACCGCGCAGCTGCTGGAGCGCCTGGGACCCCTTGCCGACCGGCGCGCCCGGTAGCGCCGGCCGGGCGCGACGGCCTTCGCCGGAGCGACGATGAGCGACGAGATCCTGATCAACGTGACGGCGCAGGAAACGCGCGTCGCGGTGCTCGCCGGGGGCCAGGTGCAGGAGCTGGTCATCGAGCGCGCCGCGAGCCGGGGTCTGGTCGGCAACCTCTACGTCGGCAGGGTGGCGCGCGTGCTGCCGGGCATGCAGTCGGCGTTCGTCGAGATCGGGCTGGAGCGCACCGCGTTCCTGCACGTGAACGACATCTGGGAGAACCGGCGCGGCGGCACGGCGCCGCGGCCGATCGAGAAGCTGCTCGCCGAGGGCCAGCCGCTTCTGGTGCAGGTGCTGAAGGATCCGATCGGCTCCAAGGGTGCGCGGCTCTCGACGCAGATCTCGCTTGCCGGGCGGCTGCTTGTGTATCTGCCGCAGGATCCGCACATCGGCATCTCGCAGAGAATCGAGGACGAGGCGGGCCGCGCGCTGCTGCGCGAGCGCCTGAAGGAGCTGCTGCCGCCGGAGGAAAAGGGCGGCTACATCCTGCGCACGCTCGCCGAGGGCGCGACCGACGAGGAGCTCGCCGCCGACATCGCCTATCTGGCGAATCTGTGGCGCGACATCCGCGCGCGCGCCACCGGAGCGCAGCCGCCGGCGCTGGTGTACCAGGACCTCTCGCTCGCCGAACGCGTGCTGCGCGACATGGTGACCCCGGAGGTCGCCGCGGTGCGCGTGGACTCGCGCGAGACCTTCGAGCGGCTGGCCGCGTTCGCCGCGAGCTACATGCCGGCGCTCGCCGGGCGACTGCAGCACTACTCGGGCGAGCGGCCGCTTTTCGATCTCTACAACGTCGAGGCCGAGATCGAGAAGGCGCTCGCGCGGCGCGTGGACCTGAAGTCCGGCGGCTCGCTCGTCATTGACCAGACCGAGGCGATGACCACCATTGACGTGAACACCGCCGGCTTCGTCGGCAGCCGCAGCTTCGACGACACGGTGTTCAAGACCAACCTGGAGGCGGCGCAGGCGATCGCGCGGCAGCTCCGGCTGCGCAATCTCGGCGGCATCATCATCGTGGACTTCATAGACATGGACTCCGAGGAGCACCGCGCCGCGGTGCTGGAGGAGCTGCGCCGCGCGCTCGCGCGCGACCGCACCCGCGTGACGGTGAACGGCTTCACCGCGCTCGGGCTGGTGGAGATCACGCGCAAGCGGACGCGCGAGTCGCTCGCGCACGTGCTGTGCGAGCCCTGCCCGGTGTGCGGCGGCCGCGGCGAAGTGAAAACCGCGCGCACCGTGTGCTACGAGATCCTGCGCGAACTGCTGCGCGAGGCGCGCGCCTGGCCCGCCAAGGAGCTGCGCGTGCTCGCCTCGCAGCCGGTGTGCGACCTGCTCCTTGAGGAGGAATCCGGCGCGCTCGCCCTGCTCACCGACGCGATCGGGCGTCCGGTCTCGATCCAGGTCGAGCCGGGCTACACCCAGGAACAGTACGACATCGTGCTGCTGTGACCGGCGCCGACGAAATCGTCTACGCGCCGGCGCGCCGGCTTGCGCGCCGCATCCGCGCGCGCGAGCTTTCGGCGCTGGAGGTGGTGCGCGCGTTCATCGCGCGCATCGAGCGCACCAATCCGCTGGTGAACGCGATCGTCACCTTCGTGCCCGAGCAGGCGCTCGCGGCCGCACGCGCGCTCGATCGCCGGCTCGCGCGCCGGAAAAGCGCCGCCGCCCCGGGGCCGCTCGCCGGATTGCCGATCGCGTACAAGGACCTGGTGCCCACGCGCGGCATCCGCACCACGTTCGGCTCGCTGGTGTTCCGCGATCACGTTCCGGCCGAGGACGCGCTGCTCGTCGAGCGGCTGCGCGCCGCCGGCGCGATCACGCTCGGCAAGACGAACACGCCGGAGTTCGGCGCCGGCAGCCAGACCTTCAACCGCGTCTTCGGCGCGACGCGCAACCCCTACGACCTCACGAAGACCGCCGGCGGTTCCTCGGGCGGGGCCGCCGCCGCGGTCGCCTGCGGCATGCTGCCCTTCGCCGACGGCTCGGACCTCGCCGCGAGCCTGCGCAACCCCGGCAACTACTGCAATGTGGTGGGCTTTCGCCCCACGCCCGGCCGCGTGCCTTCGTATCCCGCGGCGAACGCCTGGGACACGCTGGCGGTGCTCGGCCCGATCGCGCGCACCGTCGCGGACGCGGCGTTCCTGCTCGCGGCGATGGCGGGACCCGACGCGCGTGCGCCGGTCTCGATCACCGAGCCCGGGCGCGGGTTCCTGCGCCCGCTCGGGCGCGACTTCCGCGGCGTGCGCGTCGCCTGGTCGCCCGACCTGGGCGGCCTGCCGGTGGAGGCCAGCGTGCGCGAAGCCCTCGCGCGCGTGCCGCGCGTGCTCGAGGATCTCGGCTGCCTCGTCGAGGAGGCGTGCCCGGACTTTTCCGGCGCGACCGAGGCGTTCGAGACCCTGCGCGCGGTCGCGTTCGCGCAGCGTTACGCGCCGCTTCTCGCCAAGCACCGCGCCGAATTCAAGGACACGGTGATCTGGAATATCGAGCAGGGCCTTGCGCTCGACGGCGCGCAAGTGGCGCGCGCGCACGCGCTTCGCACCGAGCTCTTTCACCGCATGCGCCGGTTCCTGGAGAAATACGAGTTTCTCGCCTGTCCGGTCAACCCGCTGCCGCCGTTTCCGGTCGAGCAGGAATACCCGACCGAGATCGCCGGCGTCGCGATGGGCAACTACCTCGACTGGATGAAGAGCTGCTACTACATCACCGTGACCAGCCATCCGGCGATCTCGGTGCCGGCGGCGTTCACGTCCGACACGCCGCCGCTTCCGGTGGGGCTGCAGATCGTCGGGCGCTACCGCGACGACTTCGGCGTGTTGCAGCTCGCGCACGCCTTCGAACGCGCCGCGGGCGCCGCCGGCCGGCGTCCTACTTTGCCTTAGGCAGGCGCCCCATCAGGTAGAACTCGTCGTTCGGGCGCATCGCCGAGACGTTGGCGAGGCGGTTGGACATTGCGAAGAACGCCGCGATCGCGGCGATGTCCCAGATGTCGTCGTCGGTGAATCCGTGCGCGCGCAGCGCCTCGAAGTCGGATTCGCCCACCGCCTGCGATTCGAGCGCCACCTTGAGCGCGAAATCGAGCATCGCCCGCTGGCGCGGCGTCACCTCCGCGCGGCGCGGGTTGACCGCGAGCTGATCGGCGAGCAGGGGGTTCTTCGCGCGAATGCGCAGGATCGCGCCGTGCGCGACGACGCAATACAGGCAGTCGTTCGCGCCCGAGGTCGCGACCACGATCATCTCGCGCTCGGCTTTGGTGAGCGTGCGGCGCGCATCCGGCTCGACCTCCATCAGGGCGTCGTGGTAGGCGACGAACGCGCGCCACTCGGCCGGCCGGTGCGCGAGAGCGAGAAAGACGTTCGGCACGAAGCCGATTTTCTCCTGCACCGCGAGGATCCGGCCCCGGATGTCCTCCGGCAGCTCGGCGAGCGCCGGGACCGGAAAGCGGCTGATCGGCTTCGCGCTCATGCGAGCCTCGCGCTCAGTCGGCGTACACCCCCGCCTTCCGGATGACGGGCCCCCACTTCTCGATCTCGGCCTTCAGATGCGCGGCAAGGGCGGCCGGCGTCGCCTTCTCGGGCGGATAGGCGGTCGCGCCCAGTTCCGCGAAACGCTTGTTGACCTCGGGATCCTTCACCGCGGCCTGGAGCGCGGCGACGAGCTTGTCCATCGCTTCCTTCGGCGTTCCCTTGGGCGCGTAAAGCGCGTGCCAGATGCCGACCTCGAAGCCCTTGAGGCCCAGTTCCTGCAGCGTCGGCACATCCGGCAGCGACGGCACGCGCTTCGCCGAGGTGACCGCGTAAACCTTCACCTTGCCCGCCTTGATCTGGGCGGTGGTGTTGGTCGTCTGGTCGCACATGAAGTCCACCTGCCCGCCCAGCAGATCGTTCATCGCCGGCGCGGTGCCCTTGTAAGGCACGGTGAGCAGGTCGGTCCCGATCGCGCTCATGAACAGCATGCCGCACAGGTGCGAGGCCGCGCCGATGCCGGCGTTGGCGTAGGTGATCTTTTCCTTGTTCGCCTTGATGTAGGCGAGGAACTCCTTGAAGTCCTTCGCCGGAAAGTTGCCGCGCGCGATCAGCGTCATCGGCACGTCGTTGATCAGGCCGATGTACTCGAAATCGGTGAGCGGGTTGTAGCGAAGCTGCCGGTACAGCGCCGGCGTGGTCGCCATGCCGATGTGGTGGATGAGGATCGCGTAGCCGTCGGGTTTGGCGTTCTTCACCACCTCGGGCCCGAGGATGCCGCCGGCGCTCGGGCGGTTCTCGACCACCACCGTCTGCCCGAGCGACTTCTGCATCGCCTGCGCCACCACCCGCGCCACCGTGTCGGTCGGACCGCCCGCCGCGTAGGGAACGATCATCGTGATCGAGCGGGTCGGAAACTGCTGCGCGTGCGCGCCGGCGGCAAGGACGGCGATCAGCGCGAACGCGGCTGAAAGGATGCGGCTTTTCATGAACGGGACCTCCTTGGATTCGATTGCCGGGGCGAGCGCGCAAGCTTAAGCGCCGTGCGCCGCCCGCCCCCTTGACTTCAATCAACCCGGCTTGTGCGCGAGATCTGGCGCGCCCGGCGGGATTCGAACCCACGACCCTTGGCTTCGGAGGCCAATACTCTGATCCGCTGAGCTACGGGCGCCGGCTGGGAACTCGCGCTAAAATCAGCATTTTACCAGCACCGCCGCAGAGAAAGAGCCGCCGCATGAGCGAGCAAGAACATTCCTCCTTCATCAAGACGCCGCAGCAACTGATCGTGGTCGTGCTGCTCGCGTTCCTCGTGCCGGTCTTCGGCATCGTGATGATCGTGCAGCTGGTCGCCAATCGCCCGAAGGCCGATCCGGCGGCGATGACGCCGGAGGCGATCGCCGCGCGCATCCAGCCGGTCGGGCGCGTCGAGTTCGGCGAAGCGGGCAAGACGGCCGCCGGCCCGCGCACGGGCGAAGAGATCGTCAAAGCGGTGTGCGCGGCCTGCCACGCGACCGGCGCGGCCGGCGCGCCGAAGATCGGCGACAAGGCCGCCTGGGCGCCCCTCATCAGGAAGGGGCTCGACAAGATGCTCGCGGTGGCGATCAAGGGCGAGAAAGCGATGCCGCCGCGCGGCGGCGCCCCCGATCTTTCGGACCTCGAGCTCGCACGCGCGATCGTGTACATGGCGAACCAGTCCGGCGGCAGCCTCAAGGAGCCCGCCGAAGCGGCCGCGAAGCCGGCTGCGAAAAAATAGCCGGATCGGGGCACGCGGCGCCGCCGCGCGTCCCGCGCCCGGCGGCGATTCCATGGTCCCGCACCTTACCACCGCGCTCACCGGCCCGCTGCTGGAGCTGGAGCAGCGCATTCTGGACGGCTCTCCCGCGATCGAGCGCTGGCTGCGCCTGTGGTGGCAGCGGCACGAGCCGCCGTTCTACAGCTCGGTGGATCTGCGCAACTCCGGCTTCAAGCTCGCGCCGGTGGACACCAACCTCTTCCCCGGGGGCTTCAACAACCTCAATCCCGCCTTCATCCCGCTGGCGGTGCAGGCGGCGGCCTCGCTGATCGAGCGGCTGTGCCCGGATGCGAAGAACCTGCTGCTCATACCGGAGAGCCACACGCGCAACCGCTGGTATCTGGAGAACGTCGCGGTGCTCGCCGCGATCCTGCGGCAGACGGGGCTGGAGGTGCGCCTGGGCAGCCTCAACCCGGACATCACGGGGCCGACCGAGCTGGAAACCGCCACCGGCAAGCGCGTCGTGGTCGAGCCCCTGCGCCGCTCGGGCGAGCGGCTCGGGCTGGAAGGTTTCGATCCGTGCGTGATCCTGCTCAACAACGACCTCTCGGCGGGCGTACCGGACATCCTGCGCGGCCTCAAAGGGCAGGTGCTCGTGCCGCCGCTGCACGCCGGCTGGGCGACGCGGCTGAAGTCGCAGCACTTCGCCGCCTACGACGACGTCGCCGCCGAGTTCGCGCAAATGCTGAAAATAGACCCTTGGCTCATCAACCCGTACCACGCCCAGTGCGGCGAGATTGACTTCCAGACGCGCGCGGGCGAGGAGTGCCTCGCCGCGAACGTCGCCATGCTGCTTGAGAAGATCCGCATGAAATACCTGGAGTACGGCATCCGCGAGAAGCCGTTCGTCGCGGTCAAGGCCGACGCCGGCACCTACGGCATGGGCGTGATGATGGTGCGGGACGCCGCCGAGGTGCGCGACCTCAACCGCCGCCAGCGCAACCGCATGGCGGTGGTGAAGGAAGGCCTGGTGGTGAGCAACGTCATCATCCAGGAGGGCGTGGCGACGATGGAGCGCATCGAGGACAAGGTCGCCGAGCCCGTCGTGTACATGATCGGCCCGCACGTGATCGGGGGTTTTTACCGGGTGCACGGCGCGCGCGGGGCCGAGGACAATCTGAACGCGCCCGGCATGCACTTCGTGCCGCTCGCCTTCGAGGACTCGTGCACGCTGCCCGACCCGCATGCGGCGTGCGACGCGCCGCCCAACCGGTTCTACGCCTACGGCGTGATCGGGCGGCTGGCGGCGGCCGGCGCCGCGCTCGAGCTGGAGCGCACCGCGCCGCGAGCCACCGCCGCGGCCTGAGCGGTCCCGTTGCGGCGTGAAGCTGCTGTTCGTCATTGATCCCCCCGAGACGCTCAAGGCGTACAAGGACACCTCGGTCGCCATGATGCGCGCGGCGCAGGCGCGCGGCCACGAGGTCCACGTGTGCGGCATCGAGACGCTGCGCTTCGAAGCGGGCGCGGTGCGCGCCGAGGCGAGCCGCATCGCGCTCACCGACGACGACGGGGACTGGTACCGCGCGCGCCCCGCCGAGCCGGCGCTGCTGGCGCAGTACGACGCCGTGCTGATGCGCAAGGACCCGCCCTTCGACCTCGAGTACGTCACCGCGACGTGGCTGCTCTCGCTCGCCGAGCGCGAGGGCGCGCGCGTGTTCAACCGGCCGGCCGCGGTGCGCGACCAGAACGAGAAGATCGGCATTCTCGAATTTCCGCAGTTCACCGCGCCGACGATGGTGACGCGCGAGCCGCACCGCCTGCACGCCTTCATTGACGCCGAGGGCGACGTCATCCTCAAGCGCCTGGACTCGATGGGCGGCGAGAGCGTTTTCCGGGTGAAGAGCGGCGACCCCAACCGCAACGCGATCGTCGAGGTGATGGCGCAGGGAGGCGGCCGCTCGGTGATGGCGCAGCGCTACATCCCGCAGATCCGAGACGGCGACAAACGTGTCCTGCTGATTGACGGCAAGGCGGTGCCGTACTGTCTCGCGCGCCTGCCGCGGCCCGGGGAGACGCGCGCCAACCTCGCCGCCGGCGGCACCGGGGTGGCGCGGCCGCTGTCGGCGCGCGACCGCGAGATCGCCGAGCACGTCGGCCCGGTGCTTGCGGCGCGCGGGCTGCTGCTGGTGGGCCTGGACGTGATCGGCGACTGGCTGACCGAAGTCAACGTCACCAGTCCGACGTGCTTTCGCGAGATCCAGGACCAGACCGGCTTCGACGTCTCCGGCATGTTCCTCGATGCGCTGGAGGCCAGGGTGCGGGCGGCGCGATGATCGGCGTGCTCATCATTTCGCACGGCGCGCTGGGCGAGGCGCTGATCCAGTCGGCGAGCCACATGCTCGGCGGCGCGCTCGCCGGCGTGCGCGCGCTCGCGGTGAGCGCGCGCGACGATCCACAGGTCGTGCTCGAGCGAGCGAGCGCGCTCGTGCGCCAGCTCGACGAGGGCGAGGGCGTGATCGTGCTCGCCGACATCTACGGCGCCACGCCGGGCAACATCGCGCTCAAGCTCCTCGACCCCGGGCGCGTCGAGGGCGTCTCGGGCGTCAACCTGCCGATGCTGGTGCGCGTGCTCACCTACCGCGGTCGCGGGCTCGCCGTCGCGGTCGAAAAGGCGATCTCCGGCGGCACCGAAGGGGTGGTGCACATGACCACCGACTGCTGCAATGGCAAGCATTGAAGTCGAGATCGTCAACAAGCTCGGGCTGCATGCGCGCGCTTCGGCGAAGCTCACCCAGACCGCGAGCACCTTTTCCTCCGAGATCTGGCTCTCGCGCAACGGCCGGCGCGTGAACGCGAAGAGCATCATGGGCGTGATGATGCTCGCCGCCGGCAAGGGCGCGCGCGTGACCATCGAGGCCGAGGGTCCGGACGCGGAGGCGGCGGTCGCCGCCCTCGCGAAGCTGATCGCCGAACGCTTCGGCGAGGGCGAATGAACTTCGTGCTGCACGGGCTGCCGGTCTCCAGCGGCATCACGGTCGGCCAGGCCCACCTCGTCTCCAGCGCGCGCCTGGAGGTCGCGCACTACGAGGTGCCCGAGAGCGCGGTGCCGGCGGAGATCGCGCGCTTCGAGGCCGCCATATCGCGCGCGCGGCAGGAGCTGATGGCGCTGGAAGCGCACATGCCGCCCGGAGCCCCGCCCGAGCTCGCCGCCTTCATCAACCTGCACCGCCTGATCCTGGAGGATCCGTCGCTCGCGCAGACGCCCAAGGTTCTCATCCGCGAGCGCCGCTGCAACGCGGAGTGGGCGCTGGTGCAGCAGATGGAAAAGCTCGCCAGCCGCTTCGAGGAGATCGAGGACCCGTACCTGCGCGAGCGGCGCGACGACATCGAGCAGGTCGTCGAGCGGGTGCTCAAGGCGCTCGCCGGCGGGCGGAGCCTGCAGGAGCCGCCGCCGTCGCTGGAGCACAACATGATCGTGGTGGCGCACGATTTGTCGCCGGCGGACATGCTGCTGTTCAAGCGCCACCGCTTCGGCGGCTTCGTCACCGACGTGGGGGGCGTCACCTCGCACACGGCGATCGTCGCGCGCAGCCTCAACATCCCGGCGATCGTCGGGCTGCACCATGCGCGCGACATGATCCGCGAGGGCGACACGCTGATCGTGGACGGCATCCAGGGCGTGGTGGTGGTGGATCCGGATCCGCTGGTGCTCGCCGAATACCGCCTGCGCCAGCGCGGCTACGAGCTGGAGCGCCAGAAGCTCAAGCGCCTGCGCGCCACGCCCGCGACGACGCTCGACGGCACGCCGGTCGAGCTGTTCGCCAACATCGAGGTGCCGCAGGATGTGGCCGAGGCGCGCGAGGCGGGCGCGCAGGGGATCGGCCTGTTTCGCACCGAGTTCCTGTTCATGAACCGCAAGGACCTGCCCTCGGAGGACGAGCAGTTCGAGGCCTACCGCGAGGTGCTGCGCGGCATGGACGGCCTGCCGGTGGTGATCCGCACCCTCGACATCGGCGCCGACAAGGCCTTGAGCGCCGACGGCGCGGTCGAGACGGGGATCGCGCCGCCGAATCCGGCGCTCGGCCTGCGCGCGATCCGCTACTGCCTGGCCGAGCCGCAGGTATTCGTCACCCAGCTGCGCGCGATCCTGCGCGCCTCGGCCTTCGGCAAGGCGCGGATCCTCCTGCCGATGCTCGCGCACGCGCACGAGATCGAGCAGGCGCTCGCGCTGCTCGCGCGCGCCAGGGAACAGCTCGACCGCGAGGGCGTCGCCTACGACCGCGGCGTTCCGGTGGGCGGCATGATCGAGATCCCGGCGGCGGCGCTCGCCCTGCCGATGTTCATGCGCAGGCTCGACTTCATTTCGCTCGGCACCAACGACCTCATCCAGTACACGCTCGCCATTGACCGCACCGACGACAGCGTGGCGCACCTGTACGATCCGCTGCACCCGGCGGTGCTCGCGCTCATCGCCCACGTGATCCGCGCCGCGAACCGCGCCCGCGTGCCGGTCGCGGTCTGCGGCGAGATGGCCGGAGAGCCGTCGCTCACGCGCCTGCTCCTCGGCTTCGGGCTGCGCAACTTCTCGATGCACCCGGCGCAGCTCCTCGCGGTCAAGGAACGGGTGCTCAAGACCGATCTCGCGGCGGCGCGCCCGCTCGCGCAGCGCATCCTGCGCCAGTCGGATCCGGCGCGCGCGCGCGAGCTGCTCGCCAAACTCAACGCCTGAAGGAGGATTCCGATGAAAAGGTTTCTGACTGCTGCCTGCGCTGCGCTCGCGGCATGGCTGAGCTGCGCCGCGCAGGCGCAGGGCTGGCCGGCGCGGCCGGTGAAGATCGTCGTGCCGTTCCCGGCCGGAAGCGCGACCGACCAAGTGGCGCGGCTCGCCGGCGCAGAACTCCAGGCCGCGCTCGGCCAGCCGTTCGTCGTCGAGAACAAGCCCGGTGCGCAGGGCGCGATCGCCGCGGCCGAGGTCGCCAGGGCCGCACCCGACGGCTACACGCTCATGCTCACCACCAACACGCCGCACGCGGCGAACCCGAGCCTGTTCAGGAAGCTCGCCTACGATCCGGTGCGCGACTTCACGCCGATCACCCGCTACGGCACGATCGCCTTCATGCTGATGGTGCGGCCGGACTTCCCGGCAAAGACGCTGAAGGAGTTTCTCGCCCATGCGCGCGCGAATCCCGGCAAGCTCTCGGCCGGCTACGGCTCCTCCGGCTCGCAGGTCTCGCTCGCGATGCTGAAGGCGATGGGCAAGCTCGACATCGTCGAGGTGCCCTACAAGGGCATTCCGCAGACGATCACCGACACCCTGGGCGGAACGCTCGCGTTCACCTTCGTGGACATGGCGAACGCGCTCGCGCAGGCGAAGGGCGGCAAGCTCCGGGGCCTGGCGGTGACCTCCGGCAGGCGCAGCGCGCTCGCGCCCGATCTGCCGGCGATCGCCGAGGAGCTGCCGGGCTACGAGATCATCGCGTGGTTCGCGCTCGTCGGCCCGGCGAAGCTGCCCGCGGCGGTCGTCGAGCGGCTGCACGAAACCAACACGAAGATCCTCGCCAAGCCCGAGGTGAAGGAGAAATTCGCCGCCGTCGGCACCGACGTCGCGCCGCTTGCGCCGGCGGAACTCGGCCGCTTCATCCAGAGCGAGATCGAGCACTGGGCGAGGCTCGTCAAGCTCGCGGGGATCCAGCCTGAGTAAGGCGCGCGTTCGCATCGGCGCGGGCAGCGGCTTTCAGGCCGACCGGATCGAGCCGGCCGTCATTCTCGCCGCCCAGGGCGAGCTCGATTTCCTCGCCCTGGAGTGCCTCGCCGAGCGCACGATCGCGCTGGCCCAGCTTCGCAAGCTCGCCGATCCGGCGGCGGGTTTCGATCCGCTGCTCGAGCGGCGCCTTGCGCCGCTGCTTCCGATCGCCAAGCGCCGGGGCACGCGCATTATCACCAACATGGGCGCGGCGAATCCGCTTGCCGCCGGCCGTCGGGTGCTCGCGCTCGGTCGCGAGCTGGGCCTTGCCCTCAAGGTCGCGGTGCTCACCGGCGACGACGTGCTCGACCGGCTCGATCCGAAGATGCCGACGATCGAGGCGCACGGCGCGCCGCTTGGCGAATACGGCGAGCTCGTCTCGGCGAACGCGTACCTAGGGGCGGAGGCGATTGTGCCGGCGCTCGCCACCGGCGCCGACGTGGTGATCACCGGGCGCGTCGCCGATCCTTCGCTCTTCGTCGCGCCGCTTGCCTACGCCTTCGGCTGGCGGCTGGACGACTGGGAACGGCTCGGCCGCGCCACCGCGATCGGCCACCTGCTCGAGTGCGCCGGGCAGCTCACCGGCGGCTATTTCGCCGAGCCGGGCCTGAAGGACGTCCCGAATCTGGCGCACCTGGGGTTCCCGTGGTGCGACGCCGACGCGGAAGGCAACGGTGTGCTCGGCAAGGTGCCGGGCACCGGCGGCGCGCTCACGGTGCGCACGGCGAAGGAGCAGCTTCTCTACGAGGTCACCGATCCGGGCGCTTACGTCACCCCCGATGTGGTCGCCGATTTCACCGGCGTCACGCTGTGCGAGGTCGAGCCGGATCGCGTCGCGGTCGCCGGCGCGCGCGGCCGCGCGCGAACGCCGACCTACAAGGTGAGCGTCGGCTACCGCGCCGGCTTCGTCGGCGAGGGCGAAGCCTCCTACGCCGGCCCGAAGGCGCTGGAGCGCGCGCGGCTCGCCGGCAGTATCGTGCGCGAGCGGCTCGCCGACGAGCTGCCCGATCTGCGGCTGGAGCTGATCGGCGTGGACGCCTGCCACGGCACCGATTTCGGCCACGCGAGCCCGCCCTACGAGGTGCGGCTTCGCGTCGCCGCGCGCGCCGCAAGCCGCGAACTGGCCGAGCGGGTCGGCGCCGAGATCTGGGCCCTCGCCACCAACGGCCCGGCCGGGGGCGGGGGGTTTCGCGCCGAGACCCGCGAGCGCATCGGGATCGTCTCGACGCTGCTGGAGCGCTCGCGCGTGCGCCCCGAAGTGACCGTTCTGGAGCACGACCGTGAAACGCAAGCTGCATGAGCTGGCGCACTGCCGCGCCGGCGACAAGGGCGACACGCTGACGCTGGCGCTCGTCGCCTACCGCGACGAGGACTACGCGCTCCTTGCCGAGCGCGTCACCGCGCAGGCGGTGAAGGCGCACCTTGCGCACCTCGTGCGGGGCGAAGTGCGCCGCTACGAGCTGCCGGGGCTCGGCGCGCTGCAGTTCGTCTGCGAGCGGGCGCTCGACACCGGCGTCACCACCTCGCTCGCGCTCGATCCGCACGGCAAGACGCTGTCCTACGCATTGCTCGGGATGGAGATCGAGACATGAGCGGGCCGCTGGAGGGCGTGCGGGTGCTCGACCTCACCACGGTGGTAATGGGGCCGTACGCCACGCAGATCCTCGCCGACTTCGGCGCCGACGTGATCAAGGTCGAGCCGCCCGGCGGCGACGTCATGCGGCACAACGCGCCGATGCGCTCTCCCGGAATGGGGCACATCTTCCTGCACGCCAACCGCAACAAGCGCTCGGTGGTGCTCGACCTCAAGCGCCCCGAGGCGCGCGCGGCGTGCCTCGCGATCGCGAAGCGCTCGGATGTGCTCGTCTACAACATCCGCCCGCAGGCGATGGCGCGGCTGGGGCTTGCGTGGGAAGACGTGCGCGCGGTGAACCCGCGGCTCATCTACGTCGGCGGCTTCGGCTACAGCCAGCGCGGCCCGTACGCGGCGAAGGCCGCCTACGACGACCTCATCCAGGGCGCGGCCGGGCTGCCGTGGCTGCTGCGCCGCTCGGGGGCGGATGCGCCTCGCTACGTGCCGGTGACCATCGTGGACCGTTCGGTCGGCCTGCACATCGTCAACGCCGTGTGCGCGGCGCTCTACCGGCGCGAGAAGACCGGCGTCGGCCAGCGCGTGGACGTGCCGATGTTCGAGTCGCTCCTGCAGATGGTGCTGGGCGACCATCTCGCCGGCCGCAGCTTCGAGCCGCCGCTCGGCGAGACGGGCTATGGGCGGCTGCTTGCCGCCGGCCGCCGCCCGTACGAGACGAAGGACGGCTGGGTGTGCGTCCTCGTCTACAACGACAAGCAGTGGCGGGCGTTCTTCGAGGTGATCGGCCGGCCCGAGCTCGCCCGCGATCCGCGCTTCGCCACCCAGGAAGCGCGCAGCCGCGATTTCGACGCCGGCTACGCGATCGTCGCCGGCGAGATGAAAAAGCGCACCACCGCCGAGTGGCTCGCGGCGCTCGAAGCCGCCGACATCCCGGTCGAGCGCATGAACAGCCTGGAGGACCTCCTCGCCGACCCGCATCTCGCGGCGACCGGCTATTTCGTGGCGATCGAGCACCCGAGCGAGGGCCGCCTGCGCACGATGGCCGTTCCCTCCGAGTGGAGCGAGTCGCCGCCCGCGCACCGGCGTCCGGCGCCGCGCCTTGGCGAGCACACGCGCGAGGTGCTCGCCGAAGCGGGCTACGACGAGGCCGGGATCGAGCGTCTGCTCGCGAGCGGCGCGGCGCACGCGTCGCCTTGACAGCGCCCGGCGCGCCGGTTACCGTTCGCGCCGCAGTCACAGCGCCGATTTGACGTTCAGCTTGCGGGCGCTCAACAAGTGCAGCTAAAGAGACGGCCGTGCAAACCCGTTCTCGCGCGAAGCTGAACGGGTTTTTTGTTTTTGCGGAGACGGATTGAACGCACCCCGCATTCCGGGCTCGGTCGGGATCGTCGAGGCGAAGAAGGCGAGATTCGCCGAACCGCTGCGCCTGAAGAGCGGCGCGGTGCTGCCCGAGTTCGAGATCGCCTACGAGACCTACGGCACGCTCAACGCCGCGCGCTCGAACGCGGTGCTGGTGTGCCACGCGCTCAATGCCTCGCACCATGTGGCGGGCGTCTACGCCGACGATCCGGACAACGTCGGCTGGTGGGACAACATGGTCGGGCCCGGCAAGCCGGTGGACACCGAGCGCTTCTTCGTCGTCGGCTCGAACTACATCGGCTCGTGCTTCGGCTCCACCGGCCCCGCCTCGATCAATCCGGCGACCGGCAAGCCCTGGGGGGCGGACTTCCCGGTGGTGACGGTCGAGGACTGGGTCGCGGCGCAGGCGCGCCTCGCCGACCACCTCGGCATCGAGCGCTTCGCCGCGGTGATCGGCGGCTCGCTCGGCGCGATGCAGGCGCTGCAGTGGGCGCTGTCGTTTCCCGGGCGCGTGCGCCACTCGATCGTGATCGCCGGCACCCCGCGCCTGTCGGCGCAGAACATCGCCTTCAACGAGGTCGCGCGCCAGGCGATCATGACCGACCCCGACTTCCACGGCGGCCACTACTACGAGAAGGGCGTGGTGCCGGTGCGCGGGCTGCGCATCGCGCGCATGATCGGGCACATCACGTACCTGTCCGATGACGCCATGATGGAGAAGTTCGGGCGGCAGCTGCGGCGCCAAGCGCCCGGCTTCGACTTCGACGTGGACTTCGAGGTCGAAAGCTACCTGCGCTATCAGGCCGACAAGTTCGCCCGCTACTTCGACGCCAACACCTACCTGCGCATCACCAAGGCGCTCGACTACTTCGACCCGGCGGCCGAATACGGCGGCGACCTCTCGCGCGCCTTCGCGCGCGCACAGGCGGACTTTCTCGTCGTCTCGTTCAAGTCCGACTGGCGCTTTTCGCCCGCGCGCTCGCGCGAGATCGTCAAGGCGCTGCTCGACAACCGGCGCATCGTGTCGTACCTGGAGATCGACGCGCCGCAGGGCCACGACGCGTTCCTGATGGCCGATCCGCGCTATCACGGCGCGCTTGCGGCCTACTTCCGCAACATCGCGCTGTGACCGAGGCCGACGCGATCGTGCGGTGGGTGGCGCCGGGCGCGCGCGTGCTCGACCTGGGCTGCGGCGACGGCGCGCTGCTGCGCCGGCTGTGGGAGGAAAAGCGCGCCCCGGGCTACGGCGTCGAGATTGACGACGCGCACGTGCTCGAGTGCATCCGCAACGACGTCAACGTGCTGCAGATGGACCTGGAGGACGGGCTGGCCGCTTTTGCCGACCGCTCGTTCGACTGCGTGATCCTGTCGGAGACGCTGCAGGCGATCCACCGCCAGGAGCCGCTGCTCCGGGAGATGCTGCGCGTCGGGCGCGAGGCGATCGTGTCGTTTCCGAACTTCGGCTACTGGAAGCTGCGGCTGCAGATCGCCTTCGGCGGCCGGATGCCGGTGTCGCCCGAGCTGCCCTACGCATGGTACGAGACCCCGAACGTGCATCACTGCACGCTCGCCGATTTCGAGGCGCTCGCCGCGAAGCTCGGACTGCGCATTCTCGAGCGCCTGGCGCTCACCGGCGGGCGCCGGGTGCGGGTGGCGCCGAACCTGTTCGGCGCGACCGCGCTTTACCGGGTGAGCGCATAGCGGGCGCGCCCGGTCAGCGCCCGGCGTCGAGCGCCTCGATCCTCGCGCGCAGGACGGCGAGCAACACGAGGCCGGGCAGCGCGACGGCGAACGTGAACAGGAAAAATCCCGCCCAGTCGAGCGTGTCTACCAGGTAGCCCGCCGCCGGGCCGACGTACACGCGCCCCACCGCCGAGAGCGCGGAAAGGAGCGCGTACTGGGTGGCCGAGAACCGCCGGTCGCAGAGCGCCATGAGCAGCGCCACATACGCCGCCGTTCCCATGCCGCCGGCGAGGTTCTCCAGCCCCACCACCGCCACCATCAGCGCATAGTCGCGACCGGCGCCGGCCAGCAGCATGAAACCGAGGTTGGTGACCGCCTGCAGCGCGCCGAACAGAAGCAGCGCACGGTAAAGCCGCAGGCCGGCCATCAGCGCGCCTCCGGCGAGCGCCCCGGCAATCGTCGCCGCGAGCCCCAGACCCTTGTTGACCGCGCCCACCTCGGTGAGCGAGAAGCCGGGACCGCGCAGCAGGAACGCGGTGGTCAGGTTGCCGGCGAACGCATCGCCCAGCTTGTAGAGCACCACCAGCGCAAGCAGCGCGACAGCCCCGTTGCGCGCGAAGAACTCGGCGAGGGGCTTCGCCACCGCATCCGCGAGCGTCTCCGGCGGCGCGCCGGCGGGTTCGGGCTCGATCATGAGCCAGGTGGCGATCATGCCGATCGCCATCAGCGCCGCCATCAGCCCGTAGGTCGCCTCCCAGCCGAGCCATTGATCGGCGAGGATGAGCGCGCCGGCGCCCGAGACCAGCATCGCGATGCGGTAGCCGAACACCGACACCGCCGCGCCGGCGCCGCGCTCCTCGGGCGCGAGCGAGTCGGCGCGCAGCGCGTCGAAGACGATGTCCTGCGAGGCGGAAAGAAAGGCGACCGCGAGCGCGGTGGCGCCGAGCAGCCAGATCGAATCCTTCGCCGAGAGCGTGCCCATGAAGGCGATCGCGCCGGCGAGCGCGAGTTGCGTCAGGAGCAGCCAGCCGCGGCGCCGCCCGAGGAAAGGCGGCGTATAGCGGTCCATGAGCGGCGACCACAGGAACTTGTAGGTGTAGGGCTGGCCGACCAGCGCGAACCAGCCGATCGCGACGATGTCCACGCCTTCGGCCGCGAGCCGCGCCTGCAGCGTCCCCGCGGTGAGCGCCAGCGGCAGCCCGGAGGCGAAGCCGAGCGCGAGCATGAGCAGCATCGTGCGGCTGCAAAGCACCGCGGCGTAAGCCGATAGCGGCATGGGCCGGCGGATTCTAACCGCGGGGGTCGGACCGATTGCCGCGGCGCAATATTCGCGGTACCTTTCGGCAACGCGCCCGGAGGGTCTTCCGGGTGCTCCGGTTCCCCGATTCAATTTCTTCAGAAGAGTGCCAAGCCATGACAACCGAATCGTCCGCTGTGTCGAAGGAAAAGCTGGTTTCCGACCTCAAGGCCGTGGTCAACGACGCCGAGGAGCTGGTGCGCGCCAGCGCCGGCCAGGCCGGCGAGCGGCTCGCCGCCGCCCGCGAGCGGCTGCAGGCCTCGCTCGCCGGGGCCCGCGCCAAGCTCGCCGAGGCAGAGCGCGTGCTCGTCGAAAGGACGAAGCAGGCGGCGCGCGCGACCGACGAGTACGTGCACGAGAACCCCTGGAAGGCGGTCGGGGTCGCGGCGCTGGTCGGGTTCGTGCTCGGCGTGCTGATCGGCCGGCGCTAGCGCGATGACCTCGGCGCGGGCCGGCGGCGAGCCGCCGCTCTCGCCCGTGCGCGCGGCGGCGCGCACGCTGCTCGCGTTCGCCGAGACGCGCCTGCGCATTGCGGCGAGCGAGCTCGAGGAGCAGGCGCTGCGGCTCGCCGAGATCGCGCTCTGGCTGCTCGCGGCGACATTTTTCCTCGGTGTGGCGCTCGTGTTCGCCTCGGTGCTGATCGTGCTCGCGGTTCCGCAGGATCTGCGCCTGCTCGCCGGTGGCCTTCTCGTGCTCGCCTACCTCTTCGCCGGTGTCGCCGCCGCTTTCCTGTTGCGGCGCCGCCTTGGCGAGCGCCCGCCGCTCTTTGCCGCGACGCTCGCCGAGCTGGAAAAGGACCGCCAGCGCTTCGCCGGCGGCCCGGGCGCCGGGGAGCGGGCCTGATGCGCTCGCGCCTGATCGAGCTGCGCGAGCGGCGCGCGGCGCTCGCCGCGCGCGCCGATCTGGAGCGCGAGGCGCTCGAAGGGTGGCTCGCGCGCACCGACGTCGTCGCGGGCTGGATCGAGAGCGGGCGCCACCTCGGCCGAGCCGTCCTGAGCCGGCCGTGGCTCGTGGCCGCGGCGGTCGGGCTCATCGTCGCGCTGCGCCCGCGGCGCACGCTGAAATGGATCGCGACCGGCTGGTGGCTTGCGCGCTTTGCTCGCAACGTCTGGCGCGCATGGCAGCGCCTTGCGCCGCAGACGGCGCGAGCCGGCTGAGATGCGCACCCCGGTCGTGTTTCGGCGCGTGTTCGAGCTTGCCGAGCGCGAGCGGCGGTTTCTGCTCGGCGAGATGACGCAGATCGCCGGACTGATGCCGCTCGTCATGAAGCGACGAAACCGCGGGCGCTGGACGCCGGAGGAGCGCGCGCTGCTGCGGGCGCACCTGCGGCGGCTGTCGGCGCTTTCGCCCTACCTCGTCGTCGTCGCGATGCCCGGGGGCTTCGCGCTGCTGCCGGCGCTCGCCTGGTGGCTCGACCGCCGGCGCAATCCCCGTGCGCCGCAGGCGCCCGGCTCCGCGAAGGTTCAGCCGAGGTCCCAGCGATAGTCTATGGTGAGCGGCGCGTGGTCGGAGAAGCGCCGCCGCTTGTAGATCGCCTCGCGATACGCGGTGCCCGCCAGCTTCGGCGTCGCGATCTGGTAGTCAATGCGCCAGCCGACGTTCTTCTCCCACGCCCGGCCGCGGTTCGACCACCAGGTGTACTGCTCCGGCTTCGGGTTCAGGCGCCGGAACACATCCACATAGCCCAGCTCGTCGAACACCCTCGTCAGCCACGCGCGCTCCTCGGGCAGAAAACCCGAGTTCTTCTGGTTCGCGCGCCAGTTCTTGAGGTCAATTTCCTTGTGCGCGATGTTCCAGTCGCCGCACAGCAGGATCTCGCGCTTGGAGCGGCGCAGCTTCGCGAGATGCGGCAGAAACGCGTCCATGAAGCGGTACTTGGACGCCTGGCGGTGCGGCCCGGCCGAGCCCGAGGGCAGATACACCGAGATCACCGACAGACCGCCGAAGCGCGCTTCCAGGTAGCGCCCCTCGGCGTCGAACTCTTGCGTGCCGAAACCCCGGATGAGCGCCTCCGGCTCCGCGCGGCAGTAAAGCGCCACCCCGGCGTAGCCCTTCCTGCTCGCGCAGTGAAAGTACGCCCGCAGGCCCTTGAGCGCGAATGCATCGCCCGCGAGGTCGGGCTCCTGCGCCTTGATCTCCTGCAGGCAGACGACGTCGGGCTTCTGCGCCGCCAGCCAGGCGAAGAGCCCCTTTTTCGCCGCCGAGCGGATCCCGTTCGTGTTCAGAGTGATGACGCGCAAGCCGCGCCGCCCGTCAGCCGCCGGCGGGCGCCGCCACCCCGCCGTGCGCCGCCGACCACTGCGCCGGCGCGCGCAGGAACTTCTCCACCTCCTCCAGCTGCGCCGGCGGCAGGTAGTTCGACTCCTTGACCACGCGCAGCACGTCCCACCAGGTCGCGAGGTAGTGCAGCTTGACGCCGAGCTCGGCCATCACCTGCTTCGACTCCGGGAAGATGTCGTAGTAGAAGTTGACGTACACGTGCTCGACCACCGCGCCCGCCTCGCGCAGGGCGCGGCAGAAGTTGATCTTCGAGCGGCCGTCGGTGGCGAGGTCCTCCACGAGCAGCGTCCGCGCCCCTTCGCGCACGTCGCCCTCGATCTGGGCGTTGCGGCCGAAGCCCTTCGGCTTCTTGCGGACGTACTGCATCGGCAGCGCCAGCCGCTCGGCGAGCCACGCGGCATACGGGATGCCCGCCGTCTCGCCGCCCGCGACCACGTCGAACTGCTCGAAGCCGGCGTCGCGCGTGAGCGTGGCCACCGCGAACTCGACCAGTTGCGCGCGGATGCGCGGGTAGAAGATCAGCTTGCGGCAGTCTATGTAGACGGGGCTCGCCCACCCGGAGGTGAAAACGAACGGCTTGCCCTCGGAGAAAAGCACCGCCTTCACCTCGAGCAGCATCTTTGCCGTGGTGTGCGCGATGAACGCCCTGTCCGCCGAGTGCATGGCGGCGAATTCTACAAGGCGCGCGAGCGCCCGGGGCCGCGGGCCGTGCCGGCTCCCGCGGCGCGCGCGTTAGAATGTCGCCCACCTACACGAATCCGGAGCCGCTCATGCGTCGCGTCGCTCTCCTCGCCGCCCTCGCGATCGTGCCCCTCGCCGCGGGCGCCCAGTCCTCCTACCGCTGCATCGGCAAGGACGGCAAAAAGTACTACGGTCAGTCCATTCCGCCGCAGTGCATCGGCCAGCCGATCGAGCAGCTCGGCCCCGACGGGCGGGTGCAGAAGCGGATTGACCCGCAGGCTTCCGCGGCCGAGCAGGCGGCCAGGCAGGCCGAGGCCGAGGAGAAGAAAAAGCGCGACGCGATCCTGAAGGAGGAGACGCGGCGCAACAGGGCGCTCCTTGCCACCTACACCAGTGAGGCCGACATCGAGACGGCGCGCAAGCGCGCGCTCGCCGACAACGAAAAGGCGGTCAAGGAAACCGAGGCGCGCATCGCCGCGCTGAAGAAGCGCCAGGGCGAGCTGCGCAAGGAGCTGGAGTTCTACCAGGGCAAGAACAAGCCCCCCGCCAAGCTGGAGCAGGACATCAAGGACACCGACTTCTCGATCCAGACGCAGGAAAACCTGCTCGCGCAGAAGCGCAAGGAAGTGGACGCCATCAACGCCCGCTACGACGAGGATCGCAAGCGCTTCGTCGAGCTGACCCGCGGCAGCGCGAAGAAGTAGCGCGCCTGGGTTCAGCGCGCGAGCTTGCGGCGAAGAATCTCGGCCACCTGCGCCGGGTTCGCCTTGCCCCGGCTCGCCTTCATCACCTGGCCGACGAGCGCGTTGAAGGCCTTTTCCTTTCCGGCGCGGTAGTCCTCGACCTGCTTCGGGCTGGCGGCGAGCGCCTCCTCGACCAGGCGCTCGATCGCGGCCGCGTCGCTGATCTGGGTCAGTCCCTTCGCCGCGATGAGCGCGTCGGCGTCGCCTTCGCCCGCCCACATCGCGGCGAGCACCTCTTTCGCCGCCTTCTGCGACACCGTGCCGTCGTGGATGCGCGCAAGCAGCCGCGCGAGCGCCTCCGGACCGACCGGGACCGCGCTGAAATCGAGACCGGCCTCGTTCAGCCGCGAGGCGATCTCGCCGTTCAACCAGTTGGCGACGAGTTTCGCCGGCGCCGGGCCGGCGGCGAGCGTGCGCTCGAAATATTCCGCCTTCTCGCGCGATTCGGTGAGCAGCATCACGTCGTAGGCGCCGAGGCCATGCTGTTCGGCGTAGCGCGCCCGCTTTGCGCCGGGCAGCTCGGGCATGCGGCGCCGTACCGCCTCGATCTCCGCCTCGGTGAGCACGAGCGGCAGCAGGTCCGGATCGGGGAAGTAGCGGTAGTCGTGCGCCTCCTCCTTGCTGCGCAGCGGCCGCGTCTCGTCGCGCGCCGGATCGTACAGGCGCGTCTCCTGCGCGATCCGGCCGCCTTCCTCCAGGATCGCGATCTGGCGCCGCGCCTCGTACTCGACCGCGCGTTCGAGGAACCGGAACGAGTTCAGGTTCTTGATCTCGCAGCGCGTGCCGAGCCGCGGGTCGCCCGCGCGGCGCACCGAGACGTTGGCGTCGCAGCGGAACGACCCCTCCTGCATGTTGCCGTCGCAGATCTCGATCCAGCGCACGAGCGCATGCAGCGCGCGCGCGTAGGCCGCCGCCTCGGCGGCGCCGCGCAGGTCCGGTTCGCTGACGATCTCCAGGAGCGGCGTGCCGGCGCGATTGAGGTCTATGCCGCTCATGCCGCGGAAATCCTCGTGCAGCGACTTGCCGGCGTCCTCCTCCAGATGCGCGCGGGTGATGCGGACCGTTTTCGCGCCCGCGGCCGTCGCGATCGCGATCGTCCCGCCCTCGACGATTGGCTGCTCGTACTGGCTGATCTGGTAGCCCTTGGGCAGGTCCGGGTAGAAGTAGTTCTTGCGCGCGAACACCGAGCGCGGATTGATGCGCGCGCCGATCGCCAGGCCGAAGCGGATCGCGAATTCCACCGCGCGCGCGTTCGGCACCGGCAGCACGCCCGGCAGCGCGATGTCCACCGCCGAGACCTGCGTGTTGGGCGGCGCGCCGAAAGCGGTCGCGGCGCCGGAGAACATCTTGCTGCGCGTCGCCAGTTGCGCGTGCGTTTCGATTCCGACCACCACTTCCCAGGACATGCGCCGCTACCTCTGCGGACGGATCAGGTGGCAGTGGCCGCGCCGGTCCACCAGCATCGGCTCGAGATAGGCCTGCGGGGCGCAGCGCGCCGCGCAACCCTCGGCGGTGAGGCGAACGTACGGCCCGAGGTCCCGCAGCAGCACGGCGCAGCCGGCGGCGGCGAAGCGCAGCCCTCCGTCCTGCGGCTGCTGCGTCAGGTCCGTGACCTCGCAAGGATGCTCGCCGGGCAAGACGCGCGAGCGCCACTCGAAGCTCTTCAGCTTTCCGTCCTCGACGACATAGGCGAGGCTCGCGCGGTAGCGGCCCTCGGCCACCTCGCAGCGCACCGTCGCGCCGTAGCCCGCCATCGAGGGAAAGCGCTCGCTGAGCTCGAAGCGCTCGCGCGGCTGCCCGCCGGGGCCGTAGCGCATGCCCTTGAACACCCCGCCCGACCACGTGCCTTCGAGCGTCGCCAGCGGCGGCCGCCCGTAAAGGATCGGCGTCGCGCCCTCGCGCAGGTACGTGACGCCGAGCTGCTTGCTGCGTTCGCCCTCGAGGTAGCGCTGCTGCAACGCCGGCAGCAACAGGTAATCGCCGGTCACGCGCGCCGAGCCGTCGGGCTGCGGCACGGCGTAGAGATTCATCACCGCCGCCCGACCGCCGAAGTGTCCGATGAGCTCGTGCGCCTCGGAGCCGTGCTCGGCCATGCCGGGGACGGCGATCGCACACAGCGCGGCGAGCGCCGCGGCGGGCAGATCGCGCCGGCTCACAGCGGCGCCTCCTTGGGCACGCGCCGATGCCAGTCGGTCGCCTGCTGCCAGCGGTTCGCGACGCCGAGCAGCAGCGCCTCCGAAAAATAGTTTCCCGTGAGCTGCAGCCCGACGGGCAGGGCGGCGTCGTCGAATCCGCACGGCACCGAAAGCGCGGGCAGGCCCGCGAGCGGCGCCGGTATCGTGTACACGTCGCCGAGATACATCTGCACCGGGTCGTCCGCTTTTTCCCCGAGCGCAAAAGCGGTCGAG
>Ga0073934_10000988_pt1 | contig 73280 bp, 65 predicted proteins | sample LarsenN4metaG_FD_76834 | JGI IMG/M metagenome (GOLD analysis project Ga0073934, IMG submission 76834) | Hot spring sediment bacterial and archeal communities from British Columbia, Canada, to study Microbial Dark Matter (Phase II) - Larsen... ...
AAAAGAACCAAGGTCTGTACCTGGCGGCCTCTTGAAATCCGCCGCGTGGCGGATCAGCGCCTTACGCCCGCCGGCTACCGAAGATCGGCTTCGTTCAGCGGCGAGTAGCGAAGGCTAGGCTAGCCGTCGAGCAGCGCGAGATCCTTCGGTTGCACGTTCTCGTGATCGATGAGCACGTACCGGGTGTTCATGAGCGGCCCTCAGGCAGGGTCCTCGCTATATAGCGTGGGCGCACGGTGGGCCGGCGTGACCGTGATCGCGAACCTCGACGGCTCACGGGTGGCGGTGGCCCGGCAAGGTCTCGCGTCAGCGTGGGCCGAGCGCTTCCTCGAGCGACTCCGCGCTCAACAGCCGCTCGCCGATGGCGTCGAGCTCGTCGATCGTGGCGGTGGAGAGGCGTTCGACAGCCTCGGCGGGTAGCGGACCGAAACGTTGCATCAAGAGACGCTGCAGCAGCGCCGCGCGGCCTTCCGCCTGACCCTCGGCGCGGCCTAGACCGATGTAGCGTTTCGCAAGATCGCTCTGATATTCGTACTTCGCTGGGTCCATGGCGCGTAGCTCCCTTTGGGCGGCGTCGCTGAGCGACTTGAGCACCAAGTCAAAATACAGCCGCCCGCGTTCGGCGTCGAGAACCAGGGTCGCGCTATGCGCGGCGCGGGCAACCTGCGCCGCCCGATACACATCCTCGTCTCGTCCGTGCGCGATGGCCGAGAATACTGCGAGCTCCGGATACGCTCGCGCCTCGACCTCGTCGACGATCAACGGCACACCCGACGGGCGGAGCACCAACGGGCGGAAGACGCTTCCGTCACCGAACTCGATGGGTTTGGCTGCCCATCGCGCAACGCCTTCGTCGGCCGTAACGACGAGCAGGGACACGGGCAGCTCGAGCCTCGCCCGGGGCGACGGACGCGTGCGCAGTTGAGTATCCGGTCGATTCGTGGAGGAATCCTACGCACGGGTGCTGCCAGGCTCGCACGCGCTACGTTCGCCGCGTAGCTGGCCGTCAACAGGACGAACCCGTAGACCTACCCTCGGCGGCTCAGCCCGCGCCGACGCGGATCGCGCGCTCGCGCGCCTGCGCCACCGCGGCCTCGCGCTCGACGAGCTCCGGCGCGGCGATCGCCCGCGGCAGCACCTCGACGGGCTGCGGCGCTTCGAGCTCGCCGTCGTCGGCCGTCGCGGCCTTGAGCTCCGTGAACTTGCGCGCCGTGACGAGCACCCGCGTCTCGAGCGTGCCGACCGAGCGGTTGTACGCGCCGACGGCCTTGCCGAGCTTGTCGCCGACGTCGCTCCAGTGCGTGGCCAGCGAGCCGATGCGCTCGTAGAGCTGCCGGCCTAAGTCCGCCACTTCCTGCGCGTTCAGCGCGAGCGCCTGCTCGCGCCAGCCGAGCGCGATGGTGCGCAGCAGCGCGATCAGCGAGCTCGGCGTGGCGAGGACCACCTTCTCGTTCGTGACGGCCTCGATGAGGCCCGCGTCCTGCTGAAGCGCGGCCGTGTAGAGCATCTCGCCGGGCAGGAACATCACGACGAAGTCGGGGCTCGGCTTGAACGCGTCCCAGTAGGCCTTGCGGCTGAGCGCGGCGGCGTGCCCGCGCACGAGCTCGGCGTGGCGCTGCAAATGCTCGCCGCGCGCGTCGTCGGCCGCTTCGTGCGCGTCGAGGTACGCCGCGATCGGCACCTTCGCGTCGATGACGATCTGCCGGCCGCCGGGCAGCTTCACGACGACGTCGGGCCGCTGCCGGCCGTCCTCGGCGGCTGCGCTCGGCTGCTCGAGGAAATCGCAGTGCTCGAGCATGCCCGCGAGCTCGACGACGCGCTTCAATTGCATCTCGCCCCAGCGCCCGCGCACGTTCGGCTGGCGCAGCGCCTTGACTAGATTCGCCGTCTCGCCGCGAAGCTGCGGCAGGTGCGTCTCGACGAGGCTGCGGAGCTGCTCGTTCAGCGACGAGTACGCGTGCACGCGCGCTCGAGCTCGCCGAGCTTGCCGTCCACTTTCGTGAGCGACTCGGCGATCGGCTGCACGAGCGCGTCCACGGCTTTCTGGCGCGCCTCGAGCTCGCCGCGCGCCTGCACCTGGAACTTCTCGAGGTGCGCGGCCGCGAGGTCCATGAAGCTGCGGCTCTGCGCGCTCAGCGCGTCGGCCGAGAGCGCCTTGAACGCGTTCGTCAGCGAGTGCTTGGCCTCGGCGACGAGCTCGAGCTTGGCCTCGGCGGCGCGGGCCTGCTCGTCGGCGCGGGCTTTGATCTCGGCGAGCTGCACGCGCGTTCTCGTGCCGAGGGCCCACGCGGCGGCGAAGCCGGTAGCGAAGGCGGTGATACATAGAAGGAGTGCATCGAGCATGGTTCCTGGCCCTCTTGCGGGGTGCGATGGGGGGGCATTGGAGCAGGGGGTGGTCGCAAAACGTGACACTGCAGAGGGCAGCGCCGCGCGCGCGAGCGCGTCGGTAGGTAGCGGCGCGGCTCAGGGGCAGCGTGCTTTGTTGAACCAACCGCCCGCTCCGAGGTTCCGCCATTGGTTTTGGGCCAGGGTGCTCCTAAAATGGGATCGATCGCTCCTATTGTGGTAGCACTCATGCTCGACGTCATTCTTCTCGGCAAGACGCGTGCAGCCATCCTGCGCGAGCTGTTCCTGAACCCAGACCGCAAACTCTCGTTCAACGAGCTGGTCCGCCGTACCAAGTCGGGCGCCGGCGCGGTGTCCCGGGAATTGCAGACACTGACGGAGGCTGGCTTGGTAACGGAGCAGCGGGAAGGGAATCAACGCTTCCTCACCGCAGAGACGAGGTCGCCCGTCTATGCCGAGCTGAAGTCGTTCATCGCGAAATGCTTCGGCGCTGCGTCCGTCATCCGCGAAGCCTTGCGCGGCGTCGAGGATGAGATTGGCGTGGCTTTCATTTTCGGCTCGGTGGCCGCGGGAACGGAGCAAGCGGAGAGCGATCTCGATCTATTTGTCATCGGTTTGGCCGGATATTCGGTCGTGACAGAGCGGCTTCGCGCAGCGGAGAATCGGCTCGGCCGGCGCGTGCAGGTTCTGTATTTCGATGCGGAGTCGGCTCACGACCGCGCCTCGCTCCGCAAGTCGTCCATGAAGAAGATCATGCAAGGCCCAAAGCTGTTTGTTCTCGGAAGCGAGACGCAACTTGCCGAGCTGCTGAAATAACCTCATCGGCCGATTCGATGGCAACGCGTGAACAAAGAGCATCTCGACAACCTGACAAAAGGCGTGAAGCCGTCGCTACACCACGTCGAGGCGGATTGGGACATTCTGCGCGGCCTGATTCAACGCGGCACCGAGAGCCTCAAAGATGCCCGCAACAGAAAGAACAGTTTGGCGACGCGGTTTGCGGCCGCGTACAGCGCCGCGTTCTGGCTTGCGCGCGTGGCGCTCGAGGGGTGCGGCTATCGTCTCGCAGGCGCCCACGGACATCGGACTACACTGTTTCAGTGCTTAGCTCATACCTTGGACTGGGAAGCGGCACGCTGGCGCAGCCTCGATGACCTGCACCGGTTCCGCAATCGCTTCGACTACGGCGATGTAGTCGAGATACCCGAGCAGCAGATCGAGAGGGCCATCGCCGGCGCTCAGGATCTGCTCGACGATATCTTACGAGTGTTTCCTGAGGCGAGCGGCTGAGCCTCTCGGCAGCGATCAGCGTGGCGCATCCGGCTGGATCTAGGGTGATCGTGTGACGTCATCGAAGTAGCGCTGGTGCAGATAGCTGAGATAGTCGGTGTCGACGCCTTCGATCGTGCACAAGGCTCGATAAAGGGTTTGATATGACATCGACCGAAAACGCAGCTCCGCACCTACTCGTGCCGCGAAAGTGTCGATCTCGCCACGGTGAAGCTGACCGTCCTCATTCTGGAGGTCGAAATAGACGTAGTAGAGACAGAAGTTCGGCCGATTCCGGGCCAAGCCGAGCGCATGTTTCAACAACTGAGGGGCATCGAGGAACAAGAACGACTGGGCACCATCGGTGACGTCCGCTGCGAGCGCTTGGCTTGCCGCAAGTCCGAAGGCCTCCCAGTGCCGCGCGCCGCCCTGAAAATACTTCGCAAGGGCCGAGCCGTGGCTCCGCTTCGGCGTAAGCCACTCCGTAAATTTGCTCTCGATCCCCACCAGCACGCCGGAGTCGAGCTCGAACGCCACGTCGAGGTTGGGCGGTGTGCCGCGTAGACCGGTTGGAAACTGGGCCTCGAACCGCAACGCGCCTTTCAGCACGCCGTCCAGCCCGAGGGCCTGAAGCACTGGACCGGCACTTACCCAATGATCGAAGACGTTCACAGCCAAGGCGGCCGATGAGTGCAACGCACACATCTTCGCTCGGTCACCATTTCGCTCGCTGAGCTCCGAGCCACCGCCTCGTTCAAAGCCGGCCCTTGCTGCGGCGGATAGAGGTTTCCGTAGATTGTCGTCGATGGTGGAGACGTAGCCGCGGCTGTCCGGGAGCAACCCGCGAGACCTTGCCCAAGCGAGCTGGTGCTTGAGGATCGCGTTTTTGCTGTTCATCGACGATACCTTGCCGTCGTACTTCTCGTGCGTCGAATACGTCTCACTCACTAGCTGAGCTTCGTATTCTGGTCACCCATCGTGCTCGCCTGAAGTTCCGCGAGCCTGATTATCCCCGCCGCATCGAGTGACGCGACGAACGAACCGAAGCGCTTTTGCACGCGCTCCGTCGCCCAGATTTCCGTGTAGGAACACATGCACTTGGAACGACGCAGCACTTCCCTTGCCAGCCGCACGAAGGCTCTCCGCTGTTCCTTGGTGCGGCATACGAAGCCTTGCATTTCGCCCATGCCTTCCGACATCGCGTCTCTCTTCTCGCGGTCCCATCCGGCGATCGCCATGTGCGCCAGTCGCAGTTGCAGGCTTGCTAACGGACTCACCGGCATTCCTAAGGCAACCGGCTGCCCCGCTAGAATCGGGACTGGACTCACATCCTCCGCGCCATCGCCAAATGCGGGCTCGACGAGTTGTCCGAGCCTCTGCCACTCCACCGGCGTTAGCCCCTCGCTGGGACCAACACCGGACGCGAGCGATCGGATCTCCTCGAGCGACCGATCGCCTTTGGCGGCGTTGGCCGCGCGGCTGATGATCAGAATGTTCCCTCGCACGTATCCGCGTGCGTTGTTGGCCCGATCGACGGACCAATCCGTGGGTGCGTCTTGGCTATAGGTGAAAGGTCGATCGGTGACGGGACACCGACCGGTTGCCGGAGTGATCTGCTCGATGTACTTCGGCGTAACGTCGGAAGCGAAGTGCTTGCCGCGACGCAGAGCTCCGAAGCGGATCTGGAGCCACTTGCGGACATACCGGTCGGGAACACGTGACGTCTTGTTCTTTTCGCTGCCGAACGCCCTGTACCCGTCGCAGAACGCCTTGTTCGCCTCCGGCGGCACGTTGAGGCCGAAGAGGGCGTAATCCCAACCAAGATCAAATGCTTGTTGATCCAGGCCGTCCATTGAATTTTTCTAGCACTCCGTCGAAGCTTCGTCTGCGACGTTGCTCCCGAAATGAGAACGATTGCGTACGTTCGTTCGCTTTGGTCACGGAGGACATCGCACCAAGAGGCGGTCGCAGAACGTGACACCCGCGCGAGGCGCTCATCCAAGCGCACGGGATTACTGTCAAATCGGACCAGTCTCAATGCGATACGCAGTAGTAATTGAGAAGGGCGCGAACGGCTACGGCGCTTATGTCCCCGATCTCCCGGGTTGCATCGCTGCCGCACGATCACGCGACGAAGTGGTGAAGCTCATTCACGACGCCGTGGCGTTCCATATCGAAGGCTTGAAAGAAGACGGCGAGCCGGTGCCTGAGCCAGCGTCCACCGTCGAGTTCGTCGAAGTCGCGGCCTGACTTGTAGCCGGAAGCTGCCTCCGTTCATGGCGCAACGTGGCGAGCGACTCTTAGTCCGCAGCCTCGCTGAGCGCGCTGTCACCGCCCTGCCCGTCCGACCGGCCTACGGCATCACTCTTGTCGAACACCTCTTCGACGCTGAGCCCGAACGCATCGGCGATGCGGAACGCGAGCGGCAGCGATGGATCGAATCGGCCGTTCTCGATGGCGTTGATCGAATTGCGCGAGACGTTCACGCGCTCGGCTAGCTCGGCCTGGCTCCAGTCTTTCTCGGCGCGCAGCACGCGGATGCGGTTCTTCATTTCTATTCCGGCCTGCATGTCATGCCGACGGCCCGATGACGCGCCGTCTCCACCACATCGACGCGCCGAACGTGGCCAGCCCCTGCAGCGCAACCGCGAAGATGATGCCGAACCAAATTCCGAGCCTGACCGCCTGTTCCGGATCCTCCGGGCCGGCTCCGTCGTACGCCAGATTGACCAGCACGTCGTTGATCGGCGTGAACATCATCAGCAACACGGCCAGCAACGACCCAACTTGCCATCCTTTCGACGACGCGAAGCGGTCGCCGGCGATCTCGACCTCGTCCATGCCGCGAGCCACACGCCGCGCGACGAAAACGCTGTAGCCCATCACGAAGACCGCACAAGCCGCGGCGATCCAATTGACGAGCTCTGCATCGTTCTGCGCTGCGAGCCACGGCAGCGAGGCGAAGAACACGACGGGCACGACGACGAGCGGCGCGAACAGCGCCCACCGGCCGCGCTTTCCGGGGTGATCGGTAGCCATGAAAGCCTCCCTGGGTATGCAAAGAGTTGTTACCTATGTGTCAGGTAAGCTTGTCACAATCACGGCTCGATGACAAGTTTACTTTGCGATCAATCGGAGGCTTGCTGGCCAAAGGCGCGTGGCGAGACGAACGACGTTTCCGCGGAGACGTCTCGCCCTCGAGCAACCGTGCGGCCGGCCGCGCGCACAGCGGTGCCCGCGGTCCGCCCGCGGTTCGCGGGGACGCGAGCTCAGTGAATCGTCGGAAAAGCGATCGCGGCCGCCGTGAACAGCGCATGCCGCGCGCAGTCGAGCGCCTCGAACGCCAGCTCCTCGTCGAGCCGCGCGAGCTCCGACGGCTGGCCGCCGCTCAACGTGAGCTCCATGTTCCTGACGACGGCGCCTTGGTACTCCACCTGAGCCGCGCGGTAGCGCACCATGGCGCGCTCGACGGCGTCGTCGATTCCGGGGTGCGGGCGCCGGTCGATCGTCACCTTCACCGCGGCGGCTCCAGCGTGCAGCTCTCCTCGGTTCGCCGATGATGCGCGTCGCACTCCCAGTCGTTGCCGGAGTAGTCGATGTGCGCGTTGCTGGGCACTTCGAGCGCCGTGCAGCTTCGGCCGTCGTTTCGAAAGCCGCGCTCGCAGCGCCAGCCGGTGCCCGCCGAGTTCAGGTACGCGTTCGCGGGCACCTCGACTCGAACGCACGTGTCCCCGTCGTGCACGTAGCCGCGATTGCAGGACCAGCGCTGTCCCGACACGTCGAGCAACGCGTTCGCCGGCACGACGACGGGCTCGCAGCCATCGCCGCTGTCGCGAAAGCCGCGCTCGCATCGCCAACCTTTATCGAACGAAGAATCGACGGCGAAGGCGTTCGCGGGCACCTGCACCGCGACGCAGGTTTCGCCCTGCTCGCGATAGCCCTGATCGCAGCGCCAGCCGCGCCCGTACGAACGGTCCTCCGCGTAAGCGTTGGCGGGAACCGCCACGGCTTCGCAGCCCCCTTCTCGCTCGCGATACAACCGCTCGCACTCCCAGTCGTCGCCGGAGGCGCTCAAGTAGGCGTTCGGCGGCACGACGACGGCCTCGCAGTTGCTGCCCACGCGCCGATAGCCGCGATTGCAAGTCCATCCCACGCCATAGCGCCGCGCCGTCGCATTGTCGGGCGCCGCGACCGCGGTCTGCGCCGCGGCGTGGTGCGCACCGCCGAAGGTGGACCAGGCCGCGACCGCGGCGACGATCGCGATGCCGATGCGCAGCGCCGCGGCACGGACGCCCGCGCCGGCTCGATCGTCGAAGCTCTCGATGGCGACACGGCTCGTCCGGCTCATGACGCGGTCTTCGGCACGCGGCTGAGCGCGAGGAAAACCGAGATCAGCCGGCCGTCGAGATCCGTGAGGTTCAGCGCGGCGATCGCTTTGTGCGCGGACGCGCTCGTCGCCATCTCGACGAACGCGCCGCGCCGATTGGCGCGTGCGACGGGCTCAAGCACGACGGAAACCACGTCGCCGAACCTGCAGAATCGAGTGATGAGCACTTCTGCCGTCGCGGAGAGCGGCAGGTTGCTCACGTAGAGCTTCGTGCTCATCCGTATTTCCTTATGGTTGGGGGAAGCGCCGACGAGGTGCGGCTTTAGTCAGTCTACACCCAACGGGGGGCGCACTTTCGGGTATTTCCGCCGCGTGGACGGCCGCCCCTTCCGATTATGGCAAGAATTGTCGAGCGTTCCGTCGCCTGTGCGCGACGAGGCGGCGCGCGAATCTCGGGCTATTGCCCGCATTCGAGGTTGACTCGCGCAAAGCGCGGGGCGTTAGACTCAATGAAGCTTGCGCACGACTTGATTCCCTGGGGTCGACTCCTTGGCCGCAAAGCCGCTCAAAGTAGGCGCCACGTACGACGATCTGCGCGAGGTGCCCGAGCACTTCGTCGCCGAGATGTTCGACGGCGAGCTTTACGCGTCGCCCCGGCCGGCCTTCCCGCATGCCCGAGCCGCCGGCGTGCTGCTCGCCAAGCTCGGCGGCTTCTTCGATTTCGGCGACGGCCCCGGCGGGTGGCTGATTTTCATCGAGCCCGAGCTGCACTTCGCAAACGACGTGCTCGTCCCGGACGTCGCAGGTTGGAAACGCGAGCGGCTCCCCTCGGTGCCGCGCGACGCATACTTGGCGCTCGCACCGGATTGGATTTGCGAAGTGCTGTCGCCGGCGACGGAGCACATCGATCGCAGCGAGAAGCTGCGCATTTATGCGCGCGAACGGGTCTCGCACGCCTGGCTCGTCGATCCGCTGCGGCAGACGCTCGAGGTGTTGGCGCTCGAAGCGGGAACGCTTCGGCCGGTCGCCGAGCACCACGGTATTGCGAACGTTCGCGCGGCGCCGTTCGATGCCGTCGAGCTCGAGCTCGGAGCGCTCTGGACCTAGTGCTCGATCGACACGCTCAGTGCGAAATAGTGCGCCGCCACCAATCGACGACGGCGCGGACTCGCGGCCCCAACAGTTGCAGCACCTTCGCCGGCCGCCCTTGCGCGTCGACGAGGTTCGCCGACGTGATCGTCAGCGACGCGTCGCGGCTCGGGGCGGCGCGAGCGTCGTCGAACGAATCGGCCACCGCGCGAACGCCGTTCATCCGCCGCGGGTCGTAGCCGCGCGCCGCCGCCCGCTTCGCCTGAAACTGCGCCACGCACGCCTCGAGCTCGCGCAGCGCCGCGCGCAATTCCGCGAGGCGTTCAGAAGGGGACGCCATTCGGCACCGTCGTCTGTTTGTAGAAGTGGCCTTCCACGGTTCGGAGCAGTTCTTTGTAGCGCTCTTTCTCCACGGGCGCCGTTCCGTCCCACACGTACACGTGGAAGCGGCACTGGTTCTCGGCGCGCCGGCCGTAGTCGTACAGCGCGCGCGTGCGAGAGCGGAACTGCTCTTCGCTCAGCGCGACGGCGGGATCGATCGCCGCCGGCGCGAACGCCGCGCGCGCCGCGACGTCGGCGAGCCGCGCGCTGCCCGCGACCTCGTCGCGCAAGCGCATGCGGATGCCGCCGCTCGTGAGTATCACGTCGTAGAGAAACACGATGCGGCCGTCGGGCTCCACCCAGCACGGCCGCGCGTCGGCGCCGCGGCTCAAGGCGCGCAGGCGCTGCTCGGCGTACTGGAGCTGGCCTTCCTTGAGCGCGAGGTCGCGGCTTTGCTCGGCGACCGTCTCGGCCATGCTGCGCCCGCCCTCGCCGCCCAAGCGCTCGGCGACGCGGCGGAGCTCCTCTTCCGTGCGCTCGAGCTCCTCGAGCGCGCTGCGCACGGCGCGCAGCGACGCCTGGCCTTCCGGCGACTGCGCGGTCTCGGCCACGGCGCGCACGAGCTCCTGGATCTCCGCCGGCGTGTCGGCCGGTTGCGCTCCGACGGCGTCGTTGATGACTTGCAGCGCGCGCTCCGACGCCTCGAGCTCAGCGAGCCGCTCCGGCTGCACGGCGACGGCCGCCTGGTAGCGCTGCCGGTCGAACGCCGCGAGCGCGAGCAGCAGCAACAGCACGAAGATCACGAGGATGCCCACCTCCGCCATCGTGAGCCCGAGCACGAGCCCGCGCCGGTACGCGGTGTGCTGCTCGCCGATGCGGCCGTCACGACGCTCGGGGAGTATTGCCATTCGAAGGTCCACCCGCGTCGCGGAAGTTGTCGGCGAGCGTGCGCGTGACGGCCGAAAGCCGGCTCAGGACTTCCGTCGCCGCGTTCTGCGCGAGCACGGCCTCGTCGGTCGCGCTGCGCACGCTGCGCGCGACGGCGTCGAAGAGCTCGCGGTCGCGCTCGAGCGCGAGGCCGATGCGCTCGAGCCGGCCCGCCGAGCCCGCGAGCTGCTGATTCGCCGCCGCGAGATCGGCGCCGAGCTTGCCGACGACGTCGGCGAGCTCCTTCATGCGCGCGGAGAGCTCGGCCGGCGGCGGCGCCACGTCCTTGAGCTTGTCGAGCGCGCTTGCGGCCGCCACGGCGCCGCTCTCGAGCATTCGCGTGGTCTCGGTCGTGCGGCGCAAGAGCTCCTGCTGATTCGCGGCCGTGGCGTCGAGTAAGGTCTTGGTGGCGGCGGCGAGCTCGGCCGTCACGTTGCCCATCGCCGTGGCGGCGTCCGTGAGGAGATTGCGCACGACGTCCTCGGTGCGCTGGCGCACCTCGGAGTGGAAGCGGCCGAAGTCGAGATACACGGTGTCGAGGCTCGCGCGCACGCGCTTCGACGCGTCCGAGAGCTCGATGCGCGTCATGTTCTCCACGTCGGCGGGGTCCACGCGCATCTGGTGCAGGAACACTCTTAAGAAAATGCCCGCCACCGTGCTTGCAAGAGCGATGCCGAAGTTAGAGATGATCTCGTCGACGCCCGTCTCACCGATGGCAGTCTGGCCGGCGCCGCCCGCAGCGCCCGGGAGCCCGCCGCCCGCGCCGCCGCCCGCGCCGGCGCCCGCCGCGCCGGCGGCCGCGCCCGCGTCCGTCGTCACGCCGAACTCGTAGAGCGCGAACGCCATGCTCGTCAGCGTGAAGAGGAGCCCCAAGTAATACGCGTTGTCGCCGGCCTGATCGAGCCGCACGCGAAAGCGCGACTGCTTCGCGGCGAGGTACGCGTAGCCGAACATCACGGCGAGCACGGCGAACGTGACGAACGCCTGGCGCACGTCGAGCCACACGTGCAGCACCACGTAGAGCAGGAGGCCCGCGCCGAACGCGCCGACGAACGCGATCAGGTCGCCGCGCGTCTCGCGCAGCGCCTCGGCCCGCTCGGCGGCGACGCGGTCCATCATTGCGCTCCGCTCAAAGGCAGCACGCGCTCGATGCTCGCGCCCTGCGCGTCGAAGTAGCGCGACCAGAACTCGACTTGCGAAGTCCAGAGGCGCTGCGACGCCGGGCGCTGGAGATAAAGAACCGTCACGTCGACGTTCTCGAGATCCGCCTTCACGTCGAGCCAGTACGGCGTGCGCGCGAAGTCGTCGAACCGCGGGATCCCGTCGTACATGCGGAGATGCCCGGGGGTGTTCTGCATCAGGTCCGAGACGAGCACGAGCCGGCGGTTTCGCACGCCGTCGAGCGCGGGGTCGTCGAACGTCTGCAGCGCGACGGCCTGGATCGCCTCGAAGATCGGCGAAGTGGCCGACTCCGGCATCTGCAGCAGCTTCTCGATCGCGCCGTCGAGCGTGCTCGCGAAGTCGCGCTCCCAGCGTTGCCGCGCGAGCTGCGGGTTCTGATAGAGCTCGTTCATGTCGTCGCCGCGGCCCGGGTTGCAGAGCCGCAAGATCGGCTCGACGATGCGCGGCGCGCGATCGTCTACGGCGAAGATCTCGATGCGGCCGAAGCGCGGCACGGTATCGCGGAGCCGAGCGAGCTCGTTCCTCACGTCGAGCTTCTGCACGTCGGACAGCGTGCTCGAGAGATCGAGCAGCACGACCGTGACCTCGGGCAGCACGCCGTCGGCGCGGCAGAGCGTGTCCGGGTCCGCCGCGACGCGGAGCTCGTTGCTCTTCACGTAGAGCCAGCCGCCGGCGCCGGCGAGCAGCGCGATCGCGAGCACGATCGACGCGATGGCCCACTTCGCGGCGGGGCCGCCGCCGGCGCTTGGGCTCCGGTGGCTCGCGCGTCCGTTTTGCCGGTCACGCAACGGCACGCAGCGGCTCCTTCGGCTCGGTGGCCGCGCTCAAGCTCTCGAAGCGCTGCACGGCCTCCTCGTACTTCGCGTTGACGGCCTTGATGAAATGCTCCATGCGCTCGAGCACCTTGCCGCGCTCGTCGGTCGTGAGCTCCGGCATCTCGTCGAGCGGGGCGGCTGTCAGGAACTCGGGCCGCTGCGGCGCTTGCGCGAAACGTGCCGGCGCCGCGTCGGTGCGCGCCTTCGCGTTCGTCTCGCGGTACTGGCCCACGAGCCGCGCGTGCGTGTCGGCGAGATGATCGAGATAGGCGCGGAAGTTGCGGTGCAGATTGCTGCGGCCGGACACGGCCAGCGTCAGCTCGTACTCGGCGTTGTTCATCGCGTTCAGCACGCTCGTCATGTCGGCGACGGCGCCGTCGCGCGTGGCCTGCAGGCCCGTGAGCACGGCGTTCTTCGCGTGCGCGTAGGCGCGAGCCGCCGCGTCGCGGCGCCGGCCGATCGCGCCGAACTGCGGATAGTGGTCGTCGAGCCCGGCCGTATCGATCGCCGCGACGATGGCGAGCCCCAAGCCGAGCAGCGCGAGCAGCCACGAGTTCGGGTCCTGAAGCTGCAACGGCGCCGTCGACAGGTTCGCCCACAACACACCCATGTCGATGCGGCCCGCCGAGACGACGTAGAGATCGCGGAAGTGCGCGATGACGAGGTTGATCGCGAGCGCCCACGCGGCGTAGGCGGCCGTCGCCGCGAGCCCCGCGAGCTTCACCGCGAAGCGGCGGTGATAGTGGAGCGGCAGGCCGAACAGCGCGTACAGCACGGCCGGCCCGATGTTGACGAGCGAGAGGCCGAGCGCCTGCACCACGCCGCCGATCAAGCCGCCCTCGCTGCCCGTCGCGAAGAACACGCCGTTCAGGATCGACTCGACGAGCACGAACAGCACGAGCAGCAGATAGCCCGCGATGCGCCGCGTGCGCGACACTTCGACGGGCAGGCGATGCAGGCCGTGCTCGCGGCGAAAACGCTCGAACTCCTGCTCGCGCTCGCGGTACTCGTTGCGCGGCGCGTGCAGGAAGTTGAGCTCGTCGGTCACCTGCACGCCGAAGTCGGCGAGCGCGTTCTCGCCGGCCGCTTCGATCGCGATGCGCTGATTCTGCGAGACGAGCGCGCGGCGGATGCGCGCTTCGTAGAGATCCTTCGCGGACGCGTAGTCCTCGCCGGCCTTGCGCGCGCGGCGCTCGATCTCCGCGCGAATGTCGAGCTCGGCCGTGTCCTCGTGCTCGCTGTCGGACGGCGGCCGGTTCTTGTGCGCGGCCTCGAGCGCGCGCCCGTCGATCTCGAGCTCGCGCGCGATCGCTGCGAAGTCGAGCGGCGGAAACGCCTGGATGCTGGGCAGCACCCCGTCGCGGGAACCCCAGAACTCGCTGACCAGCTCCGATAGAGGTTTGGGCATGTTTGTTGTTCGAAGTACCGCTTCACGGTAGCCCCGAGAGAACACGATACGGCCAGGCGGGGGGCAACGCCACCGCGCGGCGTTGTGGCGCCGGGGATTTGGCCGCTTTTGCGCCGATATAGCCCGGAATTATGGGGCCCGGGAACCGAGCGGCAGCGGGCTCCTTGCGCACCGCCAATTCTGCCGACTCTGGCGCGTTTCGCATCGTGCGTACCGTTGTGGCTCGACACCGGCATTGCCGCCGAAACCCACGGCGTGTTTCGTGCGTGGCCTGCTTACAAATACTCCGTCGAGCACTCGCTCTACGTCGCGCGTGAGCGGCGCGGCCAAGGCGTGGGACTGAAGCTGATGCGAGCGCTGATCTCGGCGGCGGAGAGCAGGGTTACCACACGATGGTCGCGGGCATCGTCTCGACGAACGCTGCGAGCATTGCTCTGCACGAGAAGTTCGGTTTCACGCACGCAGGAACGATGAACCAAGTCGGCTGCAAGTTCGGGCAGTGGCTCGACCTCGACTTCCATCAATTGCTGCTTCCGACCTCCGCGGCACCGGTAGACGGCTGATCGTGCGCTTGGGTCGCGGTCGCGACTTGCATTACGCTGCGAGCAGCGAACGCTCGAGGACGCGCCCATGGAGGGCCCCCACAGCACCTCCGTTCTTGACGAAGCGCGCCGCCGTCACGAGCGGCGCGCGTGGGTGAAAGTACGCAGGCGCGTAGCGCCGCTCTTTGAGCGATTCCCCTGTAGCCGGCCGGCGGCCGACGCGCCTATCGTGGCACCTCGAATCGACCACCTGCGAGGAGACCCGCCATGGAAACCGCTGCGCTGACTGCCGCCCGGGAGCTGTCGCCGTTGATCCAGAGCCTGCGCGAGAAGACGGAGGCCGGCCGCAACGTCGCCGCGCCCATTCTCGATCGCCTGCGCGACGGCCGCTTGTGCCGCGTGGCCGTGACGCGAGCACTCGACGGGCTCGAGCTGCCCATGGACGAAGCGCTCGATGTCTACGAGATGCTCGCGTATGCCGACGCGTCGGTCGCCTGGATTGCTTGGAACAATGCGCTGCCGGCCTTCTTCGCCCGATTTCTGTCGCCCGACGCACGCGCCGAGGTATTCGCCGACACGCGCTGGCTCTACGCATGCTCGACACGGCCTTCGGGCCGCGCGGCCGCGGCCGCGGACGGCTATCGCGTCAGCGGACGCTGGGGCATCGTCTCGGGCTGCGAGCTTGCCGAGTGGATCATGCTGCTCTGCGTGGTCGAGGAGAACGGCGAGCCGCGCATGATGGCGCCCGGCGTGCCGGAGGTGCGCTTCGCGTTCGTGAAGCGCAGCGACTTGAAGATCCTCGACACGTGGCACGTCGGCGGCTTGCGCGGCACGGGCAGCCACGACGTCGTCGCCGAAAACGTGCGCGTGCCGCGCGCGCGCACGCTGTTCGCCGCGGAGCCGAGCACGCTCGACGGGCCGCTCGGCCGCGTGCCGATCGTCTGCTCGATGGCGGCGTGGTACGGCGCGCAGGCGCTCGGCGTCGCGCAGTCGGCGCTCGACACGCTCGTGGAGCTCACGAGCACGAAGGCCCCGCCCGAGGGCCCCGCGCTGCGCGAGCGCCCCGCGCTGCTCGCCGGCATCGCGCGGCACGCGGCGGCGCTCGAAGCGGCGCGCGTGTACCTGCGTGCCTGCTCGTCGAGGCTCTGGCGCACGGCCGTCGAAGGCGGGCCGGCCGCGATCGACGAGATCACGTCCGTCTGGGGCGCCGCGCTGCACGCCGCCGCGGCCGCCGAAGCGGCCGTGGACATGGCGTATGCCGCGGGCGGCATCAGCTCGCTGTACACGTCGTGCCCGATCGAGCGCGCGCACCGCGACATGCACGCGATGCGCCGGCACATCGTGGGGCAGGACTTGTGGCTCGAGGACGCGGGCCGCGTTCGGATCGGCGCCGCGCCGCAGCATCCGCTCTACACCGTGTGAGCACGGCGCTGGCGCCGCTCACTCCTGCCGCAATGCCGCGAGCGGGTTCACGCGTCCCGCGCGCAGCGCCGGCAGCAGCGCCGCCGCCGCGCACGCGGCCGCGATGCATACGACGCTCGCGCCGTACGCGACGGGATCGAGCAGCCGCACGACGGCGCCGATCTGCTCCGCAGCCGGCGTCGCGAGCAGCGCGGCGCTGACGCCGATCGTCAGCGTGCAGCCCACGGCGAGCCCGATGCCGACGGGCCATGCCGACTGCTTCAGCACGAGCGCGCCGATGCTGCCGCGGCTCGCGCCGAGCGCCATGCGCACGCCGATCTCGCGCGTGCGTTGCTCGACGAGATACGACAGCACGCTGAACAAACCCGACAGCGTGAGCAGCAACGCGAGGCCGCCGAGCACGACGGTGAGCCAGAACGACGTGCCGAGAATGTACCTGTCGACGATCGCGAACGTGCCCATCGTCGAGACCTGGGCCATGTTCGGATCGAGCTCCGCGAAGCGATCCGCGATCGCGCGGCGTGCGGTGTCCGCGTCGCCGCGCACGCGCACGTTGAGCGCCGTCGCGGCGGCGCCGGCGTCGATCGGCATGTAGACGCCGGCGCCGCCGAGCCGCAGTCCGCCCACGCTGAAACCCGGCACGTCGCGCGCGACGCCGATGACGACGGCCGTGCGCTCGCGCAGCAGCGGGTCGTCGGAGGGCGGCGGCGGCGCGGCCGCGGTGTCCTGTCGGCCGATCGTCGGGTCCGGCGTCAGGCGCAGCACCTGCCCGATCGCCTCGGCGTCCGGCCAGAGCTCGCGCGCCACGGTCTCCGACACGATGGCCACGGCCTCGCCGGGGCTGCGCTCTGCCGCCGTGAAAGCGCGCCCGCGCACGACGTCGATGCCGAGCACGCCGAAGTGCTCCGGCGACACGAAGCCGTAACGCAATACCTGCCTGCCCGCCGAGCCCTCGCCGTACGCCGGCGCACCGGTGACGCCGCCCGCGAAGGCCGGCCATGCCGCCGCGATCTCCGCGACGGCCGGCTCGGCCTCGAGGCGTTCGAGAATCGCCGCGCGCCGCCGCTCGTTCAGCACGGACACGTTGACGACGTCGGCCGTGCGGATGCCCGGATCGACGGCGCCCGCCGACATCGCGCCGCGCAAGAAGATCGCCGCAGAGATCAGGAGCAGCGCGGAGCCCGTCACCTGGAGCGCGATCAGCGCATTGCGCGCGCGGCCGGGGCGCGCCAGCCCAAGCACCTGGCCGTGCATCGCGCGCGCGAGCTCGACGCGCGTGCTCTTGCGCGCCGGAGCCAGCGCGAACAGCACGGTCGCGACGAACGCGCCGCCGAGGAGGAACAGCGCTACGCGCCAGTCCGCGTCCGGCACGGCGATACGCAGGCTCCCGATGTCGGGCGGAAAGCTCGTGACGATGAAGTACACGATGGCGTTCAGCGCGAGCCGCGAGATCACGAAGCCGAGCACGGCGGCGAGCAGCGCGAGCAGCAGGCTTTCCGTCAGCAACTGCCACACGACGCGGGCGCGCGACGCGCCCATCGAGAGCCGGATGCCGATCTCGCGCTGGCGCGCGACCAGGCGCGCGAGCAGCAGGTTCGCAACGTTCGCGCAGCCGATCATCAGGATCAGCCCGAACGCGAAGAAGAGCGGTATGAACCCGGCCAGCGCCTCGCCGAAGCGCGGCAGCGTTCCTTGCCTCGGCTCGAGCACGATGCTCGCCGCGGGGCGTGCGTCGCCGCCGCCGCGCGCCGCTTCGCGCTGCACGTCCCAAGCGTCGAGCCGGGCCTGCGCTCGACCGCTCGTCACGCCGGGCCGTAAACGGCCGACGATCGCGAGCCCGCCGATCCCGCTGATTGCGTCCTCGCCCATCAAGAGCTCTTCGAACGTGCGCCGCTGCGCGAGCGGCACCCAGAAGTCCGGCGAGAACACCTCGAGGCCGCGGAATCCCTCCGGCATCACGCCGACGATGGCGAACGGCGTGTCGTTCACGCGGTACGTTCGGCCGACGACGCCCGGATCGCCGTCGTAGTGCTGCACCCAGGCGCGGTGGCTCAGCACGAGCACGGGCGGGCTGCCGGGCTCGTCGTCCGCGGGCGTGAACGCGCGGCCGCGCTCGGCGCCGGCGCCGAGCAGGTTGAAGAAATTGCCCGTGACGAGCCGGCCCTCGCGACGCACGCCCTCGATCAGGCCCCTGACGTCGCCGGTGCTCGCGAACGCGTCGACGAACACGTCCGTCTCGCGCAGCAGCGCGTCGTAATCGTCGCGCGTGAACGACGCCGGCTCCGCGATGGCCGAGCGAACGCGCGTGACGCCGAAGAGCTCGTGCGGGTTGCGGACGTCGTCGACGCGGAAAGCGAACGCGTTCAAGAGCGTGTAGACGGCGGCCACGAGCCCGAGGCCGAGCCCCACCGTGACGACGATCGTGGCCGCGCCGAGCGGCGCGCGGCGCAAGCTGCGCCACGCGTAGCGCAGGTCGCGCGAGACGTCGTCGGCGATGGCCGCCGGCCGGATTCGGGCCAGCGGCCGCCCGGTTGAATCGGGATTGCGCGCGTTCATGGACGTCCCCCTCGTGCCGCCATTAACCGCATATACGGCCGACGCGCGGAATCATTACGCGCGCGTCCGCGCCGCCAAACCCGAGGCCGCCGGCATCCCGAGCATGGGAAAGGCTTGGCCGGCGGCCTGCGAACGGGCACGCTTATCGACCTGGCGAATGCACGAACTCCCAGGAGCGATCCCGTGATCCAAGGCTTCGCGCAGCCGGCGACCCGGCTTCAACACGGCATTTCCCGCGCGATCCTCGCGGTCGCGACGACGACGGCGGTCGCGACGACGACGGCGCTCGCGACGGCGGCCTTCGCGCAAGCGCCGATCGTGAACCCCGGCGCGCCCGGCAGCGCGCCGCGGCGCCTCGACGCCGACGAGGCCATCGCGCTCGCGCGCACGGAGTACACGGAAGCCGACGTGCGGTTCCTGCAAGCGATGATTCCGCACCATCGGCAGGCGCTCGAGATGGCGGCGCTCGCGAAGGATCGAACGAACCGCAGGGAGTTGCTCGACGCGGCCGGGCGCATCGAGGCTTCGCAGCAGGACGAGATCGAGCTCATGCAAGAGTGGCTCGCGGAGCGCAACGAGCCCGCGGACGCGGCCGCAGCCGGCGCCACGGCGGCGGCACGGAACGGGGCGCACACGGCGGCCAGCCCCTCGACCGACGCCGCGGATCACTCGGCGCATGCGGCGGGCGGGCCGAGCGGCTCGGCGGGCGCCGCCGCCGATCACGCGGCACACGCGGCGACGGACCGCGCGACGCAGTCGATGAAAGGCATGGCCACGCCGGAGCAGATGGCCGCGCTCGCCGCGGCGAGCGGCACGGAGTTTGACCGCTTGTTCCTCGAGCTCATGATCAAGCACCACGAGGGCGCCGTGGAGATGGTCGAGGAGCTCACCGATCAGCCGGGATCCGCTTACGAGCCGGCGCTCTTCGAGTTCACGCGCGACGTCACGAACGACCAGAACGCGGAGATCGAGCGCATGAACGCGCTGCTGGTCTCGCTCTCGGCCGATCCGCGGGCGCGCTTGAAGGCCGGCTTCGACGACGCCGGCGAGGCGATCCTGAATCTCACGAAGCTCGCGTCGCTGCCGAAGCCGCCGGGCTTCGTGGATCCCGCGAATCCGGCGAACGTGTCGCCGAAGCGGCTCGCCGCGCTCGCGGCCGAAGGCGAGCGTAGGCGCAGGCGCGAGCGCGACGGCGACTCCGCCGCGCGCGGCAACTCGAATCAGCGCTCGCCGCTCTTGTCGTTCGCGAACACGGACATGGCGTTTCGCGGCGACGTGATGGTCGTTGGCAGCTATCACGGCTTCAACGTCTATCGGCTACGCGGCGACGACGCGCCCGAGCTCCTGTCGTCGGTCGTCTGCCCCGGCGGGCAGGGCGACGTCTCGATCGTCGGCAATCTCTTGATCATGTCCGTGGAGCAGACGCGCGGCCGCGTCGACTGCGGACTCCAAGGCGTGCAGGGCGACGCGAGCCCCGAACGCTTCCGCGGCTTGCGCATCTTCGACATCTCGGACCTCACGCGTCCCGTGCAAGTGGGCCAGGTACAAACGTGCCGCGGCTCGCACACGCATTCCGTCGTTGCGAGCGACGAGTCGCGCATCGTCGTCTACAACTCGGGCACGGCCAACGTGCGCGACGAGGACGAGCTCGAGGGCTGCATCGGCGACGTCGCGGGCGATACGCGCACGGCGCTCTTTCGCATCGACGTCATCGAGATCCCCGTGCGCAACCCGGCGGCCGCGCGCATTGTCGACCGGCCCGCGGTGTTCGCGGATGCCGAGACGGGCGTCATGGCCGGCCTCTGGCGCGGCGGAGATCACGGCGACGACACGCAGGAGACGAGCGCGACCGACGAATGCCACGACATCACGGTGTTCCCGGCGGCGCGGATCGCGGCCGGCGCGTGCTCGGGCAACGGCATCGTGTTCGACATCGGCGATCCTTTGAACCCGAAGCGCATCGACGCCGTCGTCGACAAGGGATTCGCGTACTGGCATTCGGCCACGTTCAACAACGACGGCACGAAGGTGATCTTCACCGACGAGTGGGGCGGCGGCACGCGGCCGCGCTGCCGCGCGCACGACCCGCTCGACTGGGGCGCCGACGCCGTCTACGACCTGGTCGACGGCAAGCTCGTCTACCGCAGCCACTTCAAGATGCCGGCGCCGCAAGTCGACGAGGAGAATTGCGTCGCGCACAACGGCTCGATCGTGCCGGTGCCGGGCCGCGACATCATGGTGCAGAGCTGGTATCAGGGCGGCATCTCGGTGTGGGACTTCACGGACTCCGCAAGCCCGCAAGAGATCGCGTACTTCGACCGCGGTCCGATCGACGCGGAAGAGCTCGTGCTCGCCGGCTACTGGTCGTCGTACTGGTACGGCGGGCGCATCTACGCCACGGAGATTCAGCGCGGGCTCGACGTGTTCGCGCTCGCGCCGAGCGAGCTCTTGAGCGCGAACGAGATCGCCGCGGCCGCGCTCGCGGACCAGGGCGGCGCGTTCAATCCGCAGCAGCAGTTCCCCGTCACGTGGCCGGCCGAGCCCGTCGTCGCGCGCGCGTATCTCGATCAGCTGCGGCGCGGCACGAGCGTGCCCCTCACGCAGCTCGACGAGATCTCGGCCGCGCTCGACGCGGCCGCGGCGCGCCTCGGCGCGAGCGCGCGCGACCAAACTCTTGCGCAACGACTCGAGTCGCTGGCACGCGCGCTCGGCTCGAGCGGCGAAGCGATCACGCGCAAGCGCAAGGCTGGCCTCGCCGACACGCTGAGCGGCATCGCGGCGCGGCTACGGTGATTCTCCAGCGACGAGCGCTCCGGTACGGCGGCTCGCCGCATGGCCGGCGCCCGCATCCGAGTTGCGCCTCGACCGAATAGTCGCGCGCTATCGTCGGTAAAGCACATTGCCGCGCGGCGCCGCGCTCGCTTGAATGCTTTCACCAAGGCTGGACAGCCACTCGAGTGCGGGGCATAGAATCGGCCGCAGAATCGCAATCACGGGAAACGCCGATGGAGGCTCGCGTCGCTCATTTGGAGTCCGACGTCGCTCACTTGCTGAGCGCAGTAGCCGAGATCAAGGCAGGCTTGCTCGCGCTGCGCGACCGCATGGACGACCGAATGGATCGTCTCGAATCCAAGCTCGAGGGCAAGCTCGACTCGTTCAAAGCCGATGTCGAGCGCAAGTTCGACGTCCTCGGAGCCAGGATCGACCGCAACCTCATGTGGTTGCTATCACTCCAGATTGGGTTCGGAGCCGGCATCCTCGGAGCGATGGCGCGCGGATTCGGGTGGCTGTGACGGACCGCTCTGCGGCACGGGTGTAGTGCCACAGAGCGGCGTCACGTTTTTTTGAAATTGGAGCGCCCGCACGATCCGGGCTTCGAGCCCGGGGCGTCGAGACTCCCGCTAGCGGTTAGAACTTCCAGGCGACGTTGAGCCACAGCGCGTCGGCCTCGTCGAGCTCCTGTATGTCGATCTCCTCGTACTCGAGCCGTATGTTGAAGCGCTCGGCCACGTCGATGCCGACCCCGGCGGCCCAGAGCCAATCCTCTCCGCTCTCGTCGAGCACGCGTCCGCCGGTCAGGTTCAAGTCGATCTCGTAGAACATCATGCCGGCGCGCGCGAACAGCTCCACGGGCCCGAGCGGTAGCGTACCGACGATGCTCGGCGCGATGCCTTGCACGTCGGACGAGCCCCGCGCCGACGTCGAGACGAAGCCGCTCGCATCGCCGAAGTCGACGAAGTCTCCCTGTATCGCCAGAAATCGATTGAAGCGCCAGCCCGCAAACACCTTCATGGCGTTGTCGCTGTCGCTGAAGTCGATCCCGACGTCGTCGACGTCGTCGAGGTCGTTGATCTCATCGACGGCCGACGAGAAGTCGCCGACGCCGCCGCCGAGGTAAAGGCCCTCGAGATTTCGGCCCGGGCCGTCGTCTCGTTGCGCGAGCGCCGGGCCCGCCGCCAAGGCCAGTAGCACAGCCGCAACAGTCATTGGCTTTCTCATCACACACCTCCTTGTATTGCCGCGGATAAGAAAGCAAACCCCGTGCCAGCCGACCGCGCAAAATTGCGGGAATTTTTTTGCACGCGCGCAACGGCCGCACCGCCAAAGGACGGGCTCGCCGAAAAAAACAGCGCCGCCCGGGCGGGGGGCCATCCGGGCGGCACGTGGAAGCTTCGGAGCGCTTCCGGCTCGCAAGACGACAACGAAAAACGCTAGCGATCGCGCTCGCTGACGAAGATGTCGCCGTCGCGGCCGAAATAGAGCCGCTGGCCGTCGGCCGACAACGTGGACCGCTGCTCGACACCCGGCGTGTTGACGCCCGTGCCGACGTTGACGGGCTGCGTCCACGGCCCCGGCAGGAACCACGCGAACGCCATGTAGACGTCCTGCTGCCCCTGCGCCGTGCCGCTCGACTTGGAGCTCGGGCGATTCGAGCTGAACACGACCTCGTAGCCGCCGAGCTCGCGCTCGCGCACGTTCGGCATGACGTCCTCGCTCGGCGTGCTCAACCCGTCGACGACCCTGCCCGGTCCGAACGTTCCGTCCGCGCGCATCACGCTCACGTGAATGTCCTGGTGCCCCGTCGTGCCGTTCGTCGAGTAGAACAGGAACGTGCCGTACGGCGTCTCGACGAGCGACGGGCTGAACTCGGCGCCGGCCGTGTTCGGGCCGAGCGGCGCACAATCGAGATGCACCGGCTCGCTCCAGCCGTCGGCCGGGCTCTGCCGCGAGATGAACATGTCGCCGCCGCCGCACGCGCCTGCGACGGGGCGCGCCGAGACGAACAGCAGCGAACGGCCGCGCACCGGCGAGGGGCAGAAATCCGGCACGCCGGGTTGATTGATCGGCGCGGGAAGCTTGCGCGGCGCTTGCCACGGCGCCGCAATGCTCGCGCGGTCCGCCACCCAGATGTCGTTCGGCTCGCCGCCGCGCCCGGAAGCGATGAACAGGCTCAGGCCGTCCTGCGACTCGATCGGGCAGCCGTCGGGCACGCCCGGCTCGCTGACGGCATCGACTCTCACGGCTTCTCCCCAGAGCGGCCTGGCGTGCTGCCAAAACGGAAAGCCGTGAGCCTCGGAAAGGCCGGTTCCGGCGAGCCACATCGCCGCCGCTGCCGCCCCGGTTGTAATCGTTCTACGCCACATCGAGAAATCCTCCACGTCGGGTTGTGTAAAAGACTTCCGCAGTGGACCGCATTACCGCCGCAAAGAAATGAGCAAGCCGTGATGTTTTGGTGGAGAATCATGGAAAAGGGTGACGGAGACACACCCATGATCTACCGGCTCCACGGTTGCGAGCTCGACCCGGCTCGGTTCGAGCTGCGCCGAGACGGGCAACCCGTGCCGGTCGAACCCCAAGTCCTCGAGCTCCTGCTCTATCTCGTCGCGCACCGCGATCGCGCCGTCACGCGTACCGAGCTGTTCGAGCAACTCTGGCGGGGCCGCGTCGTCACCGACAGCGCGTTGAACAGCCGCATCAAAATGGCGCGTTCGGCCATCGGCGACGACGGCGCCGCGCAAGCGCAAATTCGCACGCTGCATCGAACGGGCTATCGATTCGTCGGGCCCGTCGAGGAAGTCGAGGCGGCGCCGGCCGCGCGTGAGCCGGCCGATGGCGCCGTCGCGGCCGAGCCGGTCGCGGCCGCCATTGGGCCCGAGCCGACCGATGCCGTCGTTGCGCCGGGTGCGGCGGCGCCGGGCACGGCGGCGTCGCGTACGGCGGCGTCGGGCGCGGCGGCGGCGGGTGCGGCGTCGGGTGCGCCGGCGACGCGCGCTTGGCTTTCCGCCGTGCAACATTTGCCGCGGCGGCGAATCGGCCTCGTCGGCGCAGCGCTCGGCCTCGTGCTCGCGGCGACGGCGTTCGCGCTGCTGCCGCGCGCCTGGCGCGAAGGCGGCACGTCCGGCGCCGCGGCGCTCACGGCCGCGCGGGCCACCGAGCCCGCGCCTGCACACGCCCGCAAGGCGCTCGCCGTGCTGCCGTTCACGAACTTGAGTCCCGAGGACGAGCAGGCGTACTTCGCCGAGGGCGTCGGCGAGGAGCTCCTGATCGTTCTGTCGCGCCTGCCCGATCTGCAAGTCACCGGCCGAGTCTCGGCGTCGTACTTCAAGGAACGGAACGACCCGTTGCCCGTGATCGGCGAGACGCTCGGTGTGGACTACGTGTTGACGGGTAGCGTGCGAAAAGCCGGCGAACGCGTGCGCATCGCGGTGGAGCTCGTCGACGCCGGTAACGGGTATCAGGTTTGGTCCGACAGCTTGGAGCGCAGCGTCGTCGACATCCTCGACGTGCAGGACGAAATCGCCGAGCGCGTTGCCACGGCGCTGCAGGTGAAGCTCGGCCTCGGCGAGAGCGGCGAGCTCGGCATGACGCGCAGCGTCGCGGCCTACGACGAGTTCCTGCGCGGCTACTGGCGGTTCGTCGAGTTCCGGCCCGAAACGATCGAGCTCGCGATCGAGCACATGAATCGCGCGATCGCGCTCGACCCGAGCTTCGCGCGCGCCTGGGCGTACCTCTACTGCATTTATCGCGACGGCCTGCTCGTCGTACCCGAGCGCGAAGAGTGGCGAAGCAAGGCCTTGGACGCGCTCGCGCACGCGAACGAGCTGGCGCCGGAGTCGCCGTTCGTGCGCATCTTGAACGCGCGCGAAGACATGCGGCTCGGCCGGCTGATCGAAGCGCGCGCGGCGATCGACGCGCTGCCCGACGGCTACTGGACTGCGGACCGCTACGTCACGCGCGACGTGTTTCTCGCGCGCTGGTCGATCGGCACGGGGCGCGCGAGGGAAGCCATCGAGGTGCTCGAACGTGCTCGAGCCGCCGATCCCTTGAGCCCGATCATCGCCCGCTATCTCGCCGTGGCCTACGCCAACGCCGGCGAGGCCGAGAAGTCGCTCGCCGCGAGCGCGCGCGAGCGCGAGCTAGGCGGGTCCTTGCCCACGCTCACGCGCAACGCGATGTTCGCGGCGCTCGGCGCGGGCGACCGCGACGAGATCAGAAAGCGCGTCGCGGCGCTGCCGCACGACCGCGCGGGTCACCGCGCGATCAGCGACGCGCTCGTGCAGCACCTCGACGATCCCGCAGCGGCCCGCGCCGAGCTACGCCGCCTTGCGGCCGCGCCCGCTCCGGCCGACACGGTGAGAAACAGCGTGCTCGCGCACTGGGCGGCGTATTTCGGCGACACGGAGCTCGCGCTGGATCAGCTCCGCGCGATCGCGCAGGGCGCCGTCGACGAAGGAGTTTTGTGGAGGCCCGTGCTGAGCGAGGTGCGCAAGCAGCGGGGCTTCAAGGATTTCGTCCGCGGCTTGGGTCTCGTCGACTATTGGCAATCCTACGGTTGGCCGGATTTCTGTTGGGCGGCGGAGCACGGCGACTTCGAGTGCGCATAGCCTAGCGCCGCGTTCGGCGACAATGTCGTCATGGACGACGCCGCGATGGACGCCGAGCTCGCCGCGCGCGTGGCGCGGCTCGGCGACGGTCTGCACCGCCTGACGCTCGCCGCCGGAGGCCGCGCCATCGTCAAGCGCCGCCGCGGGGCGCCGGCCGGCTTCTTCGCGGCGGAGGCGCACGGCCTCGGCTTGCTGCGAGCCACGCGCACGCTGCGCGTGCCGCGCGTGCACGGCGTCGAGAGCGATGCGATCGTGCTCGAGGATTTGGGCGCGGGCCGCGCCGATCATGCCGCGTGGGAGCGCGCCGGCCGCGCGCTCGCGCGCTTGCACAGCCACACCGCGCCGGCGTTCGGCCTCGACCGCGACGGCTGGTGCGGCTCGAGCCCGCAAGCGAACACTCGGGCGGACGACGGCCACCGGTTCTTCGCCGAGTGCCGCCTGCTGCCGCAGGCGCGCCGCGCTTACGACGCGGGCCGTCTCGGTAAGGCCGACATGGCCGCCGTCGAGCGGCTGGCCCTGGCGCTGCCGTCGCGCATCCCCGTGCAGCCGGCCTCGCTCGTGCACGGCGACTTGTGGACTGCAAACCTGCACGCGTGCGAGGACGGCCACCTCGCGCTGATCGACGCGGCCGCCGTGCACTACGGGTGGGCCGAGGCCGATCTCGCGATGCTGACGCTGTTCGGCGAGCCGCCGGCCGTGCTGTTCGCGGCGTACGAAGACGAGGCCGGCATCGACTCGAGCTGGCGCACGCGCGCGCCGCTCTACAACCTCTATCACCTGCTCAATCACTTGAACCTGTTCGGCAGCGCGTATCTCGGCGGCGTGCTCACGGTGTTGCGGCGTGCCTGACTCCAAAAAAGCGGGCCCCGTAGGGCCCGCGCGAGTCGCGGCTGCGAAGAATCGTGCGCCGGGCCCGCCGGCCCGGCGCGCGTGGCTCAGCGCCAATCCCAGTCCCAGCGCTTGCGGTCGCGCCGGTCGGCGCGCTTCAGCATGTCGATGAAGCGGTAGTCGCCGGCGTGCGTGCAGGTCTGCGTATAGCGCCAGCCGTTCCTGTCGCAGACGGGCGGCGCGATGTTCTCCAAATCGAACGTCCACACGGCGTCGCCGAAGCCGTCCGGGATCGTCACGCTGTCCGGGTGCATGACCGTGACGACGAACTGCGTCGGCTTGACGGGGTTGAAGATCATGCCCGTTGCCTCGGCGCCGTCGACCTGGATGCTCATGAAGTGATCGAGGGATTCCGCGACGCCGTCGCCGTCCGTGTCGCGCATGAACCAGATGTCGCCGCCGACGTCCTGGCCGTTCGGCGCGTCTTCGACCACGTAGATGTTGCCGAGCGCATCTTGCGCGAGGTTGTCCGGCGAGTTCAGCCGGCCCGTCGTGGCGGGAAAGCCGAGATTCTTGGGCGTATTCGCCTCGCTCGCGGCGACGCGGACGATGGCCTTCGTCGGCGACAGCAGCTCGATCGAGTAAATTGCATTCTCCGACGTGACGGCGATGTACAGCACCTCACGGCCGTTCGCGAGGCGCCCGATCTCCATGTCCTCGGGCCGCCCGTACGGCGTGCCGCGGACCTCGTCGGCCGCGGCCCTGCCGCCGCGCGCGGTGGGGTCCTCTCGGGGATCCTCGGTGGGCCCGTTGCGGAACGGATCGGTTTGCGTCAGCGGCTTGCCGTTCTTGTCCGTGATCGGCACCCAGGTGGCGAGCCCGGTGCGCGTCGCCGTCGCGTTCATGCCTTCGTTGTAGTTCGCGGCGGGGTCGCCGCCGAACGCGTCGACGCTGAGCACGAAGGTTTGGCCCTTCGTGTAGTCGCCCTTCTTCGCGGTAACGAACTTGTAGAACGAGCCCGAATTCCACTCGTCGACGAAGTAGAAGGTGCGTCCATCGGCGCTGAACTGCATGCCCTCGTGCGCCACGTTCGCGATGCTCTCGAGCTCGCGCCATTGAATCTGGCCTGCCGGCGCGAACGGATTCAGGATCTCGATGATCCGGCCCTCGGCCGTCCACTCCTCGCCGAGGAACAGCGTGCCGTTCGGCGTGAAGAAGGCCGGATCGAACGCGCCGTAGTCGTTGGCCCAGTTCTCGTCGAGACCGCCGCCGTCGCCTTGGAAGATGATCTCGACGCGGTCGTTGGCGAGGTCGTAGCGCGACGCCCCGGCGCCCCACGGCGTCTCGTGCGGCAGGAAGAGCCATTTGCCGTTCGGCGAGAACGCGGACATGTCGAGCATCGTGGCCGACGTATCGGCGCCCGGCACGCGGATCAGCGACTGATTCATGTCGGCCTCGGCCTCGCGTAGGCTCGTCAAGTTCTCTTGCGACAGGCCCGCCGGGGTCTGCCACGGCGAGCTCAGCTCGTTGACGTGGTTCGGCGTCGCGACGGCCGACGACTGCGTCAGCGGGTTGAAGTAGATGTCGGTTCCGGCCACGGCGGTCTGCCCCAACGCCGCGGCGACGGCGGCCGCCACCCCTTTGGCCAAGCGCGTTCTGATCATTCGTGTGCCTCCCTAACGTGATGTTGTGTGTGCGAGCTCGCGGCGCGCGCGCACGCGAACCGCTGGCAGGGAGTGTCGTCTGCGGAAATGAATCTTCGATGGCCGGAAGCTTGCAGCTCTGTGACAGCGCGTCCGATCGTCAGCGCGCGGCCGCGCTCCAATCGAGGCGGATGTCCCAGCGGAAGAACCGGTCGGCGCCGAGCGTGGGCGCGGTTTCGGGATCCACCGTGTCGTAGACGTTGCGCGGTGGAGCGATCACGGCGTCGCGGCCGAAGATGTAATCCTGATCGGCGACGATCGTCCGGTACGCCTTGTTCAGCGCGAGGGCGCGCTCGCGCGACGGCGCGATCAGCTCGTAGACGTCGGCGGCCGCGGCCTTCGCGCGGTCGAGCGTGCCGTCTTCGAGGAACCAACGCGCGAGCATCTCGTCGTTGTTGCGGAACTCGCTGCCGCCGCCGACGCGCTCGAGATAGGTGGCGATCTCGCCGAGCGTCTCGCCGACGTTCGGCGCATCCGGCATCCCGCGCAGGTCGATGTACCCCCAGCCGGCCGCGCCGTCCACCTTGCGCGGAAAGGCGAAGGTCTTGTCGATCGTCGAACCGAGCGACGTGTGGCAGCCCATGCAGAACAGCGTCTCCTCGTACGTCTGCACGCGGAGCCGGCCGTTGCGATCCTCGATGAACCCCTGGATGAGCCAGCCCATCTCGTTGTCGAGGCCCTGCTGCCAGCGGTTGATGTACCCCGGCAGGTAGCCGGCGTCCTTCGCGTACCCTTCCTCGCGGTACAGCTCGGCGAGCTGCGCGAGCGGCACGATCGAGGTCTTGCGCATGTAGCGCACCTCCTTCATGCGCCGCGATACGCCGACCGTGCCGTCGGCGTCTACGCCGACGTAGCGCACCGTGTGCAGGAACTCGGTGCCGGCCGGATACAGCGGAGGCAACAGCAGGTGGTCCGAGGCCGCTCCCACGAAGCTCGACAGGCGCGAAATTCGCGTCGCGGTGCCGAGAGCGCCGTCGCCGTCGAGGTCCGCGCCGACGGCCGCCTCGTCGATCGGCCGTGCGTCGATCGTCGCGAGACCCTTCACGTTCGCCTCGAGAATCGCGAGGTTCGCGCGATACGCGTCTCGCGACGGCGCGCCGTCCGCGGCGCGGCGAAACGCGTCGGGCAGGCGGATCATCACGTCGTCGGTCGAGCCGTTCGTCGGCCAGAACGTGCTCGGAACCGGCTTGTAGTTGAACGCCACCCATCCGGAGCCGTCGCGCGCGAAGCCGTCCGCGTCGAACGCGGCCGCGCCCTTCTCGAGGCCCGCGAGGTCGGGCACATAGCCGCCGAAGCCCTCGGCCTCGAGCCGTTGCGGCAGCTCGGAATAGTTGTCGGCATCGATCCAGGCGAGGATCTCCTCGTCGCTGATCGCCGCGACGCGCGCGGTGCGGTCCTCGAAAAGATTGAGCCAGTGATTCGTCGTGCCGACGTCGCTGAAGGTGTACGCGAGCTGCAGGTCGGCGTCGTTCATCGTGTTCTCGCCGCCGGGGCGCTGATTCTGATGGCAGACGTAGCAGGGATTGTGGACGCCTTCCGTCCGCGTATAGCACTGCGGCGGGATCACGGCCTCGCGGTTGTAGGTGGCCGCCACCGGGTGCACGTCGAGCGCGGGCGGGATGGCCGAGCCGCTCGTCTTGAGCAACGCGAGCGCTTGCAGGTAGAGCGGCACCGAGCCGTCGGTCGCGGCCGCACTCGCTTGCGTGATTTGCGCCGCGGCGTCGCCGGCAATGGACGAAGCGGTCAGAACGGCGGCGAGAGCGCCGCGCATGGTCATCGGCATCGCTGAACCCTCCCTAGTGAGGGGGCGCAGCGTAGTCGCGCACGATTAACGCAATGTGACGGCCGCGAAGTTCACGGAAACGTCACCGTCGGAGCGCAGCATCGGCGGTACCTGCCGTCGACTCGAGGCACTCGCGATGGACAAGAAGTATTACTGGCTGGCGCTGATGGCCGCCGTTACGGCGGTCTGGCTCTACGCGTTCGGCCGGTCGGCGGGCGAGATGCTCGCCTTGCTCGCGTCGGTGCCCGCGCCGCGCACCGCGGCGATCGCGCCGCCGAGCGAGCCGCTGCTCACCGCGCCGCCGCCTCCCGTAGGCGAGGAACGCGCCGTCCGGGCGCCGACGCCGACGGTTGCGGAACGCTCGCCCGCGCCGGAGCCGAGCGAGCGCGCGCCGCAGACTGCCGAGCGCGCGCCGCGCACCCCCGCCGATACCGCCTACGCGCCGCCTGCCGGTGCCGTCGAGCCGATCGACCACCCCGAGGTCACCGACCCGCATCTGCGCAGGCTGCTGCGGCCGGCCTGGGACGACTGAGCACCCGAGGCGGTGCTCATGCGGAGCGGCGCGGTTCGTGCAAGGGAGCCCGCCGCTCGGCCGATCTCGCCGCGGGCAAGCGGATCGTGAATCGCGTGCCCGTGCCGACCTCCGAGTCGAACGTGATCGAGCCGCCGTGGCGCTCCACGATGCGATGCGTGATCGCGAGACCTTGTCCCGTGCCTTTCCCGATCGCTTTGGTGGTGAAGAACGGGTCGTACACCTTGTGGCGAATCGCCTCGGGGATCCCGCAGCCCGTATCGGCCACCGTGACGACGGCGTGATCGCCCTCGGCCCGCGTGCCGATGCGGATCTCTCCCTTCGCACGGCTTCGCCTGGAACTGATGCGCGATGCCGGCGGATCGGACGGATTCCGTGAAGCAGCTCACAGGGGGCTCGGCGCAAGGCGACTGGCTGCCCCGTCGAGCGTATGCTGTTCGCGGGAAACAAACGTACATGCAGCAATCGATTTCGACCGTCACGTCCCGGCCGATGGACGAGGATGCGAGCGACCGCGGGTATTCGCGCGCGATGGAGAAGCTCGTGGGATACGTGCAGCACATCTCGCTCGCTCGCGACTTGCCCGGCCTCATGGCCGTCGTGCGCGACGCGGCCCGCGATTTGACGGGTGCGGACGGCGCCACGTTCATCCTGCGCGAGCGAGAGCAATGCTTCTACGCCGACGAGAACGCGATTGCCCCGCTCTGGAAGGGAAGGCGGTTTCCTCTCGACGCCTGCATCAGCGGTTGGTCGATGCTTCACCGCGAGGCAGTGGCGATCGAAGACATCTACGCCGATCCGCGCATTCCTCACGACGCCTACCGCCCGACGTTCGTCAGGAGCCTCGCGATGGTGCCGATCAGAACGATCGAGCCGCTCGGCGCCATCGGCAACTACTGGGCGGAGCGGCGGCAGCCGCGAGCCGCGGAGATCAAGATTCTGCAGGCCCTCGCGGACACGACGGCCGTGGCCATGGAGAACGTGCAGGTGTATTCGGAGCTCGAGCGGCGCGTCAAAGAGCGCACCGAGGAGCTCGAGCTCGCGAATCGCGACCTCGACGGCTTCTGCAACTCGGTTTCGCACGACTTGCGGGCGCCGGTACGCGCGATCAGCGGGTTCTGCGACCTCATCGCGGCGGACCACGGCGCTCGATTGGAAGCGGAGCCGGAGCTCACGCGCAAGCTCGGCGTCATAAAGGACAACGCCGGCCGGATGCAGACGCTGATCGACGATTTGCTCGCGTTCTCGCGCTTCGGCCGCCAGTCGCTGCGCATCGAGACCGTCGACATGACGGCCCTCGCCCGCAACGCCGTCGAGCGGCTGCTCGCCGAGATGCCGGGCAGCGCCGTCGAAGTTCGCCTCGCGGACCTGCCCCTTGCCGAGGGCGACGCGAGCCTGCTCGAGCAGGTCTGGGCGAATCTTCTGTCCAACGCTCTGAAGTTTTCATCGAGAGAGCCCCGACCGTCGGTCGAGATCGGCGGGGCCGACGCGGGTAACGAATGCACGTACTACGTGGCGGATAACGGCGCCGGTTTCGATCCGCGCTACGCCGCCAGACTGTTCCAGGCGTTTCACCGGCTCCATCACGAGACTGAATTCCCGGGGACCGGCGTCGGTCTCGCGCTCGTGCACCGCATCGTGGTTCGTCACGGCGGCCGCGTGTGGGCCGACGGCACGCTCGGCGAAGGCGCGACCTTCCATTTCACGCTGCCCAAGGAGGGCGCGCAGGCAGGAGTTTGAGCACGTCGAGATTCCGCTCGCGGAGGGCAACCCCCACGACGCGGAGCTCGCGATTCGCGGCCTCGAGCGGCAGGAGCTCCCGAACAAGATCACGCGGGTCAAGAACGGAGAGGAAGCGCTCGACTTCTTGTTTCGGCGCGGCGCGTACGCAGGCCGCGCCGACAACGGGCCGCGCTTGATCCTGCCCGATCTCGAGATTCCGAAGATCGACGGCATCGCGGTGACGCGCGCCGTCAAGAGCGCGGCGCAGGTGGGGTTCTAGTTCTAGTGGCTCGCGATCAACCGCCCGAAGCCGTAGCGGGCGTCAGCGCGGCAGCGCGTGCCGGCTGAAGAACTCCCACATCTCGCTCGTTGCATCGACCTCGTCGCGCGCCCAGCGATGCACGAGGCCGTCGATGCGCACGAGTCGCACTTCGGCGTCGCAGCCTTCGTAGCGCAGCGACGACAGAGGGCCCGGAGGATCGTCGAGCTTCGCCTCGCCGTCGCAACCGTTGTGCCGCGCCCAGCCCGCGAGCGCGTCGGGCACGCTCTCGACCCACTCGCCGCCGCGGCCCTGCACGCCGCCGTCGTACGTGTTCTGCGGGTCCGCGAGGCCGTGGAACGAGAGCACGGGAACCGCGCGGCCTTCGCACGGACCGGGCCAGCGCAGGCCCGCCATCGGCGCGATGGCTGCCACGCGGCCGTTCAACCGGCACGCGAGCAGCGACGACATGCGCGCGCCGCCCGAGAACCCCGTCGCATAGACCCGGCGCAAGTCCGTGCAAACGCGCGCCGCGACGTGGTCGATGACGTCGGAAGCGTATTGCACGTCGTCGGGGCGCTCGGCCGTGACGGGCACGTTCCAGCGATTGCCTTCCGCGCCGGCCTGCAACGACGCGACGAGCACGCCCTCGCGCTCGGCAAGCGCCTCGAAACGCGACGTCGCGGCCTGGCCCGCCGACGTGCCGCCGCTGCCGTGCAGATCGAGCACGAGCGGCAGCGGCGTTCGGCCGTCGTAGCCTTGCGGCACGAACAGGCGGTACGTGCGCTCGCGCCCGCCCGAGCTCAGGCGCTGCTCGCTGACGCCGGGCGCGGCCTCGAGCGCGCACGCGGCGGGCGGCCGAGCGTCCGCCTGCGGAGCCGCGGCGCGTTGCGCGTCAACGTTCGCCGACAATGCCGCGGCGACGAGCGCCGCCGCGACCGAGACTGCAATGCGGTCGAGCAGCGTGCCGGCCGCGATGGCGAGCATGCCCCGGATGTTCTCGTTCATTCGTCCCCCAGGAGCCGTTCTCGATCCGAAGCTTGCGGACGACGGGATAGTAAGTAGAAATCGCGGGGCGCGCCATTGCCGCGGGTTCGCGCGCCATTCGGCCGCGCGCCCGCCGCCGGCTATTCGCGCGGGCTCGGGGTGTGAAGCCGCAGCAAGTCCGCAAACTGCTCCGGATGCGAGGGCCTGCTGAAGTAGTAGCCCTGCATTTCGTCGCACGCGTGCGAGCTCAAGAAGGCCTGTTGCTCGGCGGTCTCGACGCCCTCGGCGACCACGGTCACGCCGAGCGTGCGGCCCATCGCGATGATGGCTTCCGTGATGGCCTTGTCCTCGTCGTTGTTCGGAATCTCGCGTATGAACGATCGGTCCACCTTCAGCGTGTCGATCGGAAAGCGCTTCAGTTGAGCGAGCGACGAGTAGCCGGTTCCGAAGTCGTCGATGGCCAAGCGCACGCCCAGCTCCTTGATGGCGTTGAGCTTCCGAACCGCCTGCTCGACGTTGTGCATCACCATGCTTTCCGTGATCTCGAGCTCGAGGAGCCGGGGGTCCATCCCGGTGGCTTTCAAGACGCTCGCGATGTCGTCGAGCAGGTCGGGGTCCGCGAACTGCCGAGGCGAGATGTTGACCGCCATGCAGACGGGCGCGAGGCCGGCCCGCTGCCAGGCCACGGCTTGCGCGCAGGCGGTCTGAAGAACCCACTTGCCGATCGGCACGATCAAGCCAGTGTCTTCGGCGAGCGGCACGAATTTGGCCGGCGATACGGCGCCCAAATCGCGGTTCCACCACCGCAGCAGCGCCTCCACGCCCTTGATCTCGCCGGTTCGAATGCTGACCTTCGCCTGGTAATGCAGCGAAAGCTCGCGTCGCTCCAGCGCCTTCGACAGGTTCGATTCGAGCGTCATTCGCTCGACGGAAAGGGCGCGGATCTCTTTCGAATAGAACTGGAAATTGTTCTTGCCTTCCTCCTTCGCGAGGTACATCGCCATGTCGGCGTTCTTCATCAGGGACTGGACGTCTTCGGCATCCTGGGGACACAGCGCGATTCCGACGCTCGCCGTCACGCGGCACTCCTGGCCTTTGATCGGCACGGGCTTGAGCGCGGCCGACAGAATGTGCCGGGCGACGGCCGCCGCCTGGCTCGCCTCGCCGACCTCGTCCACGAGCACGACGAACTCGTCGCCGCCGAGCCGCGCCACGACGTCGCTGCCCCGCAGGCACTGCCTGAAACGCGACGCCATCTCTTTGAGCAGCGCGTCGCCGGCTTCGTGTCCCAACGAGTCGTTGATGATCTTGAAGCGGTCGAGGTCGATGAACAGCACGGCGAAGGAGCGCCCGTAGCGGTGGGCCGACTCGATGGCGCGCCCGACGAGCTGGCCGAACATCGTGCGGTTCGGCAGCCCCGTCATCTCGTCGTGCGTGGCGAGGTACTCGACTCGAGCCTCGGCGAGCTTGCGGTCCGAGATGTCCTCGACGACCGAGATGTCGTAGAGCGGCTCCCCGTTTGGACCGCGTTTTTCAGCGACGGTGATCCTCACCCAGATCGTCGTGCCGTCCTTGCGGAGATAGCGCTTCTCCACCTTGAAGTGGTCGATCTGCCCGGAGCGAAGCTTCGCCGCCAGCGGCCGCGTGACGTCGACGTCCTCGGGATGCGAGATGTCCCGCACCGTTCGCTCGAGCAGCTCCTCCCTCGAGTAGCCGAGCATGTCGCAAAGCCGGCGGTTGACGTGGATGAAGCGGCCGTCGCCGCCAACGTGGCCGATGCCGATCGCGGCCAGCTCGACCGTGCTCGCGTAGCGCTCCTCGCTCTCCGTGAGCCGCTCGAGAGCGACGGCGCGTTGATGGAAATTGCCGATCTGCGTCCCCAGCACGCCGATGACGTGCAGGAGGTACTCGTCCGGTTCGGGAATGCACCGAGCGTTGAAGTCGAGCACGCCGATCATCTGGTCCTTCGCGACGACGGGCACGAGGAGCGCGTTCTTCCATCCCGTCTGCTCGACGATGTCCTTGCGGAAGAGCCGCGCTTCGCGGGTCAGGTCCGGGATCCATAGCGGCTCGCCCGTCTGCCATACCGCCCCGACGAGGCCGACGCCTCGGCCGATCACGAGGCTCTTGGCCCGCTCGACGACTCGCTCGATTCGCTCGTCGGCGACGTTCCAGCCCACGTGAAAGCGCATGACGTCGTTCGCCGCGTCGAGCCCCCAGTACTGGCCCGCCTCCCAGCCTTCGGACTCGCAAATCGCGCGAATCGCGGCGCGCAACGCGTCGGCGCTGTGCGTGGTGTCGGCCAGCAGGCGCGTGACGGTGCGGTCGAGCTCGAGAAGCCGTTGATGGCGCTCCCGCTGCGTCACGTCCCGCGCGATGCCGCGGTACCCGGCAAATGCTCCCGCCGCGTCGAACACCGGGTTCCCCGAGATGCTGACGAACCGCATCCCGCCTACACCATCGGCCCGGTGGACGACGAAGTCGCGAAACGGCTGCCGTTCGTCGCGCAGCGCCCGGTGCTGGTCCCAGGTTCCGTGCAGCGGAGCCCCTTCGAGCTCCCAGATCGCTTTCCCGAGATAGCGGCGGGCGTTCTCCGCGTCGAAGCCATCCCGCTGCACGACCAGCACGAAACGGTGCTGCGCGTCCTGCTCCCAGTAGTAGTCGCTCGACAGCTCGACGAGGTGGCGAAAACGCTCGTCGATCGGCGCCGACGCGGCTGCCGCGTCGGTCGCCGCCTGCGTCGCCGTCGTCGCCGCGGTTCCGATGGACTTCATGCCGCATCTCCAGCCGAGTCGATCCCGATGTGGCCGGCGTAGAGCAGCGGTTCGAGCTTCGCCGCCTCGAGAGGCCGGCTGTAGAAGTAGCCCTGGACCACGGAGCATCCTGCCTGGCGAACGGCCGCGAGCTCGGTCGCCGTCTCCACGCCTTCCGCCACGGGCACGAGCCCGAGCTCGCGTGCCATCGAGACGACGTTCGCGTACAGCTTTTGCCCGCGCTCGTCGCGCATCTGCTGCAGCAAGGAACGGTCGATCTTGAGCTTGGTGAACGGAAAGCGCGTGAGGTTCGCGAGGTTCGCGTAGCCCGTGCCGAAGTCGTCGACGGCAAGCGTGACGCCGAGCGCGCGCAGCGAATTCAGGCAGTCGAGGATCGACGCCTTTTGCTCGATCGCGGCCGACTCGGTGACCTCGAGCACGAGCTCGTGGGCGGCGAGCCGATGGCGGCGCAGGACCGCCCCGACGTGCTCCACGAGCGACGGATCCTTGAGCTGCAACGCCGATACGTTCACGGCGAGCTCCGGCGGAGCCAGGCGGCGGCGCTGCCAGTGGGCAAGCTCTCCGGCCGCGGTCTCGAGCACCCATCTGCCGAGCTCGCCGACCAGGCCGAGCCGCTCCGCGAGCGGAACGAACTGGGCCGGGCTCACGAAACCGCGTTCCGGATGCCGCCAGCGAAGCAGCGCCTCGACCCCGACGATGCGGCCGGCGCCGACGTCGACCTGGGGCTGGTAGTGCAACGAGAAGGCGCCGGCCGCGAGCGCTTGCCGGAAGTCGGACTCGAGCTCCAAGCCGCCGCGAAACGCCGTCGCGAGGTCCGGCTGATACAGCTGCACGGTGTCGCCGCCCCGGTCGCTGCCGGTCACCATCGCGGTATAGGCCTCGTCGACGGCCGCATCGAACGGGGCGCCGGCATCCGTCGTCGTCGCGCCGACGCTGAGCGTGGTCATCACCTGGCGGCCCGCGACGGCCAACGGTTTCGAGAACAGCTTGTCGAGCTCTGCGTTGACTCGGGCGATGCGGCTGACGGGGTCCGCGGCGGCCGTCGCCAGCAAGAACGTTCCCGGCGCGTCGTGAGCGAGCAGATGGGCGGCGCCGAAGACGCGGTCGAGCTCGGCACCGACCTGCCGCAGGAGCTGCTGACCGAAAGACGACCCGAAACTGCGCACGACGGCGTCGTACTGATCGAGCTTCACCATCAGGAGACAGAGGCGCTCGTGCGCCCGGCGCGCACGGCCGGCGAGCTGCTCGAAGCCCTTTTCCGCGGCCTGACGAGTCGCGAGGCCGGTAATGGGGTCCTTGCCCGGTTCCGCCGCCGACGCGATGCTCGCCGCGGCGGCCCCGGCCTCCGCGGCGCGAGCGAACGCTTCGCGCACGTTGGCGCGGAACAGCGCCGGTTGTATCGGCTTCGGCAAAAACTTGTAGATCGCGCCGCTCTCCATCGCCTGCACCACGTCGTCGAGGTCGGCTGCCCCGCTCAGAATCAGCCTGACGGTGCGCGGATAACGGTCGCGGACTTCGGCGAGCAGCTCGGTGCCTTTCCGCTGCGCCATGCGCTGGTCGGAAACGATCACGTCGATCGGCTCGCGCTCGAGCACGGCGAGCGCTTCTTCGGCGCTGTGCGCCACGCGGATCTCGTAAGCGTCGCGGAATAGAATACGCTTCAGCGCCTCGCAGACGTGCTGCTCGTCGTCGACGAGCAGCAGCCGGTTCGGCTTGTTCCGCCCGACCGGTTGGTCGGACGGGGGCGGCACGGCTTTGCGCATATCAGGCCGACGCGGCTGCGAGCAACTCGCGGGCCGGCGCCTCGGTCTCGTCGACTCTGTGGAGGGGCAAGCGGATCACGAACCTGGCGCCGCCGAGCTCGCCTTGATCCACGGTCAGCGTGCCGCCGTGCTGGCGATTGACGATGCGATGGGCAATCGCGAGACCCTGACCCGTCCCTTTGCCGACGTCCTTGGTCGTGAAGAACGGATCGAAGATCCGATGCCGGATCTCCGCGGGGACGCCGGGGCCGTCGTCCTCGACGACGATCTCCGCTTCGTCGGCCAGGCGGCGCGTCGCGATCCGGATCCGGCCGGGGGACCGGCGGCGAGGGGCCGCTGCGATCGCCTGAGCCGCGTTGACGACGAGGTTGAGGATCACCTGGTTGAGCGAGGAGAGGTCGCACGGCACGGCCGGCAGGCTTCGCTCGAGCCTGAGCTCGACCTCGGCGACGTACTTCCACTCGTTCGACGCGACGGTCACCGTGTTCTCGATCGCGCGGTTCAGATCGGCGGGCGCGAGCTTCTCGCTCCCCGGATGGGAGAAGTTATTGATGGCGAGCACGATCTTGCTGATCTGCTCGAGGCCCGTCGACGCTTGGCCGAGCGCCGCCGGAACCTCGGTGCGCAAGCGCGCGGCGGCCGTGGCCGCCCAGGTGCGCCGCGCCCGTTCCGGATCGAGAGCGGCACCGCTCGCCGCGCGCTCGTAATCGTCGAGCAACGGCGCGAGGTCTTGCCAGACGTCGGCGACGAACGAGACGTTGTGGATCGCGTATTGCACGGGCGTGTTGATCTCGTGCGCGACGCCCGCGGCCAGCTGCCCGATCGCCTCGAGCTTCTGCGCGAGCCGCAATTGCGATTCCACGTTCTCGCGTTCCGCCATCTCGGCTACGAGCGCCGAGTTCGCGGCTGCGAGCTCCTCGGTCCGCTTGGCGACGCGCGATTCGAGCTCGTCGTTCGCGCCGCGGATCATCTGCAGGTACTGACGGAGCTTCACGACCAGTGCCGTCGCTACCCCGAGCAGCAGGAGCGCCACGGCGAACAGAGCTGTCCGATAGCGTCCCGCCTGCTCCGACGTGCGCGCCAACTGTGCCGTGAGCCTCGAGCTCTCGTCGCGGATGATGTCCTGAAACGGCACCGCATAGAGCCCGAGCATGATCGGGCCCATCCGCTGGTTGTAGTCCATCAGCGTGCGGACGTGGGCTTCGAGCACCGGCCACTGGTCGATCTCCGTCAACGCCCTCATCGTGCGCGCCGCGGCAAACGCCTCTTCGACTTTCGCGGCGCTGAACGGATCGCGCCGGCCTGCGAAGTCGAGATAGGCGCGCTCGAGCGCAAACAATGCCTCGCGCTCGTTCCGCTCGGTTGGGCTCACTAGAGCTCGCAGCTCCTCGAACATCTGCGCCGCGATGGCGCGCGAGTTGCGAAGGACCGACTGTGCCGACTTGTAATCTTCGATGAACCCGAGCCTGCGCTCGAGCGCCGTCTCGAGCTCGCTCCCCGCGCCCTGCGGCGCGGCGCGCGCAAACTCGCCGGTTGCGGCGCGCAGCCGCTCCATCAACTCCGTGATCCGATCGAAGTCCATCTGGATCTCGAACATCGAAAAGAACAAGGCCGCGTCGAGCTGCAGATTCAGGCTTTCGATGCGATACAGCCGGCCCTGAGCGTCATCGAACGGCTCATGCCCGGTCCTGCTCGACATCACGAGAAGAAAAGAGATCACGGCCAGCAGCCCGACGCCCGTGGCGATCAGAGCACGCGTGCCGAGCGCCTCACTCCGCGTGTGCCTCACAGCAGCTCGCCGTCCACTTCGCCGGACAGCGTCTCGAGAAACGCGACCAGCTGCGCGATCTGCTCGGGGGTGACGAGCCGTCCGAGCTGATACTCGACCATCACGCGCACGGCCTGGTCGAGCGTCGCCGTGCTCCCATCGTGGAAGTACGGCGCCGTGCCGGCCACGTTGCGCAGCGTCGGCACCTTGAACGTGTATCGGTCCTCTTCGCGCCCCGTTACGTTATAGCGGCCGTAGTCGGCGGTGCCCACGGGGCCCCGCGTCGCGAAGTAGTCGCCCATGACGCCGAAGCGCTGGAACAGGTTGCCGCCGATGTTGCGCCCTTGGTGGCACGAGACGCAGCCGAACCGCGTGAAGAGCTCGAAGCCGGCCTTGGCGTCGGCGCCGATCGCGTCCGCGTCGCCGCGCAGATAGCGGTCGAACGGCGAGTCCCAGGTCACGAGCGCTCGCACGTACGCCGCGAGCGCGTCGATGACGTTCGCCGCGGTGACGCCGTCCTCGTACAGCGCGTCGAATCGTTGCTCGAGCGCGGGATCGGCCCGCAGCGCGCGCTCGATCGCGTGCCAATCGCCGCCCATTTCGACGGGACTGGCAACGGTCGCGCGGATTTGCTCTTCGAGCGTCCGCGCCCGGCCGTCCCAAAACTGCGCGAAGTTCAGCGCGCTGTTCAGCACCGTCGGAGCGTTCACCGCCGTGATCTGGCCGGCGATGCCGATCGATCGCGGGCGGCCGTCGTCGCCGCCGGCGCCAAGATCGTGACAGCTCGAGCAGTTGACGGTTCCGTCGCCCGACAGCCGCGAATCGCCGAACAGCGCCTTGCCGAGCTCGACTTTCGCTGGCGAGTCGATCGCCGGCGGCTGCAGCGGCGTGATGGCGCGCGGCAACTGAAACTCGCCCGCCGGAGGGCCGGGTGGCGCGGCGGCTGCCGACGGGACATCGCGCTCCGCGCAGGCAACCGCGAGGAGCGCCAGTATGCCCGTCCAGGCTGCGCGCAGCGGCCGACCGGCGGATAACCCGTTCATGTTGCGCCCGACACGCGGCTCGTGGTGGTGGTGATGCGGACAATAGATGCACCCTCTAACTAAATCTGTGAAGACTGTCACTAGCCTGAAACAAAGCGGCCGGCGCCGGCTCACGCGGCGGCGGGCACCGCGGCTACGGCGCTCGGAGACCGCGGGCGTTCGACGAACCGACGGCTCCGGCTATGGGGCATCCGCCGCCTGGCGGCCGTGCGCGATGAGGACGGCCGCGACGTCTTCGAGGCCGTGATCGAGCGCGAACGGCAGCTCATCGTCGCGTTGCTTCATTCCCGCGCGGAGGAGCAGCTCGACGACACCCGCATAGTTGCCAACCGGATTGCGGAAGTTCGCCGCGCACCAGAGCGCCGTGCCGAGCGCGTTGCCGCCGTACGAGTGCGTCGCCGTGAGGCTCGCGCCGCGCGCGACGAGCAGCCGCACGAGCTCGAGATGCCCGCCCATCGCGGCATAGAGCAGCGCCGAGCAGACCATGTCGTCGGCTTTGGCCTCGATGTCGAAGCCTATGTCGAGCATGATCTCGACGGCGGCCCGGTTGCCGGCGCGCGCAAATGCAGCGAGGTTCGAGTGATCGGCGGGCGCCAGCGACGCGACGAGGCCCGCGTGCTCGGCGAGCAGGCGCTCGACTTCCGAGCGCCGGCCGCGCGCGCACGCGCCGATCAAGAAATCGCGCGGTCCGCGGTTGTCCGCTGCGCCGTGGGCGAGTAGCAGCAGGGTCGCGGCGTCGTAGCCGCTGCGCTCGGCGATCTGGATCGGCGTGAGGCCGGCGACGCGCTTGCGAAGCCAATCTTCGGGGCAGATCTGGTTCACGTCGGCGCCGTAGTCGAGCAACGCTTGCAGGCAGCCGAGACTGCGCTCGCGGAACAACGCGGCGCAGAGGTGATTCGGGTTCGTGCCGTGCTTCAGGTACAGCCGAATGCCGTCGGCATTGTCGTGATCGATCATGCGGACGATGCACCACTCGCGGTCCCGTTCTTCGGGGCCGTGCGCGAGCAGCAGCTCGAGACAGCGCAAGTCGGCGAGCTCCGACGCGTGATACAGCGACTCGCCGTCGCTGACGCGCGCGCCGTGCTCGAGCAACAGCCGGCAGAACTCGGGATCCCCCGGCGGCTTCACGGTGCCGTAGAGCGCCGACAGCGTTCCGCCGTGCTCGTTTTTCGGCCCCGCGTTCGCGTCGGCGCCGCACGCGAGCAGCAGCCGCGCGCACTCGAGCCGGCGCTCGGCGAACGCCGGCTCGAGCTCGCCGAGCCGCGAGTGGCAGAGGTAGACGAGCGGCGGACAGTTGCGCGGACCGCCGAACGCGTTCACGCGCTCGGGGTGCGCCGCGAGCGCCCGCGCGAGCGCGTCGACGTCGGCGAGCACGGCGGCGACGTAGAGGTCGCTCGAGTCGAGGTCGCTGCGCCGCTCGAAGACCGCTCGCAGCGCGAAGTCGTTCGACTCGAACGCGCTGTTCAGCGCCGCGTCGCGCAGCGCTGCGCCGTCGAGCTGCCGTGCCTCGACATACGCTTTGAGGCGCGGCCACGACTTGAAACCGTACGTGCGCGCCACGACGAGCTGCGCATACGCGAGCTTCAAACGCTCCTCGGACGCGCGCTGCGGCAAGTGCCGCGCGACGAGCTCGCGCGCCGCCGAGTTGCCGGCGTCGAACGCGTCCTTGAGCTCGCGCGCGTGACGCTTCAGACGATCGAGATCCGCGCGACGCGGATCGATGACGGAGACGGGCTCGAGAAACTCCACGTGACGACCCTCCCACTCTGGTTCCCGACGCCCGCACGTGGGGAAGGAAGATCGCTACGAGAACGATGCTTGGTATCGAGTCAGGCTGGAACTCAAGTTCCTTTCCGCGGGCCGGAGGCACTGCCGCATGCCGCGGCGGACTATAAAGCGGCGGCCCGAGCGCGCGCAACGTGGCGCTGCGCCGCGCCGGCGACCCCTCCGTTTCGTAAGCCGTGCGCAGGTGCACGCTTTCATGACGACCTAAGATGCAAAGCGGCGCGAAACGGATGCAGACGAGTCGTTGCCCCGCCCTCGCGGCGGGCGTAGGCTGATTCTGACCGCATGAGATACGGCGCCGGACGCGGGCTTGCATGCCCACGGCTCGCTCCGGCAGCCGTTGCCGCGGGGGGAGGCCCCATGAGCACGACGCGACGGCAGTTCATCCGAGGCGCGGCCTTTTCCGCCGCGACGTTCGCGGCGCCCGGTGCCTTTGCGCAGGCGCTTGCCACGGCCGTCACGGGCGACGGCCCGTACTATCCCGACCGTCTGCCGCTCGACACCGACAACGACCTTCTGATTCTGAACGACTCGTCGACGCCCGCCGTCGGCGAGATCACGCACTTCACGGGCCGCCTTTTCGCCGCGAACGGCGCGCCCGTGCGCAACGCGTTCATCGAGATCTGGCAGTCGGACGTCAACGGCTCCTACATCCATACGCAGGGCCGCAACGACGGCAAGCTCGATGCGAGCTTCCAGGGCTACGGCCGCTTCTTGACGGACTCCGAGGGGCGCTACTACTTCCGCACGATCAAGCCGACGCCGTATACGCTGCAAGGGCAGTTCCGCGCGCCGCACATCCACGTCGCCGTCAGCAAAGCGGGCAGGCGCATCATGGCGACGCAGGCGCTCGTCAAAGGGCACGAGGCCAACGCGCGCGATTTGATCACGCAGCGCATCCGCGATCCCAAGCTGCTCGAGACGCTGATGGTCGAATACCGCCCGTTGGCGGGCTCGACGCTCGGCGAGCTGACCGCGAACTTCGACATCCGACTCGGCACGACGGCGCAGGAGCTCGACGACGGCTCGATCGGCGGCATCGGCAAAGCGGGCGCGTAGGCGCTCGCGCCGGGGCAAGAGGCGGCCGGCGCGGCCACCGTATAATCCACCCGCCGTCGCTTCTTCGAGCTCGAGCCCATGCGCATGACCCGTTCCGAGTTTCTGGCCTGGCCGCACAAGGCCATCACGCTGCTCGGCATGTCGGGCGTCGGGAAGACCACGCTCGCGTACAAGCTGCCCTCGACGAAGTGGTTTCATTACTCGGGCGACTACCGCATCGGCACGAAGTACCTCGCCGAGCCGATCTTGGACAACATCAAGCGCCAGGCGATGAAGGTCGACTTCCTGCGCGAGCTCTTGCGCAACGACTCGATCTACATCGCGAGCAACATCACGGTGCACAACCTGCAGCCCGTGTCGACGTTCTTGGGCAAGATCGGCCGCACCGACCTCGGCGGCCTGCCCGTCGACGAGTTCAAGCGCCGGCAGCGGCTGCACCGCGAGGCCGAGATCGGCGCGATGCGCGACGTCGCCGAGTTCATCGGCAAGGCCCAAGAGATCTACGGCTACGATCACTTCATCAACGACGCCGGCGGCAGCTTGGTCGAGCTCGACGACGAGCAGACCGAGAAGACGCTCGCCGAGCACACGCTGATCCTCTACCTGAAGGCCGACGAGGACATGGAGCGCGAGCTCGTGCGGCGTGCCGTCAGCGACCCGAAGCCGCTCTACTACAACGAGAAATTCCTCGACCGGAAGCTCGCCGAGTACCTGGCGGAGGCCGAGCTCGACGGCCCGGATCAAATCGTGCCCGACGAGTTCGTGCGCTGGATCTTCCCCGCGCTCGTCGCGCATCGGCGGCCGAAGTACGAAGCGATGGCCGAGCGCTACGGCTACACGCTGAACGCGCGGCTCGCGGAGTCCATCAGAAACGAGGGGGATTTCTTGGAGCTCGTGGCCAACGCGCTCGAAACGTGACTTCGCGCCGAGAACGGCTTGGCGAAGCGCTCGCCGGCTAGCCGGCGGCCCGCAATCCGGCCGCCCAGGCAACCGCGAGGAGCAACGCGGCTGCCGCGCCGCAGAGCTGCTGCACGCGCGCGCGCTGGAGCCAGGCCACGGGCGCGACCTGCGCCAGCAGCACGCCGAAGACGATACCGCCGACGAAGCCGAACAGGTGCGCGCCGAGATCGGTGTTGTCGCCGGCCGTGCCCGTGAACGCGAGCAGGCCGAGCGCGGCCGCGATCGGCGCGATGCGCGCGCGCCATGGTGTATCGCGAAGGAACCCGCGCCGCCACGTGTACGCGGCAAGCAGGCCGAGCGCCGCGAAGACGGCCGTCGAGGCGCCGATCGAGCGGTGCAGCGGCGACTGCAGCAGCGAGTTCAGCACGTTGCCCGTTGCGGCCGCGAGCAGCACGGCGAGCCAGCCGACCCCATGGCCCAAGTAGCGGCCGACGAAATAGCCGAAGAACGCGCCGAACGCGAGGTTGCCGCCCAAGTGATCGAGCTCGACGTGCAGCGTGAGCGCCGTGACGGCGCGCCACCACTCGCCGTCGAGCAGCGAGCCCGCCTCGAGCCGGCCCGCGCCGAGCCAATCGCGGGCGAAGAGTCTCGAGTGCAGCGCGAAGAAGACGGCGAGCAGCGTCGCGACGTACCACGCGACGCCGGCTTTGCCGGCGCCGACCTGCTCGAGCGGCTTCGTGCCGATCTGGCGCGCGTTCTCGTGGGCATAGAGCGTGAGCTCGGAAGCCGCGGCCGGCGCGTGGGCCAAAGGCACCCAGAGCTCCCAACCGCGCCTGCCGGGCTGGCGCTGGAACGGCACGCTGCGCGCCGTCAGCACGAGCGCGAGCTCGTTGACGCGCGCCTCCGTGAGGCCGATCGCGACGGTCACCCACTGGTCGGCAGCGGATCTCCGCAACTGCTCCGCGTGTTGCTCCACGTCGGGCACCCCTGCCCTCGCCTGCGTTGCTCCAGCTCGGGCGTCCCTGCCCTCGTCCGCACCGTTCGCCATCTCTGTTAGCATTCACTGCTGTGAGGAAAGCCGCCCGCGCTGCGAAGGCGGCACGCTAAGGTAGCAGACTTGGCCAGCACGGCACCGATCGCGCTTCCTGCCGCCCGGCGTCGCGGAGCGACGGCGTGTTGCTGCTCGGGTCTCGTGCCTTCACCGCCGCGCTCCCAGTCGGCCGCCGTCGACGGCCACGGGCGCCTCGCGGAGCTCGTTCTTTAGCGATGGCGCTCGAGCTCAAGTGCTACCGCTGCGGCGAGTCGCTCGCGAAGCTGTCGCTGCCGCTCTCGCGGCTCGACGAATGCCCGAAGTGCCGCGTGCACTTGCACGTTTGCCGCATGTGCCTCCACTACGCGCCGCGCAAGCCGAAGGGCTGCAGCGAGGACGACGCCATCGAGGTGCGCGACAAGAAGGCCGCGAACTTCTGCGACTACTTCAACCCGAATCCGCGCGCCTACAACCCGGCCGAAGCGGAGGCCGAGACCGCCGCACGCTCGGCCCTCGACGCGCTGTTCAAGAAGTAGCGAATAGCGGCATTGAGCGGCGCGTACGGCCCGCGAATCTGCTCGTTTTGCCCTGCTCAGAGCCGTGCGTCGCGGCCGCGACGGCGGGGACTATACTTCTTCCCATGATCGCTCGAGCTGAGCTCGTGGAGCGGCGCGGCGAGCCCCGCGAAGACCACTACGTGCACCTCTACGGCGTGACGTGGGCCGACTATCTGCGGCTGCTCGATATTCGCGGCGAACGCTCCGTACCACGCCTCACGTACGTCGAAGGGACGCTCGAGATCATGAGCCCCTCGCGGACGCACGATCAGATCAAGTCCTACGTCGGACGCCTCGTCGAAGCGTGGTGTCTCGAGCGAGGCATCGAGTTCACGCCGTACGGCTCCTGGACGCTGACGAACAAGCAAGCGAAGCGAGGCGCCGAAGCCGACGAGTGCTACATCTTCGGGCCGAATCCGAAGCGCAAGCCGCGCCCAGACCTCGCCATCGAGGTGATCTGGACGTTTGGCGGCATCGATAAGCTGAACGTTTATCGGAAGCTGCGCGTTCGCGAGATCTGGATGTGGAAGCAAGGCCGCATCCAAGCTCACGTGCTGCGCGGCGCCTACTACGAACGCGCGCCGGCCAGCGAAGCGCTGCCCGGCATCGATCTCGAGCAGCTCGTTACCTTTCTCGACCGGCCGACGGCGAGCCAATCGATCCGCGACTATCTTGCCGCCCTGCGCGCCGGCTGAGCCTTCCGTGACAGAGCCGTGCGCGGCGACTCGCGGCCGTCAGGGCGCCGCGCGCGACAGCGTGCGCGGCTGGCCGGCCGAGTCGACCGTCTCGAGCCTGATCGGCCTGCGCCACACCTTGTGCAGATAGTCGAGCACGCGCTCGGCGCGCTCGAGATCGAGGCCGCGGCCGTCCGTCTCGTGCTCGTGCACGAGCGTCAGCGAGCCGTCGGTCCCGACGTGCTTCGCGAGGACGGCCGGCGCGCCGAAGTTGTATTTCGGCGCGAGGATCGTCTCGCGCAGCGCGTGGATGTCGTGGTCGAGCACCGTGATGGCGCCGTCGGCGCTGCGCTCGTAGCGAAACAGCTTGAGCTCCTCGGCGAGATCCTGCGTCAGGTGGTTGCGGATGAAGCTGAAGTCGTCGTCCTCGGCGCGGATCTGGAAGGCGCGCTCGATCCCGTGCTCCTCGACGATCGACTCCCACATCGAGAACCCGAGGTGATACGGATTCGTCGCGAGTGAGGCCTGCTGCTCGGCCGCGTGCGGCCGCACGACGTCGGAATGCGTCTTCAACGCGTCGAGATACTCGTTGTGCGGCAGGAAGTCGGCCTCGCGCAAGAGCCTCGCGTGCCAATAGCTGGCCCAACCCTCGTTCATGATCTGGCAGGCGAACACCGGATAGAAGTAGAACGACTCCTCGCGCACGGCGCGGAAGATGTCGCGCTCCCACTCCTCGAGCTCGGGCGCGTACTCGGCGATGAACCAGAGCAGGTCGCGCTCGGGCGCCGGCGGAATCGGCGCGCGGGCGCGCTCGAGCGGCGCGTCGGCGACCGGCGCGCTGCCCGGCAGGCTCTCGAACCGCTTCTGGAAGCCGCTTTCCGGCGGCGGCCGGGATCCGTCCACGTAGTGCGGATAGCGCTCGCGGCGCAGGCTGCGGAAGGGATCGATGTGCGCCTCGAGCGACAGCGCCGCGTCGAGCACCTGCTCGACCCGCGTCTGGCCGTAAAGCTCGACGGCCGTGCCGATCTCGCGCGCATGCGCCGCGGCTTGCTCGACGATGCGGTAGCCGACCTGCTCCTGGCTGCGCTTGAACAGCGAGTTGTTCTTCGCGAAATCGGCATGGCCGAGCACGTGCGCCGTGACGAGCGTGTTCTCCTGCAGCGAGTTGTTGCCTGCGAGATAGGCCCGGCCCGGATTGCCGGGGAATACCACCTCGAACAGCCGCGAGTGGCCCATGCGGTGCTGCACGAGCTGATAGATGTAGCGCACGCCGAACGACCAGTGCGGCATGCGCACGGGCAAGCCGTAGACGGCCACCTCCATCATGAAGCTCGAGGGCACTTCCTCGAACTGCACGGGGTAGTAGTCGAGGCCGTGGTCGTGGGCGAGCTGCTCGAGGCGGCCGGCGTAGCTCTGCAACGTGTCGTTCACGCGTTACACCTCGACCTCGGCGCGGCGACTGAAGAACGCGCGTATCGCGTCCCACACGGACTCCGGCGACGACAGCGCGTGCCGGCCGGCGGCGCCCGTCGCGGCCTCGAGCCGCTCGAAGAGCAACGCGGTTTCCGACTGCAGCGGCTGCTGCGCGACCGACGCCGTTTCGACGTATCCCACGTAGTTCGCGATCGCGCCGAGCTCGAGCAAAGCCGCCTGCGCCGCGTCGCGGTCGTTGTGGAAGTTCGCCCCGTCGGAGGCGTAGAAGACGTACGTATTGAAGCGGCTCGGCTCGTAGCGCTGCGTGGCGATCTCGAGCACTTTGCGGAACGCCGTCGAAGCGACGGTGCCGCCGCTCCCGCTGACCTGAAAGAACTCTTGCTCGGCGAACTCCCATGCCTCGACGGTGTGCGCGACGAACACGGTTTCGAGGTGGGTGTATTGGCGCCGCAAACCCTGCACGACCCAGAAGAAGAACGACTTCGCGAGCTTGCGGTCGTGCTCGGTCATGCTCGACGACACGTCCATCGCGAAATAGACGACGGCTTCCGTCGCGGGCCGGCGCCGTATCGCGAGCTGGCGGTAGCGCAGGTCGTCGTTCGTGAACGGCGGCGCCTGGCGCTGCACGGCGCGGCGCTTCAGAGCCTCTTTGAGCGATCGGCGCCGGTCGAGCCGCGAGCGCACGCCGCGCCGGCTCCAACCCTCGCGCGTGTAGTCGTCGTACTGGACGGCGCCGGCCTTGACCTTGAGGTTCGGCAGCTTCAGCTCCTCCCAGAGCCAGTCGACGATGTCGTCGATCTTGAGCTCGAGGATGAACTGATAGCCGCCCTGCTCGTTGCCGCCCGCGCCCTTCGCGGTGGCGCCGTCGCCGGGCGGCACGAGCTGATCGCCGGGCTTGCCGGCGCCTTGGCCTACCCCTTCGGATTCCTCGGCATCGCGCAGCCTGAGGCGCGCGTGCTCGAGGAAGTGGACCGGAACCTGAACCGTGCGATCGGCGCCGGGTTGCAAGTCGCTGTCGGCTATGAGCTCGGGCAGCTTGTCGCGAACGGCCGCGCGCACCTTGTCGTTGTGCCTCAGCCAGTCGCGGGCGCCGCGCGAGAACAGGTCGTACCATTGGCGCCCGGAACCCGACGGATCTACGAAACCGGACGACCCTGCCATTTTGCTCTTGCCCTCCCTTGCCTCGTCCCGTCCTACTCCTGCGACAGCAACGTGGTGACGTAGTTGAGCGCCTCTTTGGCGCTGTGCTCGTCGTAACCGTACTCGCGTATCAAGCGCTCTTGCACGGCCGAGATCTTCTGCTCGGCTTCCTCGTCGGGCCGAGCCTTCGAAGTGACGAGCCGCAGCACGTCGCGGCGCTCCTCGAATAGATACTGCTCGATGGCCTCGTGCAGCCGGGAGTGATTGTCGAGCGTGAACTTCTCGCCCGCCTTGAACGCGACCATCGCCTTGCGCACGACTTCTTGACGGAACGACAGCTTGCCCGACTCGGAGATCTTGATCTTCTCCTCGACGGAGCGCAGGAATCGCTCGTCGGGCGGCCGCGACTCGCCCGTGATCGGATCCTCCACCTCGCGCTTGTCGAGCGACGCCTCGATCTCGTCGAGGTATTTCTCGAGCAGCTGCTGCGCCTCCTCCTGGAACGAGGCGAACAGCGCGCGGTGTACGTCCTCCTTGACCCAGCGGTTGTAGAAGTCCTTGCGCGCGAGCACGAGGAACTCGATCCATTGCTTCTTGCGCCCCGCGTCCATGCGCGCGTCGGTCTCGATGGCGTCTTTGAGCGCGAGCAGCATCTCCATGCTCGTCAGGCTCGCCACGTTGTTGCGCGTGATCGCGTTGCTGATCGCGTTGATCACGAAACGCGGGCTCACGCCCGTCAACCCTTCGTCGGTCGACTCCGCGTGGATACGCGGCACGTCGGCCGCCGTGAAGCCCTCGACGTCCTCGCCGGCGTACAGCTTAAGCTTCTTCGTGAGGTCGAGACCCTCGCGCTGCGGTTTCTGCAGGCGCGTGAGGATCGCAAACACGGCCGCGAGGTCCAGCACGTGCGGGTCGAAGTGCACTTTGCGGAACGCCGGCGCGCTCGATACGAGCTTCCGATAGATGCGCGCCTCGTCGCGGAACGACAAAGTGTACGGCACCTTCACGATCACCATGCGATCGAGCAGGGCCTCGTTCTCCTTCTCCTGCAGGAACTTGTGGAACTCGGCCAGGTTCGTGTGGGCGAGGATCGTTTCGTCCAGATGAATGAGCGGGAAGCGCGACACCTTGACGTTCTTTTCCTGCGTCAGCGTGAGCAGCAGGTACAAGAACTCGCGCTTGACCTTCAAGATCTCGATCATCTCGAGCACGCCGCGGCTCGCCGCATAGACGGCGCCCGACCATGACCAGGCGCGCGGATCGCCCTCGTCGCCGATCTCGGCCACCTTCGACAAGTCGACGGAGCCGACGAGGTCGGCAATGTCGGCCGTCGTCGGGTCGTGCGGCGCGTACGTGCCCACGCCGACGCGCGCGGCCTCGGACAGGAAAATGCGCTCGACGGGGAAGCGCATGAAGTCGCCGTGGAACTCGTCGTCGAGCCGCGCGCGCGCGTACGGGGACAGCTCGCCTTGGATGTCGACGCCGTACGTGGCGCGGAACTTCGGCCGCAGGCTCGCGGGGACCAGATTGAGCGGCGACTCGTGGAGCGGCGAGCCGGAGAGCGCGTAAAGCGCGCCGTCGTCGGTGTGGCTGTATTCCTCGAGGCCGCGCTTCAGCAGGATCACGAGCGAGGACTTGCCGCCCGACGGCGGCCCGAGCAAGAGCAGCAAGCGCCGGCCCACGTCGGAGCCCGCGGCCGCGGCCTTGAAGTAGTCGATGACTCGCTCGAGCGCGGCGTCGATGCCGAACAGCTCGCCGGAGAACAGCGCCGTCGTGGTCGCGCGCTCGGCGCCGGCTTCGCGCTGCGGCGCGTCGCGGTACGCGCAGAGCATGTCGTAGATGTACTGATGCGACGAGCGCGTCAGCTTTGCGGGATCTTGGGGGAGAATCTCGTGAAGGAATTCTGCGAAAGTGCCGCGCCAGTGCTGCGCTTGGTGTTGCGTGGCATACGCGGCCAGATCGTCGATGAAGGTGCCTCGTTGCGTGCTGGGCCTCGAGCCTGTGATCTCTCGATGAACGTCGGATCCGGACAGCATCGTCGTCATCAACACTCCCTAGTTATGGTGCTCTCGTGCCATTGGGGCGTGGCTCGGTTTTTTTTATTGTTCGATCGTCAGCGTCTCCTCCACCTGCCGATACTGAAAGTTAGACGAAGTAACGTAATCGGCGTTCCGTTAAATCGTCTCGCGGCCAGGCTCGAACTTTCCTGCCGGCGTGTCTGTGAGTACAGTCACAATTATAAGAGGCGTTCTACATAAGTACGACAGGTAGTGCTGCTCGAGCACGCATCGTGCCGAGCGGCTCCAAAGTGGGGCGCGGAGGCGCAACGCGGAGCTCATTCCCGAGCAAACGACCCGGTACGGCCGGCTGCGGCGCGGCAGGCCCGCGGACCGCGCAGGCGGTGAGCTGCCTTTTGCGAAATGAAAAAGGCCGCGGAGCGAGGCGGCCGTGCCCGGAGCGTGCTCGGAGCGGTTACTTTTCGCCGCTGCCCTGCGCGGCGGTGCGGCGCGCCTCGAGCAGCGAGCGACGCATGTCGATCGCGATCGTCGCGTCCGTCTTGCCGGATGAAGTTTTCTCGATTTGCTCGATGACGCGGACGTCGGTGTCCGAGAGCGTCGGCAGATTCACCGACGTGGTCGCCGTGGGGCTATCGCCTTTCGCGGCCTGATACTTGCGCTTCCACATCTCGACGCTGCGCCGCAGCTCGGCGATCGTGTTCGAGTGCCGATTGATCGACGCCTCGAGCTGCTCGATGATCTCGCGTTTCTCCTCGAGGCTCGCCTGCAGCGCGCTCACGCGCTCCTGATCGGCGCGCAAGCTCTTGATCAGCGTCTTGCGAGCCTCGAGCTCCGAGCGCAGCGCCTCGAGCTCAACCTGTTCCTCGCTCGCCCTGCCGGCGGCGGCTTCCCGCAAGTTCGCGAGCTGCGCCGCGGCTTCGGACGCTTGGCGCTCGGCCTTCGCGAGCTTGGCTTTGAGCTCCTCGATCTCTCTGTCCTTGTGGCGCGACTCCGTCTTCAAGCGCTCCGTGCCGTCGGTGTCGCGGCGCAGCGCGCGCACGAGCTCCTTCTTGCTCTCGAGCTCGGAGCTGACGCGCTCGAGCTCGAGATCCTTGCTGCGGACTTCGGCGCGCAGATTCTGCGCCTCCTCGGCATCGCCGCGCAGAGCCTCGATGAGCGTGTTCTGCCCGTCGATGCGCTGCTTGAGCGCCTCGATCTCGCCCGCTCGTCCCGCGGCACCGCCCTCGAGCTCGGCCACGCGGGCGCGCTTCTCCTCGAGCTCCTTCAGCACCGCGGCGAGCTCGGCGCCCCAATCGGCGAGCATGCCCGTCAAGCGATCGCGCAAGCTCTGGATCGTCGCAGTCGAGTCCGTCATTCAATGAGCACCGCGTTGGGTAGCGCCCGTTACGCTGCCGGATTTACCTTAAGATTACGGTGACTTGCGTCACACCTCGCCGTCCGGGCCCGAGCGCCGGGCGGCGAGGGTCTCCTGCAGCCTCAGCGGAACCGCTTCTGCAGGGCGAGAAGCGCGTCGCGCCCGGGGCAAAGCTCCTCGTACGGCAGCTCGGAGAGCGGCGCCGAGACGGTGCCGTTGACGGCGTGCAGGTCCGGCGACGACTCGTCGAGATACAGCAAGCCGGTGACGATCTCGCCCGCGCGCTGGCGGGCGCGCACGTACTCGAGCGCGGCGCCGCGGTTCCCGGCGTCGTAGTTCTTCGCCACCTTCTTGAGCAGCACGCGGCTGCCGTCGTGCAGCTCGACGGACAGCACGTCGCCTTCGTCGTAGGCCGCTTTGATCTCGGCCGCGGGCGGCACGAAATCGGCGTGAATCGCGCGGTGGTTGAACTCGCGCGTGTAAGCGTAGCTCTTCGTCGAGTCCTCGTGGTCGTTGAACGTGACGCACGGCGAGATCACGTCGATCAGCGCGAAGCCGCGATGCCGCACGCCGGCCTTGATCAAGGGCACGAGCTGCTCCTTGTCGCCCGAGAAGCTGCGCGCGACGAACGAGCCGCCGAGCGCGAGCGCCATCTGCACGGGATCGATCGGCGGCTGCTTGTTCACCTCGCCGCGCTTCGCCTTCGAGCCGACGTCGGCGGACGCCGAGAACTGGCCCTTCGTCAGGCCGTAGACGCCGTTGTTCTCGATGATGTACACCATGTCGAGATTGCGGCGCAGCGCGTGCATGAACTGTCCGAGCCCGATCGAGAGCGAGTCGCCGTCTCCCGAGACGCCCAAGAGGTGCAGCTTGCGATTCGCCGCGTTCGCGCCCGTCGCGATCGACGGCATGCGCCCGTGCACGGAATTGAATCCGTGCGACGCGCTCAGGAAATAGGCAGGCGTCTTCGACGAGCAGCCGATGCCGCTCATCTTCGCGACGGTGTGCGGCTCGATGTCGAGCTCGAAGAACGCCTGCACGATCGCCGCCGTGATCGAGTCGTGCCCGCAGCCCGCGCACAGCGTGGACATGCCGCCTTCGTAATCGCGGATCGTGAGCCCGAGCGCGTTGCGCTTGAGCCCCTGGTGCACGATTTGCGGCTTCGCGATCGAGGTCATGCGGCGACCCCGCGCGCCGCATGCTGCTCGAGCGCTTCGGCGACGCAACGTTGGTCGATCGGCAGGCCGCCGTAGCTCAGGATCGAGCGCAGCCGCGTGGCCGGATAGCCGAGCTCGGCCTGGAGCAGCGTCCGCAACTGGGCGTCGCGGTTCTGCTCGACGACGAACACCTGATCGTGCTGCTCGAGGAACTGCCGCACCTTCTTGCCGAACGGGAACGCGCGGATCCGGCAATAGTCGGCGTGGACACCCTTCGCCGCGAGGCGATCGAGCGCCTCCTCGACGGCGGCGTGGCTGCTGCCGATCGCCACGACGCCGAGCGCGCTCTCCTTGCGCCCGCGTCGAATGACGGGCTCCGGCACGAGCTCGGCGGCCGTCTGCCACTTCTTCGCGAGCCGGTCGACGACTTGCGTGTACTCGGCGGCATCTTCCGTGTAGCCGCCGTACTGGTTGTGGCCCGAGCCGCGCACGAAGTAGGCGCCGCGCGGGTGCACGCCCGGCAGCGTGCGCTGCGGGATGCCGTCGCCGTCGACGTCGACGTAGCGATGGAACGCCTTGGCGGCCTCGAGCTCCTCGGCCGAGAGCACCTTGCCGCGGTCGGGCCGGTAGCTCGCGTCCCACTCGAGCTCGCGGCACATCCAGTCGTTCATGCCGATGTCGAGGTCCGACATGACGATGACGGGCGTTTGCAGCCGGTCCGCGAGATCGAACGCCGCCACGGCGTGCTCGAAGCATTCGCGCGGGTCGGCCGGGAACAAGAGCACGTGCTTCGTGTCGCCGTGCGACGCATACGCCGCGGCGATCAAGTCCGCCTGCTGCGTGCGCGTCGGCATGCCCGTCGACGGGCCGACGCGCTGCACGTCGAACACCACCGCCGGCAGCTCCGTGAAATAGGCGAACCCCAAGAACTCGCTCATCAGCGACAGCCCGGGCCCGCTCGTCGGCGTGAAGGCGCGCGCGCCGTTCCAAGTGGCGCCGAGCACGATGCCGATCGCGGCGAGCTCGTCCTCGGCCTGCACGACGCAGTAGCGCCGCTCGCCGGTGTCAGGATCCTTGCGGTAGCGCTCGCAGAACGACTTGAACGCGTCCATCAGCGAGGTCGACGGCGTGATCGGATACCACGCGCCGACCGTGGCGCCGGCGTACACGCAGCCGAGCGCGGCCGCCGTGTTGCCGTCGATCATGATGTGCCCGGACGTCTTGTCGAGCGCCTTCACGTGCAGCGGCAGCGGGCACTGCAGGTGCTCGCGCGCATACGTGAAGCCGAGCTCGAGCGCCTCCAAGTTCGAGTCGATCAGCGCCTGCTTGCGCGCGAACGTTTCCTTGACGAGCGCGACGATGACGTCGCGGTCGAGCGCGAGCAACGCCGCGAGCACGCCGACGTACGCCATGTTCTTCATCAATATGCGCGTGCGCGCGCTCGAGAACCGCTCGTTGCACATGCGCGCGAGCGGCACGCCGATGATCTCGATGTCGGGGCGGGCGAGCTGCCGGTCGCGCGGCCACGTCGAGTCGTAGATCAGCACTCCGCCGGGCGCGACTTCCGCGAGATCGCGCCCGTATGTTTGCGCGTTCATCGCCACCATGACGTCGACGGAGCCGGAGCGCGCGAGGTAGCCGTCCTTGCTGACGCGGATCTCGTACCAGGTGGGCAGGCCCTGGATGTTCGAGGGAAAGAAGTTCTTGCCGCTGACCGGAACGCCCATCCGGAACACGGTCTTCATGAGCAGCGAGTTCGCGCTCGCCGAGCCGGTTCCGTTGACGTTCGCGATCTTGAGGACGAAGTCGTTTACCCGGCTTTTCTGCTGCTCTTTTGCCACTCTGCCACTTCCAGCCGTGCTTCGTCGCGCGCGTACGGAATCGTCACGGTCGATTTCTGCATGTCCCAGGCCCCTGTCGGGCAGCGCTCGGCGCAGAGCCCGCAGTGCACGCACAGGTTTTCGTCCTTCAACATGACGCGCCCGGTTTGTTTGAGCGCCGGGGACACGAAGAGTTGCTGCTCCAAGCTCAAGCGGGCCGCCTTGAGCCGAGTGGACAGCTCTTGCTCGCTGCCGTTCGGCGCGATCGCAAGGCAGTCCACGGGACAGATGTCGATGCACGCGTCGCACTCGATGCAAAGGTCCGCCGTGAACACGGTCTGGAGGTCGCAGTTCAAGCAGCGCTCGACTTCCGTCGCGATCTGCTCGACGGTGAAGCCGAGCTCGACCTCGATGTCGAGCTTCTTGAAGCGGCGCTGCAACTCGACGTGCGGCATGATGCGCCGCGCGGCGGGCTCGTACGCGTTGCTGTAGCTCCACTCGTGAATGCCCATCTTCGCCGTAGTCAACGTGACGCCGCGCGGCAGGCGCTCCGTGAGGCTCGTGCCCTCGCAATGCTTGTGAATCGAGATCGCGGCCTGATGGCCGTGCTCGACGGCCCAGATGATGTTCTTCGGGCCGAACGCGGCGTCGCCGCCGAAGAAGACGCCCGGCCGCGTCGATTGAAACGTTTGCGCGTCGACGACGGGAACGTCGTTTCGGTCGAACTCTACGCCCAAGTCGCGCTCGATCCAGGGGAACGCGTTTTCCTGGCCGATCGCGAGCACGACGTCGTCGCACGGCAGGAAGACCTCGCGCAACACCTTGCTGGTCGCGATCTCGCCGCGCGCGTCGAGCTCGTACTCGAGCTCGTCGAAGCGCATGCCGACGAGCTTGCCGTTCTCGACGACGAACTCCTTCGGCGAATGATTGACGACGATCTCGACGCGTTCTTCCTCGGCGTCCTCGAGCTCCCAGTCGGACGCCTTGAAGAACCGGCGCGGCTTGCGAGCGATGACCTTGACGTCGCGAGCGCCGAGCCGCAGCGAGCTGCGGCAGCAATCCATCGCGGTGTTGCCGACGCCGATGATCAACACGCGCTCGCCGATCGACTCGGTGTGACCGAACGCGATGGAGCCGAGCCAATCGATGCCGATGTGGATACGGTCGCTCGCATCGCGGCCCGGCAGCTTGAGATCCTTGCCCTTCGGCGCGCCGCTGCCGACGAACACGGCGTCGTAACCCTGCTCGAGCAACGCGCGGAGGCTCGTGACCGGCGAGCCGTAGCGCACGTCCACACCCAAGCGCGTGATGTAGCCGATCTCCTCGTCGAGCACCTGGGCCGGCAGGCGGAACGCGGGAATGTTCGTGCGCATGAGCCCGCCGGGCCGATCGAGCGCTTCGAAGATCACGCACTCGTAGCCGAGCGGCGCGAGATCGTTCGCGACCGTCAGCGAAGCGCAGCCTGCGCCGACGAGCGCGACGCGGCGTCCGTTCTTGATCGCGACGCGGCCCGGAAGCCGCTGCTCGATGTCGCCGCGATAGTCGGCCGCAACGCGCTTCAAGCGGCAAATCGCCACGGGCTTTTCCTCGACGCGCCCGCGACGGCATGCCGGCTCGCAAGGGCGGTCGCAAACGCGGCCGAGAATCCCCGGAAATACGTTCGATTCGCGATTGAGCAGATACGCGTCGGCGAATCTGCCTTGCGCGACGAGCCGAATGTACTCCGGCACGTCGGTGTGCGCCGGGCACGCCCATTGGCAATCGACTACTCGGTGAAAGTACTCGGTGCGAAGGGTGTCGGTCGGATCCATCAGGCGGCGTAGGCTAGACCGTGCGCGGGGGCGAAGAAACCTCGAATGGGGCGTCGGCGGGCGCGACATTATAGACATATGCCGGGAGCGCGACACACTGAACGTTCCCAACATCGGTCGGGACTAAAGCTCTCGCCGCGCTGGATTTTCAGGCGCATTTGCCGCTGCTGCAGCGCTACTCGAGTTTGGGGATAGAATGCCGGTGATGAGGTTCGCCACGACCAGCGCTCATAGGCCGCGGCGCAGCTGCGCGTGGCTGCCGGCCGCGATCGTGGGCGCGGGCCTCGCGAGCGCGACACACGCGCAACCCGACGCGGGCACGATCGACCCGGGCAGCGCCGCAGCCACGATCGAGCGGAGCACGGCCGAAGTGGCGACGATCGGCGCCGCAGCCGATTCGATCGCCGGCGCCGCTGCGCAGCCGCCGGCCGACGGCGCGGACGGAGCACCCGGCGAGCAGGACGGCGCCGGCGAAGCGCCGCACGACGTCGTCGACGAAGCTCCGCCCGATCTCGTCGTCGCGGAGCCCGTGAACCCCGTGGCGGCGGGCGAGCAGCTCGTTGCGAGCAGCATCGCCGAGTTCGGGCATAAGAGCTTGCCGGCGGCCGAGGCGTACATCGGCTTGGGCGACGCGCAACGCCAAGCCAAAGATTACGAGAAGGCGGCCGAGAGCTACTTGACGGCCGTCGACATCTATCGCGCCGTCGACGGGCCTTTCACGCCGCTCGCGATCGGGCCGCTCACGAGCCTCGGCGACAACTATCACGAGGCCAAGGACGACGTGAACGCCGTGGCGGCGTACTCGGAAGCGCGCACCGTGAGCCGGCGTGGCTACGGCCTGCACAACGAAGACCAGATCGTGCTGCTCGATCGGATGTCGCGCTCGCTGCTCGCGCTCGATCAGCTCGCCGAGGCCGAAGCGCAGCAGATCGAGGCGTTGCGCCTCGTCCAGCGGGCCAATCCGCCCGATTCGGACGCCGTGCTCGAAGCGATCTACAAGTACGCGGATTGGCTCGGCGACCGGCTGCTGTTCCAGAGCGAGCGCGACCAATACATGCGCGCACTGCGCATCATTCGCCAGACGCACGGCGAGAACGACGTCAGGCAGGTGCGTCCGTTGCTCGGCATCGGCAACACGTACCGCGAGGAACGCAATCCCGCCGGCATGGGGATCTCCGCTCTGCAGGACGCGTTGGCGTTGCTGATGAAGCAACCCGAGCAGGATCCGGTCGCGATTGCGGGCGCCCTGCGCGACATCGGCGACTGGTCCGTCGCGTTCGGCAAGACCGGCTACGAGGGCACGGAGTACCAGCGCGCCTGGCAGCTCTTGGGGACGGCGCCGAACGGCGAACAGCTTCGCCGCGAGTGGTTCTCCGGCGCGAACTACGTGCTTTACGAGCCGATCAGCCCGCGCGGCTTGAGCACCGCGCCCGAAGCGCTGAGCGGCTTCGTCACGGTCAGATTCGACATCGATCCGGCCGGCAACAGCCATAACGTCACGCTCGTGGAGTCGGAGCCGGCCGGCTTCAAGGACGAAGCGGTGCTGCGGCACATTCGCCGCTCGCGGTTCCGGCCGCTGGTGGTCGACGGCGAGGTCGTTGCGGGCAAGGGCTTGGCGATCCAGGTCAAGTTCCGTTATCTGCCCGAAACGGCCGAAGAAGACGATGAGGACTGACGCCGCCCTCACGCTTACCTTGCTCGCCGCGTGCGCGGCGCCCGCCTCGCTTCACGCACAGTCCGTGCAGTCCGCGACCGTCGAGGCACGGGCACAATCGGGCTTGGACGGCTTGCGCCGCGGCCGCGACGCGTTCATCGGCGCGCGCGACTTCAGCGCCGCGCTCGGCCCGGCGCAAAGCATCGTCGACGCGCAGCGCGAGCAGCGCGAGCCGCAATACCCGGCGGATCTCGCCGCGCTCGGACTGATCCAAGCCGAGCTGCGCTCGACGGACGAGGCGCTGACGAACTTGCACGAAGCCATCGGGCTCGTCGTAGAGGCCGAGGGCGAGCTCTCGCCGACGTTGATCGAGTACTACCGCGGCCTTGGCCGCACCTACATCAAGAGCGCGCAGTACAACGAAGCGATCGTGAGCCTCGAGCAGGCGCAGCACATCAGCCAGCGCCATCTCGGCCTCTTCAACGTCGAGCAATCGCCGTTGCTCGACGACATCACGACCGCGTATCTCGGTCTCGGCGATACCGTCGAGGCTCGCAAGATGCAGGTCGAGCGGCTCGACAACGCGCTCCGGCGCTACGGCGCGGCCGACCCGCGCGTGATTCCGTATCGCTACACGCTCGCCCGGTACTACCAGCAGTCGCGGCTGCCCGAGAGCGCGCGCGAGCAGTATCAAGAGGTGCTGAAGGCCCAGGAACAGCGTCTCGGCGCCAACGACGCCGGCGTTCTCGCGCCCCTGCGCGAGCTCGTTTCGCTCGACCTGCTGCTGACTCAAGGCGCGGACTCGGAGCGGCGCGATCGCCTCGCGGCCGTGCTCGGGGAGAACGCCGCCGCGAACGCCGTCGAGCGCGGTCTTTCGCTGGCGCTGCTCGGCGATTGGGCCACGGTCACCGGCGACACGGCCGGCGCCGCGGATTACTACCGGCAAGCCTGGAGCGCGCTCAGCGCGAGCTCGGAGCGAGACGCCGCGGCATATTTCGCGAAGCCCGCCATGATCGATTTCGTTCCGCCGCTCAGCCCCGTCGACCGCAACGAGCGCCGGCGGCCCTACACGTGGGCCGAAATCGTCCTCGAGTTCGACGTGTCGCGCGAAGGCTTGCCGTCCGGCGTGCGCGTCGTGACGCGCGACGCCAGAACCACGGCGCTGCAGGCGCGTTACAGCCGCCGCATGCGGGAAACGCATTTCCGCCCGCGCCTCGTCGACGGCGAGCCGGTGGCGACGACGAACGTACGTTCCACGCATTACGTTCGCCGCTACGTCGACAGGGACGAGGAAGAAGCGGCGCAAGAATAGCTTCGCTCGAAGGGCGTATACGCGATTTCGTCACGATCGTCCGCCGGGCGCTCCCTTACGATAGCGGCCGGCGCGCAGCTAGGGAGTGGCTCCGTTCATGGCGAGAGGTCTTTCCATCCGGATCGCGGCCGTCCTTTGCGCCGCCGCCGCAGGCGCCGCGGAAGCAGCTTCCGTGCAACACGCGGAGCCGCTGCGCGGGCTCAACATCGCCGGCCGCGGCGGCGCGGCGAAGCCGGCCCGCGGCGAGCCCGCCGTCGTCGAGTTCAACGCCTTCAGCCGCGACTTCGCGCTCGAGCTCGAGCCGAACGCCCGGCTCGCCCGCGGGGCGGCGCGCCTCGGCGCCGACGCGGGCGCCTACCGCGGCACGGTGGCCGGCAAGCCGCGCTCCTGGGCGCGGATCGTGTTGACGCCCGGGGGCCTGAGCGGCCTCGTGTTCGACGGCGAGACGCTCTACGGAATCGACTCGGGCGATGTCTCCGCCGACGCAGTGGACGACGCGCCGGCGATGTTTCGCTTGGCCGACGTCTACTTCGCACCGGGCGAGCTCGGCTGTGACGTCGACGGCGCGGCGGCGGCAGTCGACGGCGAGCAGGCGATCGCGGCGCTCGAGCAAGAATTCGCCGCGCTCGCCGCGGCGGGCGCGATGTTGAGCTTGGATTTAGGCGCCGTCGCGGACTTCGAGTTTTCGCAAGCCTTCGGAGCCAATGCCGAGACCGCGTTGCTGACTCGGCTCAACAACGTGGACGGCATTTTCAGCGAGCAGCTCGGCGTGCAGATCACGGTGGCCGAGGTCGACATCTTCACGTCGAGCGACGATCCGTTCACCGGCACGGCCGCGAACGCGCTGCTCGATCAGCTCGCGAGATACCGCGGCGCCACGCCGAGCCAAGAAGCGCAAGGCCTGACGCATCTCTTCACGGGCCGCAATCTCGACGGCTCGACGGTGGGTATCGCGTTCTTCGGCGCCGTCTGCGCGACCCGCTCGCGGTTCGACGCGCGCAGTTTCGGCGCCGGCTTGAGTCAGGCGCGCGCCGGCAACGCCGTCGTGGACAGCCTCGTCGCCGCGCACGAGGTCGGCCATACGTTCGGCGCTCCTCACGACGGCGACGTGAACGGCGCCTGCGCCTCGACACCGACGGTGTTTCTGATGGCGCCGAGAATCAACGGCTCGAGCGTGTTCTCGGCGTGCAGCATCGAGGAGATGCAGGCCGAGATCGCCGGCGCGCAGTGTCTCACGCCGATCGGACCCGCGAGCGTGACGGTGACGTTCGCGGCCCCGGCCGGCGAGAGCTTTGCCGGCATCGCGTTTACACGAAACGCGACGGTGCTGAACGAGGGTGCCGACACCGCGACGGGCGTGACGTTCACGGCGACGGCCGAGCCGGGCCTTGCGATCGTCGCGGCGGAAGCCGGCGGCGCGAGCTGCACGGCGTCGCAAAGCGAAGCGGCGTGCGAGCTCGGCAGTCTCGGGGGCGGCGCGGCGCGCGGGGTCGCGCTGACGCTGCGCTCCGCCAGCGTCGGCACGTTCGGCCTCACGGCCACCGCGGGCGCCGACGACGGCGGCGCCGGCGACGGCTTCGCGGCCGTCACGGTGACGGTGAAACCGCTCGTCGACCTCGTGCTATCCAGCGGCTCGCTGCCCGGCGCGGCGCTGAACGCGTCGACGACGATCGAAGCGGCAGTTGCGAACGCAAGCAATTTCGCGGCCACGTCGGTCGCCGTCACGGCCGCGTTGAGCGCGGGGCTCAGGCTCGAGCAAGCGGCGCTCGACGGCACACCCTGCACGATCGGGGGCCAGACTTTCTCGTGCGCCGCTCGGCCGCTCGCGGCCGGCGCCACGGCGGCGCTCGTCGTCACGGCCACGAGCGTCGCCGCGGGAAGTCAGCAAATGACGGTCAGCGTCTCGGCGAGCGAAGCGGAACGGACTCCGGCCGACAACGAGCTCGCGATCGCCGTGATGGTCAGCGCGCCGGCTGCAGAGAGCGGCGGCGGAGGGGGCGCCTCGTCTTGGCTCACGTTGCTCGCGCTGCTCTCGGCTCTGCGCCTTCGCGGCCGCCTCACGGCCCGGCGGCGCCGGCCGTCCTAGCCGGCGCCGCCGAAAACGGCACGGTCAACCGCGGCGGGCGGCGCGCCGATCCATGCGCCGGTCGATCTGGCGACCGCGCCGGTCGAGCGATCGATCGATGGCTTCGCCGCGCCGGTCGAGGCGGCGGTCCACACGGTCGCCGCGTGCATCGAGGCGCTCCGCCGCGACGTCGTGGCCACGCGCTTCGGCGCGGCTCGAGGCGCGGTCCAATCGGCGGTCGGCGCGGTCGCCGCGCCGATCGAGGCGGTTCTCCGCGCGATCGCCGCGCTCGTCGAGCCGCCGCTCGATGCGATCGCCGCGCCGGTCGGCGCGCTCGCCGGCTTCCTGCGCGAACGCCTGCGTCGTCGAGGCGAGCAACATCAAGCTCAAAGTCACTACACTGCGTTTCATCGTCGGCCTCCCTAGCCAAAGGAACGGGTCGTCGCAGTGAAGAACGACTCTCGCATCCCGGCCGTTGACGGAGCAAGATCGCGTTCGGGGCTTATGTAAACATATGGAAGGCAGAATCAAGGGCCGCGGCGCGCTTTCGAATCGGGAAGGCCGGTTCGCGCGCTACGAGCGCGAATCCGATCTCGACGCGCTCGCGGCGGCCGCGGCGGCCGACGAAGACGACGAGCCCGAGAAGCTCGCAACGAACCTGCACGTCGACCACGCGCGCACGATCATCGCGCGCAACAGCTCGCCCGACATTCCGTTCAGCCAGTCGATCAATCCGTATCGCGGCTGCGAGCACGGCTGCATCTACTGCTACGCGCGTCAGACGCACTCGTATCTCGACCTTTCGCCGGGGCGCGACTTCGAGACGGAAATTTTCTACAAGCCGAATGCCGTCGAGCTGCTTCGTGCGGAGCTCGCGCGCCCGCGCTACGAGGTGAGCCCGATCGCGTTCGGCACGAACACCGATCCGTACCAGCCCGTCGAGCGGCGCCTCGCCGTGACGCGGGGCCTGCTCGAGCTGTTGCTCGAGCATCGTCACCCGCTCACGATCGTGACGAAAGGCGCGCTGATTCTGCGCGACCTCGATCTCCTGCGCGCGCTCGCCGAGGAGAACCTCGTTGCCGTCTACGTCAGCGTCACGACGCTCGACGACGAGCTCAAGCGGCGCATGGAGCCGCGCACGGCGGGCCCGAAGCAGCGCCTCGCGATGCTGCGGGCGGTTGCGGCCGCCGGGGTCCCGGCCGGCGTGATGGCGGCGCCCGTGATCCCCGCGCTGAACGACCACGAGCTCGAGAGCATCCTCGAGGCCGCGGCCGAGGCCGGCGCCGGCAGCGCCGGCTACGTGCTCTTGCGGCTGCCGCACGAGGTGGAGCCGTTGTTCGTCGAGTGGCTGCGCGAGCATTATCCGGACCGGGCCGAGCACGTGTTGAGCCTGCTGCGGCAGCTGCGCGGCGGGGCGCTCTACGAGTCGGGGTTCGGCAGCCGGCAGCGCGGATTCGGGCCCTTTGCGGCGCTCCTCGGCGCGCGGTTCGAGAAGGCGCGCCGCCGCTTCGGCCTGGTGCGGGAAGTGGAGCTGTCGGTGGACAAATTCGTGCCGCCGCGACCTTCGCGGCCGCAGCTCGAGCTTGGCTTTTAGTCTCAATATTTCTCGGTCCGCCCGGCTCGCCGCTAGGGTACGCCCGAGGATTTGTGGCAGTTTGTATCGGAAAATCATGGGGTTCTAGCCGTGCCCGACCACCGTCTCCTCATCATCGACGACGACGTTCGCCTCGCCGAAATGCTCGTCGAGTATCTCGCGCCCGAGGGTATCGAGCTCACGCACATGCCGTCGGGCATCCAGGGGCTGCGCAGCGCGCAGCGCGAGAACTACGATTTGATCATCCTCGACGTGATGTTGCCCGGGCTCTCGGGGTTCGACGTGCTGAAACAGCTGCGCGAAGCGGGCTCGAGGACGCCGGTGCTGATGCTGACCGCGCGCGGCGACGACGTCGATCGCATCGTCGGCCTCGATCTCGGGGCCGACGACTACTTGCCGAAGCCGTTCAATCCGCGCGAGCTGCTCGCGCGCGTGAAGGCCATTTTGCGCCGGACCGCGGAGCCCGAAGGCGACGAGCCCGTCGAGATCACGGTCGGCCAGCTCAAGGTGAACCTGCGCCGCCGCGAGGCGTGGCTCGCCGACAAGCCGCTCAAGCTCACGAACGCCGAGTTCGTGATCTTGGTCACGCTGATGCGCTCGCCGGGCGACGTGGTGTCGCGCGAAGCGCTGACGCGCACGGCGCTCGGCCGGCAGCTCCTGCCCGACGATAGGAGCCTCGACACGCACATCAGCAATTTGCGCCGCAAGCTCGGCAGCGACGCGGACGGCGACGTGTTGATCCGCAGCATTCGCGGCAGCGGCTACGTGCTCGTGCCGCCGCAGGAAAGCGCGTGAGCCTGTTCTGGAAAATCTTCGTCTCGTTCATGGTCGCCATGACGATCACGTCGGTCGGCGCGATCTACGTGACGTACCGGATCGTGAGCCGGCCGCTGACGCAGACCGAGTTCGAGGGCCGCGACCAGATCATCCGCGAGGTCTCCGAGGCGCTCGCGCGCGGTGGTGAGAGCGAGCTGAAAAGATGGCTCTACAACAACCCGCGGCCGGCCCGAGGCACCGTGCTGCTCGTCACGAACGAGCGCGGCGACGAGCTGCTCGGCCGCGCGATGCCGCGCGAGCTGCGCGCGCTGCTGAACTTCCGGCCGACGGGCCGGCGGCCCGATAGGCCGTCCAACTTCCGAGGCGTGCAGTTGACGCCGTCGGTCACGGGGCCGGACGGCGAGGAGTACCGGCTCTTGTTCGCACGCGCGCCCGTGACGATCTTCGGCATATTGATGTGGCCCGGCACGCAGATCGCGGTGCTGTCGATCGCGATTCTCACGGCCGCCGTCGTATCGCTGCTGCTCGCGCGCTACGTGTCGTCGCCCGTCGTGCGGCTCCAGAAGGCCACGCGGGCCCTCGCGGCCGGGGCCCTCGAGACGCGCGTCGGCGCGCCGTTCACGAAGCGCGGCGACGAGGTCGGCACGCTCGCGCGAGACTTCGACGCGATGGCCGAGCGCATCCAGGCGCTCGTCGTCTCGAAGGAGACTTTGCTTCGCGACGTCTCGCACGAGCTGCGCTCGCCGCTCGCGCGCATCCGCATGGCCCTCGCGCTTGCCGAGCGGCGCGCCGGCGCGGAGTCGCAGCCCGACCTCGCGCGCATCGAGCGCGAGGCCGAGCGGCTCGACAAGCTCGTCGGCCAAATCATGACGTTGACGCGTTTGCGCACCACCGACGCGCCGCGCCGCGACCTCGTGCGGCTCGACAAGCTCGTCGGCGAGGTCGTCGACGACGCGCGCTTCGAATATCCCGAAGCCACGGTCGAGCTCGTCGCCGGCGGCGAGCCGGTGCTGCGCGGCGACGCCGACGGGCTCAAGAGCGCCGTCGAGAACGTCGTGCGCAATGCGCTGATCTATGGCGACCGCTCGAAGCCGATCGAGGTGCGCGTGGAGTCGACGGGATCCGCCGCCAAGATCCGCGTGCTCGACCGCGGGCCCGGCGTGCCGGAGGCCGAGCTCGAGCGCATCTTCGAGCCGTTCTATCGCACCGACAAGAGCCGCGACCACCGGCAAGACGGCCAAGGCATCGGCCTCGCGATCACGGCGCGCGTCATGGAGCTGCACGGCGGCCGCGTCACGGCGCGAAACCGGGCCGAGGGCGGGCTCGAGATCGCTCTCGAGCTGCCGCTCGGCCGCGAAGCGGCGGCCGCCTAGAGGCTGTAGCCGCGCTCCTCGTGCAGGACGAGGTCGAGCCCCTCGTTCTCTTGCTCCGTCGTCACGCGCAGCGGCGACACGAGGTTCACGAGCTTCAAGATCACGAACGTCCCGACACCGCTCCAAACCAGCGTGGCAACGGCGCCGATCAGCTGCGTGATGAGCTGCCCGCCGACGCCGACGCCGTCCGGTAGCCCGAGCCCGTCGACGGCGGCGGCCGAGAAAACGGCCGTCAGCAGGAGCCCCGTGAACCCGCCCACGCCGTGCACGGGAAACACGTCGAGCGAATCGTCGATCTTGAGCTTGCGCTTGACGAATTGCGTCGCGAAGAAGCAGACGACGCCCGCGACGAGGCCGATCACGAGCGCGCCCATCGGGCCGACGAAGCCCGACGCCGGCGTGATCGTGCCGAGACCCGCGACCATGCCCGTGACGATGCCGAGCACGCTCGGCTTGCCGAAGCGGATCCACTCGAGCGTCATCCACGCCGTTGCGCCCGCCGCCGCGCCGACGTGCGTCACGAGCAGCGCCATGCCCGCCGCGCCGTTGGCGGCCACTGCGCTGCCCGCGTTGAAGCCGAACCAGCCCACCCAGAGCAGCGACGCGCCGATCACGGTCATCGTGAGGTTGTGCGGCGGCATCGGAGTGGCCGGGAAGCCCGTGCGGTTGCCGATGACGATGGCCGCGACGAGCGCCGCGATGCCCGCGTTCACGTGCACGACGGCGCCGCCCGCAAAGTCGCGGAAGCCGCGCGCGTAGAGCCAGCCGTCGGCCGCCCACACCCAGTGCGCCACGGGGATATAAACGACGAGGAGCCACAGGATCGAGAACAACAGCATCCCCGCGAAACGCGTGCGCTCCGCGAAGCCGCCGACGATCAGCGCCGGCGTGATGATGGCGAACGTGAGCTGGAACATCGCGAACACCGTCTCGGGTATCGCGCCGCTCAGCGAATCGAGCTCGACGCCTCTCATCCACGCCTTCGAGAGCCCGCCGATGAGGCCGTTACCCTCCGCGAACGCGAGCGAATAGCCGAACGCGACCCAGATCAGCGAGATCACGCAGCAGAGCGCGAAGCACTGCATCAGCACGGAGAGCACGTTCCGCGAGCGCACGAGGCCGCCGTAGAAGAGCGCCAAGCCCGGCAACGTCATCATCAATACGAGCGCGGTCGCCGTCAGCATCCACGCGGTCGACCCGCTGTCCGGCTCCTGCGCGACTGCCAACGCCGGGCCGCACAGGGCCGCGAGCGCAACGAGAGCACTCATTTGTTTTTTCATAACCCCCCCGGGTCGTTCTTGTTTTCAAATGGCCTGGTCGCCGGTTTCGCCCGTGCGGATGCGATAGACCTGATCGAGATCCATGACGAAGATCTTCCCGTCGCCGACCTTGCCCGTCTTGGCCGCGCCGATGATGGCCTCGATCGCGCGGTCGACGAGCTCGTCGCTGACGGCCACCTCGACCTTAACTTTTGGCAAGAAGTCGACGACGTACTCGGCGCCGCGATAGAGCTCCGTGTGACCTCGCTGGCGGCCGAACCCCTTCACCTCCGTCACGGTCATACCCTGTACGCCGACTTCCCCCAAGGCGTTGCGAACGTCATCGAGTCGAAAGGGTTTGACGACTGCCGTTATGAGCTTCATGAATCCCCCTGAAACGTTGAAAGGCCTCGAGCGCGAAGTCTGCCCCGATCCGGGGCACCGCGGGTTGTGTATTGTTATTGCGAGCGTATTCTAGCGAAGTCGCGGAGCCGCTGGCGACGCTCGCCGACGACCGCCAAGGATGGCGGGAGTGCCGCAATTGCAGGAGCAAATTTCAGCCGCCCGCAAAGCCACCAAAGGTGACCGCCATGCGTAAACGTTTCGATGCGAACATCAAGCCCTCCGAGATCACACCGGAGAGCGTCTTCTTGAAGCGGCGCGCGCTGCTGACGACGGCCGTGGCCGCCGGGCTCGTGCCGTCGATCATGTCCTGCGAGGCCGCCACGCTGCCGGCGAGCGGCGAGTTCACGGACGTGGAGAAGTGGCCGGGCTCGACCACGGAGAAGCCGAACACGTTCGAGCAGATCACGACTTACAACAACTTCTACGAGTTCGGCACGGGCAAGGGCGACCCGGCCGAGAACGCGCATCGCTTGAAGACCTCGCCGTGGTCCGTCGAGGTCACGGGCGAAGCGGCGCGCACGGGCACGTACGCGCTCGAGGACATCTTGAAGCCGCACGCGATCGAGGAGCGCATCTACCGCTTGCGCTGCGTCGAAGCGTGGTCGATGGTCATTCCGTGGAACGGGTTCCCGCTCGCGGATCTCCTGAAGAGGTTCGAGCCGACGTCGCGCGCGAAATACGTCCAGTTCTTCACGCTGAACGACCGCACGCAGATGCCGGGCCTTCGCTATCCCGTGCTCGAGTGGCCGTACCGCGAGGGCCTGACGATGGCCGAGGCGATGCATCCGCTTTCGTTCGTCGCCGTCGGCGTGTACGGCAAGGTGTTGCCGAATCAAAACGGCGCGCCGCTGCGCACCGTGATTCCGTGGAAGTACGGCTTCAAGAGCGCAAAGTCGATCGTGCGCATTCACTTCCTCGAGACGCAGCCCGAGACGAGCTGGAACATGGCCGCGCCGCAGGAGTACGGGTTCTATTCGAACGTGAACCCCGAGGTCGATCACCCGCGCTGGAGCCAAGCCCGAGAGCGGCGGCTGGGCGGCAACCTGTTCTCGGCGTCGCTGATTCCGACGCAGATGTTCAACGGCTACGCCGAGGAAGTCGCGAGCCTCTACACGGGCCTCGATCTCCGCAAGAACTATTGAAATTGACCGCGGGGCTTGGATCCATGCCCTCGGTAGACCGACCCCGGGCGCAGTGACGGAGATGCGCGGCTCATAATGACGCATCGCACCGTCGTCATCCTCAAGGTCGCGCTCTGGGCGGCGTGCTTGGCGCCGCTCGGGCTATTGACGCTGCAGGCGTTCGGCTACGCCGGCGGGCTCGGGCCCAATCCGCCGGAAAAGGTGTTGGACGTCTGCGGCAAGACCGGCTTGAACCTGCTCGTGCTGACGCTCTGCGTGTCGCCGATCCGGCGCTCGACGGGCATCGGGAGGCTCGTGTCGTTCCGCCGCCCGCTCGGCTTGTTCGCCTTCTTCTATCTGCTGCTGCACTTCGCGACGTACGCGCTGCTCGACCGCGGGCTCCTCTGGGACGCGTCGACGGCGCTCCGCACCGTCGCGGCCGACATCGCCGAGCGGCCCTACATCACGGTGGGATTCACGGCGCTCGTGCTGCTCGTGCCCCTGGCCGTGACGTCGACGCGCGGGATGCAGCGGCGGCTCGGAAGGAACTGGGCCAAGCTACACCGGCTCGTCTACGTCTGCGCCGTGCTCGGCGTCGTGCACTACTATTGGCAAGTGAAGTCCGATCTCGATTTCGCCGAGCCGCTGCTCTACGCCTTCTTGCTCGCCGTCGTCTTCGGCGAGCGCATCAAGCATCGGCTAGTACACGCGAAAACCGCCGTGGCGGCGCCGTATCAGCGCGTCCAGCCACCACAGGCCGGCGAGAAACCCAGCCACTAGCGCGACGACGATCGCGGGCATGGCCCACAGGAGCGGCACCGTATGACGGTACGCCTCGAAGCGCTCTTGGTAAGCGCGATTCTCGGCTCGTAGGCGCTCGATCGTTTCCTCGATCGTCTCGGCCGAGCCCGTCGTTTCCTGCAGCTCGGTCTTGAGACGCGCGAGCTCCTGCTGAGCGGCCGTCTGCTCGGTTCTCGCCTCAGTAACGGCGCCCTTGAGCCCGTCGATCTCGCTCTCGAGCTCGAGGACGCGCGCGGCCGCCGGCTTCTCCGTGACGAGGTAGGCCGCCTTGACCCAGCCTTCGCGCCCGTCCGCGAGCTTGACGCGCGCGTAGCTCGTGTTGCGCTCGAGCACCTCGACGGCCGTCCCGCTCGTCAGGTTCTCGAACGGGCGGTCGCTCGTGTCGGACGCCGCGTGCAAGCCGAGCCGCAGGCTGTCCGTGACGTAGGCGGTCTCGGCGGCGGCGGGCCCGCAAGCCCATGCGACCGCCAGGGTGAGCAGCGCTCCTCTTCGCATGCCGGCTCCCCGACTTGACAGAATGTGCCGGGATTATAGGGGGCGCGCGGCGCCGCAGAATGTGACGCACGTGGCGGGAAAGCGCTCAGGTGCCGGTCGGGGCTCGCGCCGCGGGCAGTGCCGGAACGGCTTCCGTGACCGCTGCGGCGAACGGCTGGGGCCTACCCAGGTGGAACCCTTGGCCCAGCGTGACGCCGAGCTCGCGCAGGCGCTCGGCCGCGGCCGCGCTCTCGACGTGCTCCGCGATCGTCGGCACGCCGAGCGTTTCCGCCGCGCGAGCGATTCCCGAGACGATCGACTCCGCGATGCGGTCGACGGCCATTCGCCGCACGAACTCGCCGTCGATCTTGATGAAGCTCACGGGCAGCCGCTTCAAGTGCGCGAGCGAGCTCAATCCCGAGCCGAAGTGATCGAGCGCTACCCTGGCGCCGGCCCGCGTGAGATCGCGGATCAGGGCGTCGGCCGCGGGGAGATGAGCCACGGCGTCGGGCTCCTTGAGCTCGAAGCAGAAGAGACTCGGCGGAACGCCCGCGACGGAAAGAGTCTCGAGCGCGAACGCCGCGTAGCTCTTGCTTTCGAGCGACTGTCCGGACACGTTGACGGCGAAGAACAACGAAGCCTCGGCGAGCGCGCCGGCATGAGGCCGCAGCGCCTCGACGGCGGCGTGCAGCACCCAGCGATCGAGGGCCGGCAGGAGGCCGTACTCGGCGCACGCCGCGAGAAACTTGTCCGGCGCCGAGATCTCGCCCGCGGCGTTGCGCAAGCGCACGAGCAGCTCGTAGCCCGCGATCGGCGCGATCGCGCCGTGCAAGGCGACGATCGGCTGCGCGTCGAGCTGGAACTGGTTCGAGGCGAGCGCGGCGCGCAGCTCGGCGGCCGCCACGGCTTCGCGCGCGGCGGCCGGCGGAACCGTGGAAATATCCTCGACGGCCGCGACTCGGTTGCCGCCCTTTGCCTTGGCGCGCTTGCACGCGAGCTCGGCTGCCGCGAGCAAGTGCCCCAACCGGTCCTTGGCCGCTCCGGCGACCGCGCCGATGCTCACCGAAACCGGCAGCGCCTCGCCTCCGTTCAAGTAGCCGAGCTGGCCAACGGCCGCCAGGATGCGCGCGGCGGCCTCGCCGGCCTGCGCGAGCGTGCCCTCGGGCAAGACGACGGCGAAGCGGTCGCCGGCAATCCGGCTCGTCAACGCGTCGGGCCCCACCGCTTGCTGCGTCAACGAGCCGACGCGCTGGATCACCTCGTCGCCGGCGCCATAGCCGAACGCCGCGTTGATCGCCTCGAGCTTGTCGATGTCGACGTACAGCACGGCGGCCGGCGCGGCATCGAGCGCGCGCTGCGCTCGGCGATCGAAGATCAAGCGGTTCGGCAAACCCGTCAGCGCGTCGTACTCGCTGCCCAGGATTGCGACGGCCTTGCGGCTCACGAACTCGAGGATGCGCACGTCGCGCTGCTCGAAATCGTCGGCCCGCACGGCGCGAAACAGCGCGATGAGGCCGAGCACGCCGCCGTTCGGATCGCGCAGCGGGCAGGAAAGGATCTTGTACGCGGCGCCTTGCGCGGCTCGATTCACGACGAGCGGCCGATTGTTGAGCCTCGCCCACGCGAGCAGGTGCTTCTGCGTCCGGTCGAGCAGCCGCGTTTGGGCGGCCGGATCGTCGGCACTCCAGGACAGCTCCATGTTCTTGTCCGGCACGAGCAGCGCCGCCGTCACGCAGCGCAGCTCGCGCGCGCATTGCCGGACGAGATCCTTGAGCGCGTTCGCGTCGCCGCCGTCCTCCTCGTCCGCGCGCAGCAGCAAGTCGAGGCCGGCGCTGCGCTCGGCCGCAAACGTGCTGCTCTCGAGCGCGAGCTTGCTCTCGAGGCAGTCGAGCACGGGACGCAGCATGCTCACGATCATCGAGGGCGTGCTCCGCGAGCTGCCTCCGCCGAGCTCTATGACGATCGCGCCGAGCGGCGTCGCATCGGCGGCCCGCAACATCGCGATGAAGACCGGCAGCCCCGAGCTCGTAGTCTCCACGCGGCCGCGATTCGACAGCGTTTCGTCGGCTCGGCGCAGCTCGAGCAACTCCCGCAGCTCCGGCCGCGCGAAGCCGTCCGAGCACCACCTGAGCTCCGCTTGCGGGTCGTAGATGGCCACGCAGCGCGCGCTCGGCAGCAGCATCTTGACGAGCTGCGCGAACGGCGCATAGCCGCTGGCTGCTCCGCTGTCCGGGGGGGCGCTGGCCGGCACTGAATATGTCCAATGAGACGACGCGTGTAGGTCGCCAAGGATGCCGTCGATCGAGGCGGAAATCCTTGATGGCGGTCGCAGGTACCGCCGTCGGCGGCAAATTCCTGAGCTACGGCCGGCCCGTCAGGTACCGCGGTGCCTTGCGCGGCGCCGTCACGACCTTGAGCGGCTCCGCCCGCTCGAGCTCGGCCGCGATTGCAACGTACAGATTCAGGATCGTGGCGGCGTGGCCGGCCGCTTCCTTGGGCGACATCTTCTGCACGCTCGCCTGGACGCGGCTTTCCCGGCCGGCCGGCGCGACGCGGTTCAGGGCCGCCTTGAGCTCCGCGAAATCCCGCTCCAACGGCTGGGGCAGCTCGGCTTCGGGGAGCTCTGCGAGATGCAGCGAATACGCGCTCGCGAGGCGCTGCTTGACGGGTCCATCTCCGACGAGGACGTGGACGGCGGCGGCGAAACGCTGGGCGAAAGGAGACACGCTCGAGGAGCCTCTATTGGGAGCCTTTTTTCTCGTTCTTCGGGGCCCGGGCTTACGTTGCGCTTGACATATAACAGAGTCGCGCAACCGATCGCAAGCGCTCGAATGTCGTCGAAGGATCGAGGATGGCCCGAAGTTGAGGCCCCGGTAAAACCGGCGAACGGGATTACCTCACTGAGTCAGGCAGGCTTCCGCAACTTGAACTTTTTCATCCGGTCGGCGAGCGTGG
>Ga0073934_10000990_pt1 | contig 73254 bp, 57 predicted proteins | sample LarsenN4metaG_FD_76834 | JGI IMG/M metagenome (GOLD analysis project Ga0073934, IMG submission 76834) | Hot spring sediment bacterial and archeal communities from British Columbia, Canada, to study Microbial Dark Matter (Phase II) - Larsen... ...
CTCGTATCTATCAGATTGTGCTCAATCAGGCCGACCCACTCGCTCGCGAATTGGGCACAGGGCTGGCGGCTCTATTGGCCCAAGAGCATATTGCCATTACTTTGGGCCAAACTTAGGTAAATAGATTATAACACGGCCGAAAAACCCCTAAAAATTAGGGGTCACAAAACCGAAAATCTATGGTATGCTTGGCGCAGTAAGAGTTTCCTCCTTCATTCTCATCGGTCTTCTCCTTAACCTCACCCCCGGCTGAAAATATCAGCCGGGGGCGCTTCTTTTAAACTGCTATTTGCAACTTATTTGGCCTGTGGTATTCTTCCGGCTATGAGTAACAAACGCTATCCTATTCCCGCCGGAGAAGCGCGGATTGAACTTCACGTCAAAAACTCGCGTTTTATCAGCCGGGCCGGCTACACTCCCAGCGTAGCGGAGGCCAAAGCATTTATTGAAAAGGTCAAAGCCGAAGAGCCGGGTTGTACCCACGCCGTTTATGCTTTTGCCGTAGGGCACGGCGCAGCGGTGACTCATGGCATGAGCGATGCCGGCGAACCGAGCGGCACTGCCGGACGCCCGGCCCTAGCTGTGGTCAAGGGCAGCGGATTGGGGGATGTGACGGTAGTCATTGTGCGTTACTTTGGTGGGACCAAATTGGGCACAGGCGGGTTGGTCAAAGCTTACACCGAAACGGCTCAGGCGGTGCTGGCCGCACTGCCCGTGACCGAAAAGGTCGAACGGCGTTCGGTCAAGGTCACTATTCCCTATACCTTTTATGAGCAGGTCAGGCGGCTGGTGGAGGCTCATCAAGGCCAGGTTGAGGGGGAGGAGTTTGCCACAGATATAACTCTGAAACTAACCTTCACTACGGACGAATTGCCCCTTTTTCAAGCGGCGCTGGCCGAAATGACCCACGGGCAAGCCCTGGCCGAAATAGTGAACCCGTGAAGGCTGCTTTGACAACCCTCCCCGCCTGGATTATCATACTTTCAAACCAACTCGAGGCCGATTATGACAAGCCTTTTAGATAATATTCGGGTGATTGATGTAACCCAGGCGTTGGCCGGTCCCTATTGCACCATGCTGTTGGGGGATATGGGCGCGGATGTCATCAAGGTCGAAACGCCAGGGGTTGGCGACCAAAGCCGAGGCTGGGGGCCACCTTTTGTCGAAGGGGAGAGCACCTACTATTTGAGCATCAATCGCAACAAACGCAGTCTGACGCTCGACATCAAATCTCCTGAAGGGCAAAAAATACTCCATCAACTTGTCGCCAGCGCCGATGTGTTTGTCTGTAATATCCCCAAAGAGTCGTCGCGCCAGCGGGCCGGGGTGGATCTGGCTACGCTGCAAGCCCTGAATCCACGGTTGATTTACTGCCTGATCAGCGGTTACGGCAGTACCGGCCCTTACGCGGAGCGCCCCGGCTATGATTTGATCGCCCAGGGTGAAGCCGGCTTGATGAGTGTGACCGGCGAACCCGACGGCGAACCTATGCGTTACCCTATTCCCATTGCCGATATTACCACCGGCTTGTACTCGACCATTGGCATTTTGGCGGCGCTGTTCAACCGCGAGCGCACCGGCCAGGGGCAGGCTCTGGATATGACGCTTATGGAAAGCCAATCGGCATGGCTGACAATGCTGGCTTCGGCGCTGCTCAACGGCGGCCAGGAGCCGCAACGCCTGGGCAATTTGCATCCCAATATTGTGCCCTATCAGGTTTTCAAGGCGAAGGATAAATATATTATTTTGACAATCGGCACCGAAAAACTGTGGCAGGCTTTTTGCCAGGCGTTGGGCTTGGAGCATCTGAAAACTGACCCGCGCTTTGCCACTAATAAAGATCGCGCCAAAAACCGGACGGAATTGATTCCCATTCTGGATGAGTTGTTCTCGACCCAAACCGCTGACTATTGGCTGGAGAAGCTCAAAGATACCGGTATTCCCAACGGCCCCATCAATACCATTGCCGATACCCTGGCCCATCCTCAGCATCGGGCGCGTCACTTTATTGTCGAATTGGAGCATCCGTTGATTGGTATGGTCAAATCTATGGGCAACCCGGTCAATCTTTCGGCCACGCCGGTCAGTTACCGCCTGGCTCCGCCCACATTGGGCCAGCATACCGACGAAGTGCTGGCCGGGTTGGGTTACGATGAGGCGACCATCGCCCACTTCCGGGAGCAGGGCATAGTTTAGACAGTTACCAGTGAACAGTTATCAGTAATCGTAGACAGTTTAACTGATTACTGCTTACCGACCACTAACCACTGATTACTATTTTCGGAGGAGTTCACCATGAGTGAAGAAGAAAAAATCGTTGTAACCATTAAGCGCAAAGACCGGACAATGGTCTTTCCGGTGAATGAGCGGGATAAGTTACGCGACATTCTGAAAGACCGCATCTGGTGGGACCGCCGCAGCAACCGCTGGGCCGGGCGCGGCGATGTGGAGGAGTTGAAAGAAATTCTGGAAGGGCAGGGCTACGAAGTAAAATTAATTGGGCCTAAATAAAAAAACCGGGACGTTGTCCCGGTTTTTTGTGTGAGGTAAAAAAATTACTCTTCCTCTTCTTCTTTCTTCTCTTTGGCTCCGGTGAGAACTTCCGGCTCGGCGCTGACAGGCGCTTCCTCTTCCAGTGCTTCTTCCAGGCGCGGCGGTTCAACCTTGGCCACCATTGACTCGGGGTCAGACAGGATGGTAATAGAACTGGGCACGGTTAAATCGGCAACGGTCAGCATACTGTCAAGTTCAGTCAACCCCTCGACATTGACCTCGATGGCTGAAACCAAATCTGCCGGCAAACATTCGATTTCTACTTCCGATAGGCCATGCACTAAAATACCGTTTAAATCCTTCACCGCGGGCGAGATGCCAACAAATACCAGCGGCACATGGGCGGTCACCTTCTCGCGCATATTAACCGCATAAAAGTCCACGTGTAGCACGCTACGTTTGATGGCGTCAATTTGAATATCGCGGGCCAGGGTCATGCGTGGCCTTTTGCTGCCAATCTGCAAGGCAATAAGTTGGTGGGTGCCGGCCTGAGCCAGCACTTTGCGCAGCTCTTTGGCCTCGACTTGAATAGGGTCGGCTTCAACGCCTTTACCGTAAACTACGGCGGGCACATAACCTTGCCGGCGTAACTGCCCCAGACCTTTGCCGGTAGTTTGACGAGCTTCTGCTTTTAATTCAAGGGCTTCCATAAATTTTTACTCCTTCAGCGCTGGAGCGGTTAGACGAGAAAACCGGGACCAGTTAGCGTAATTTATAAATTTGATTAAAATCTCCGCACAAAATAAAATCGCCCCCAATGCGGACGATTTTATCCAAACAACCGTGCTATTTTAATAATGAAGACTGCTTTCGTCAAATTTATGTCAGTTCGATGAAAAGCCTCTTATCCTGATCCGCCTGAAATTGTGACAAAAAATTTTAAGGTTCAACCTATTTACAATTTTAACCTCTTGGTATAATACTAGAGCTATGAGAGTTCAGCCAAACGCACTCATTGCCGTTGAAGAAGCGCTTGGTCTCATTTTAGAAAAGATTGCCCCCGTTGAAGCCGAAGTTGTTCCCTTAAGCCAAAGCTTCAATCGTGTTTTGGCCCAGGCAGTGATAGCCCAGGTCAACGTGCCGCCCTTTGCCAATTCGGCTATGGATGGTTATGCCGTTATGGCGGCTGACTGCGCCGACGCCAGCCGGGAAAACCCGGTCCGGCTCACCATAATTGACAACGTTGCGGCAGGCGCCACACCAACCAAAAAATTAGCCTCGCGCACGGCGATTCGAATCATGACCGGCGCGCCGCTGCCGGAAGGGGCGGATGCCGTGGTTCGCTTTGAGGAAACCAGCGAGTATTCTCCCCAGGCTTCCTCCTTGGCCGGTAATGAGGTTCTGATTTATCAGGCGGCCGCCGCCGGTGATAATGTGCGACCTGCCGGAGAAGACATCAGGGCTGGCCAGACCATTTTGGAACCGGGCCACCGCCTGCGGCCCCAGGATATCGGCGTGCTGGCCGCCATCGGCCAGGCTGAGGTGCAGGTCCACCGGCGGCCACGTGTAGCCGTTTTAGCCACCGGCGACGAGCTGGTAGATGTGGCTGACCCCATCAAGCCGGGCCAAATTCGCAACTCCAACGGCTATACCCAGGCGGCCCTGGTGGAAAAGTACGGCGGCGAACCTGTGAGGCTGGGTATTGCCCGTGACACGGTTGAAGATTTGACCGCCAAAATCCGGGCCGGCCTGGCCCAAAACGTGGACCTATTTTTGACCTCAGCCGGGGTGTCGGTGGGCGATTTTGATATGGTCAAAAAGGTCCTGGCTGCCGAAGGCGAGATGCAATTCTGGCAGGTCGCCATCAAGCCAGGCAAACCCCTGGCTTTTGGGCTGCTGCGTCCTCAAAGCGAGGCCGGTCAGGATGTGCCCCTGATTGGGTTACCAGGCAATCCCGTAGCGGCTATGGTAGCCTTTGAAGTTTTTGCGCGTCCAGCCATTTTGAAATTGGGCGGGCAGCGCTCCTACGCCAAAACCAGCGTCCGCGCCTGTCTGGATGAGACGATTGAGAACAGCGGGCGGCGGCACTATATGCGCGGCCTGGTCCACCTGGAGCCAGATGGTTATCATGTGACCACCCGAGGCAGCGGGGTGCAGGTTCAAGGCTCAGGCATTTTAACTTCGATGGTCTGGGCAAATGGCCTGGTAGTGGTGCCGGAGCATATTACCCAGCTACCTGCCGGAGCTACAGTTGAAGTTTGGATACTTGACTGACTACCTAAATTGACTAAACTTTGTATGAAAATTACAGATGGCAAGGGAATAGAGTAGCAAAGTTGTAATGTTGCAGGTTAAAAGTTATTCTGTGAAAATTGCTACCTTGTTACCCTGTTACTCTGTCACCTGACTGAGGGATAATTAATTGACCAAAACCAGAAGCCGTACAACCACGTCAAAGAAGCCGGCAGGATCAGCACCCATCTCACCTTTGATGATCGGGATTGTGGTTGCTGCCGCCGTGTTGATTGTTGGCGGACTCATTGCCCTGGGGAATATGGGCAATCAGCCTACCGCCAATGTTGATCTTAGTATGTTTCCCACCAAAGGCAACCCCGAGGCTGCGGTAACTATGGTGGAATACTCGGATTATGGCTGACCGCATTGTCGAGCTTTTGCGCTCGAGAAATTTCCTCTGCTGGATGCAGAGTACATCGAAACGGGTAAAATAAAGTTTATCGTTCACTCTTTTAACCTGGGCAGCCCGGAAATGGCTTTAGCCGCCGAAGCAGCTTGGTGTGCGGCTGATCAAAACAAGTTTTTTGAATATCAGCACGCTTTGTATGAGAATCAAGGCACTGGCTGGAACCAGACCAATCTGGCCGACCTGGCCGGTCGCACTGGCCTAGATCAAAATGCTATGGCCCAATGCCTGTCGAGCGGTACTCATCGGGCAGATGTGGAGAACGCTCGCCGGGCCGCTTTTAATCGAGGGGTTAATTCAACGCCGACTTTCTTTGTTAACAATCAGCGCATTCAGGGCAATGTGCCCTATGAGGAATTTCAGCGAGTAATTGAACAGGAGTTAGCTAAAGTCCAATGAGCACCATTACCACCCGGCTAAAGTTAGTCACCCTGGATTGGCTGACTTTACTGATGATTTTGTTGACGATGGCCGGTTTGGGGGTATCGGGCTATCTGATGTGGGGTTACACCGTACCTGGCGCCACCCTATCGTGTGGCGCTTCGAGTGGTTGCGAAACGGTCAAAAACAGTGTCTACGCTAATTTGGCCGGGATTCCTTTGCCCCTGGTGGGATTGGTTTCGTATGCAACCCTGTTGGTTTTACTGGTCTTGCAAGAGCAACCGCTTATCAACCAGCGGGGCTGGTCGCCTTATCTCGCCTTAGCCATCCTGGGCGTTTCTCTGGCCGGTGTGTTATATTCGGCCTATTTGACTTACATCGAGTTATTTGTTATTGATGCGATTTGCCGTTGGTGTGTCGCCTCGGCCATTATCATGGTCGCCATTTTTGTTCTATCAGTTTTCAACTTACGCAATAATCAATCTTACTATACCGAGAGGTAATCATGGCTACAAAAATTATTTGCCGGGCAAGCGATTGTATCTTCTGGGAAGACAAAATTTGCACTTCCGAAGAGATTATCTACGATCCAGAGGAAGGCTGTCTGACTTATGAAGTGTTGGACGACCTGGTTGACCTGAGCGAGGATGAAGAGGAATGGGAGGACGACGAGCTGATTGACGACGACGAAGAGGATGAAGAGCTGGCCTGGGACGAGGACGAGGATGAGGACCTCTTCCTTGACGACGACATCGAAGCTGAAGAAGACGACCGGGATTGGAGACTCTAGGCCGATTTTACGCGCTAATTACCTTAGCCCAACCTAAAACAGTTGATTCGAGCCAGCGGCCCTTCTTGCCCTGGCTCGTTTTTTACCGAGTGTGTAAGGCAAACTAAAGTTTGCCCTACAAATTATGCTGCACAGGAAAACTAAATGACCCAACAAGTCGATATTTTACTGACCCATGGCTATGTGGTAACCATGGATGATTCCCTGCGCCTCTACCCCGATGGCGCGGTTGCCATCAAAGATAATCTCATCAGCGCAGTGGGGCCGGCGAGCGAACTTGAAGCCGCCTTTGAGGCCGTTACCGTCATTGACTGCCAGAACTGCATTATCAGCCCCGGCCTGATCAATGCCCACACCCATGCTTCGATGACCCTGCTGCGCGGGCTGGCCGACGATTTGCGGCTGGATGTGTGGCTGTACGGCTATATGATGCCGGTAGAGCGCGAATTTGTGGACCATAACTTCAGCTACACCGGCGCGCTTCTGGCTTGCGCCGAGATGATTCGCTCCGGGGTGACGACCTTCTGTGATATGTACTACCACGAAAGCGAAGTCGCCCGCGCCACCGCTGAGGCGGGCATGCGAGCTATTTTAGCCCAAACGATCCTCAAGTTCCCATCGCCCGACGCCACCAACTATGACGAAAGCCTGGAGTACTGCCGCCGCTTCATCGAGCAGTGGCTCGGCCACCCCCTGATTATTCCGGCGGTGGGACCCCACGCGCCCTACACCGCTACCCCCGATATGCTGCGCAACAGCGTGGCCCTGGCGACCGAATACGACGTGCCGCTGCACATCCATCTGGCCGAAACAACCCTGGAACAGGACGCCAGCCGCCAGCAGCACGGCGTTCCGGTGATACCCTGGGTAGAAAAGTATGACCTGTTCAAGGCCAAAGTCATCGCCGCCCACTGCGTTCACGTGGACGAAAGCGAGATGCGGACGCTGCACCAGCATCGGGCCGGGGTGGCCCACTGCCCCAGCAGCAACTTAAAGCTGGCCAGCGGCGTCGCTCCCGTGCAAAAAATGGTCAATCTGGGGCTGCATGTCGGCCTGGGTACGGATGGACCGGCCTCCAACAATGATTTAGATATGTTTGAGGAGACTCGCTTGGCGGCCTTTCTGCAAAAGGGCGTCTTTGGCGACCCAACTATGCTGCCCGCCAAAACCGCCTGGGCCTTGGCTACCAGCGAAGGGGCCAAGGCCCTGCACATTGCCCACCTGACCGGCTCACTGGAGCCGGGCAAGCGGGCCGATATTGCCGTTATTTCGGCCAGGGCCACCCATCAACTGCCCTACTTTGCCCGCGACCCGGAAGCCATCTACGCCCAGCTTGTCTATGCGGCCAAATCTACCGATGTGCGGGATGTACTGGTGGACGGCAAAATTTTGATGCGCGAGCGCCAACTGCTGACGCTGGACGAAGCCGAGATCATTGACGAAGCCAAACGAATTGCCCGCCGCATTGACGCTTTTCTGATTGCCCGCGAGGGCAGCCTCTTATCCAAGCTGCTGGCCATCAGCGCCGATTTTGTTCCCCAGGAAACCTACGAAATTCAGGTAAAGGCGCGGCTGCCTGAATTGATCGAAGTGAGCACGGTCCTGAAGGCTGCGGGCATTGACATCCAACGTAGCTCCGTCCGTGACCAGTACGACACCTACTTTTTCTTTGAGGATAAAGAGGCCGGGCGGCTGCGCTTCCGCGAGGATGAAGTGCGCGATGAACGCGGAGAGCTAAAGGAAACTTTTTACACCATGACCCTGATGGGGCCGAGCAGCGAGAAGGAGTTTGAAAACTCAATTGTGCTGACCCGCGCCCGCTACACTGCCTCGGCCAACCAAAGCTTGCGTTTTTACCGGGAGTATTTCAAACCTGCCGCCGAACGGGAGGTATCTAAGCACCGCCGGCGCTGGCACATTATCTATCAAGAGACCGACCTGGCCATTAATTTGGATGTGCTCTCCAGCCCGGAGCCAAACAGTTTTTACCTGGAAATCAAAAGCCGGACCTGGTCAGCCAAAGATGCCATGCGCAAGGCCGAATTGATTAGCGAGTTATTGGAAAAGTTTGGGGTGAAGCGAGAGGATCAGTTTAAAGTAGATTATATTGATTTGACCTGACTGCCCAGCTATGTCATTTCGATCGCAGGGAGAAATCCCCGACACCTTACTTTTATGAGTTGCGTCCTGGAGATTTCTCGACCTTCGGTCTCGAAATGATATGAGCCTGAATAGTAACGATTTGGCGTAAAAACTAACTACTCCAAGCTGTACCCCAGCCAACGTAGTTCATTCTCTTTTTGCCGCCATTTGGGCCGCACTTTGACCCACAGCTCCAAATAAACCTGGCTGCCGACCAACTCTTCGATTTGAGGGCGGGCAAGCTGCCCAATCTTTTTGAGCGATTTGCCCTTTTCGCCGATGACAATGCCCTTCTGCGAGTCCCGCTCGATAATCAAATCGGCGCTAATGTAGGTCATGGTTTCGCTGCGTGGTTTGAATTCGCGCACCTGCACCGCCAGGGCGTGTGGCACTTCCTGGCGCAGCACCTTTAAGGCAGCTTCCCGAATAAATTCGGCGGCGATAAAGCGGGTTTGTTGATCGGTGACTTGCTCTTCGGGAAAGTAGCGCGGGCCAAACGGCAGATGCGCGATAATCCGGCGCAGCAGTTCGGCCTGGTTATCACCCCGGATGGCGGAGAGGGTCAGCCAGTCGGCGGCGGGGTAGAGGTCTAAAAAAGGTTGGGCCAGGTCAGCACCGGGAGCATCGGGCAGCAAATCCACCTTGTTCAAAGCCAGGAGCACCGGCGCAGCCTCCTGGTTTTGCCGCAGGGCCTGGGCGACCAGTTCATCCTCCTCAGTGGGCGGCTCAGAGGCATCCACCAGCCAGACAATCACATCGGCATCAGGAATGGCGGCCAGGGCGGTTTCAACCAGAAATTGGCCCAATTTGTGCTGCGGCTGGTGAATCCCCGGTGTGTCTATAAAAATCACCTGGGCCGGGGGCAAGTCTGGCTCGGTTTCGGGCGAGGTAGTTAAAATGCCTAAAAGTTGATTACGAGTGGTTTGGGGTTTGGGGCTGACAATGGCAATCTTTTGGCCCAGCAGCCGGTTGAGCAGGGTGGATTTGCCCACGTTGGGCCGGCCCACCACCGCCACATAACCGGAGCGATGATCGGGGGGCAAGAGCTCATCCAGCATTTCTCCTTCGTCGTCGAGCGCATCATCCTCAAAACCGGCGGGCCAATCGGCAGAGTTAGTCATCGTAAAAATTATTAGTAACCTGAGTCCGGAGTTTTCTAAATCGCACCCTTCGATACGCTCTTCGCTTCGCTTAGAGCTACTCAGGATGCGATTATAGACCGAAGACCAACGTTCAACTTTCAACCTTCAACTTTTCAACGGCTCAATTCTCTCTGAAGCGTTTTTCCAAATCTTCCAACATCATCGCCGCTTCGACCAGTTTATCCAGGGGATTGTCGTCGCCGCGAAAATAGCGGTAATCGCAGGGCATAATATCCAGGGTGCTGACTAAATCGGCGTGGTTGCTGCGAATAATCATCTCGGAGGTATGGTACCATTTGGCCAGTTGTTCGATGGTAGTTTCCTGGAAGTTTACTTTGCGTACGGTATAGTCCAAAGCGGCTGCCCAAGCATCTGGCTGGCTTAAATCGAGATAACGTTTACCAATGGTCACCCGGTACTCCACCCACATCTGGATGGCCGCACCGACCACCTCCAGACGTAAGCCCTGTTTAGGCATAATGTTGGTCAGGCGGGTTTCCACCGGGTCCAGGGCATTGCTAAAGAGGGCTTCAAAGCGGTTGACCAGCGTTTTATCTTTCTCGGTACGAATATAATCGGCCAGAGCGTGCAGCATAAGTTCATAATCACCCATGCGCACCTGGGCGCGGGCTAGATTGAGATGATAATCCGGTTCGGCCTCATCCAGGCGCACTGCCTCCTGAAACAGAGTAATGGCGCTTTCCATTTCCCAGCGCTCGTAATGTTCCAGGCCAGTGCGATTGAGCGACTGGGCGCGTAATTTATCGGTAGTGGATACGAATCTGGTGTTCATACTGGTAACGCTTCCCTCTTGAGAAGAGGGTTGGAAGGCTGGAAGGCTGGCTAAAGTAGTATTAGCCAATCTTCCAATCTTCCAACCTTCCAGGTGAATTTCCAATTTTGAAAGTCAAAGCTCCTTATCGACCGGCTGAACCAGGGGCGGTTAAGACTTCACTGGATTCAGTCGTTTTCACTTCGGCGGCCAACTGTTCTTCGGCCAGCAGCTTTTTGAGCGCAGCAATCGAGACTTCCAGCATACTCAAATCCGGCTCGCGCGTGGTCATGCCCTGCAACGCCAGACCCGGCGCAATCAGCACCTTCATAATTGGGTTTTTCTGGTGCGCCGCGCTAAACTTGAGAAACTCATAAGCAATCCCGGCAATTACCGGAATCAACACGATCCGCGAGACAATTTTGAGCCACAGTGATGGGTCGCCCACGAGGGCAAACACAAAAATAGAGATGACCATCACAATAAGCAAGAAAGCCGTGCCGCAGCGGGGGTGGACAATACTACATTGCGCCACTTTTTCAGGCGTCAGTTCCACGCCCTGCTCATAGGCATTGATGGCCTTGTGCTCTGCCCCGTGATAGCCAAAAACCCGCTTGATCTCCGCCAAAAAGCCAATTCCCCAGACATAGCCCAGGAAAAGCACCAGCCGGACCACTCCTTCAATGATGTGCTGGACCAAAATAGACACGTCCACAAACTGCTTGATTAAGCTAATCAACAACAGCGGGCTGACAAAAAAGATGCCAATCGCCAACAGCAGCGAAAAGGCCACCGTGCCCCAGGCCATTGGCCCGGAAAATTCTGCCTCCTCTTCGCCCATAGCGACCTCGGCTGAGAACATCAGGGTCCGCATGCCCAGCACCAAGGCGTCCCACAGCAGGGTAAAACCACGCAAAAAAGGCACTTTATTGATAAAACTCGAATAAATGCGCGGGTTGAGCGGCTCACTGTGCAGTACAATTTCGCCTTTAGGGTTGCGCACCGCTACTGCCATATGCTTGCGGCCGCGCATCATCACCCCTTCGATTACTGCCTGGCCACCATAGTTAAAAGGTTTGCTCATGAACTCCTCTGTTGTTTGGACCGATGGCCCTCACCACCACCACCCGTAATTTTCCTGACTATTCGTTAATTTTACCCTACCCTGCCAATCTGGACAAGATAGATACTATTTTTGCAGGGCTATCTCAGAGGGTGTCTAAAAATTCTTTATTATCCACGAAGAACACTCAGAACACCAAGAAAAAGGCTAAAAACTTTGTGTTTCTTTGTGTCCTTCGTGGATTTTACCCTGGTCAAACTCAGGTTTTGCCAATTTTTAGACAGCCGGTCAGCAATTACCCCCCAAAATTGGGCTGTTTTACTGTTCAATCATGATGTACTATGTGTTTATAAACCTATCATTCACGCTATGATTAAAACCAACTGAGAAAGGATTTTTTCTTCAATGTCCGAAATGCCAGCTTTTGTCACGATGAAAGACCGGCTCTTCAGTCTCCTTGACCGTTACCCGGAGGAGCTGCGGGAAATTGTGCTGACCAGTGAGGATCAGGCCAATGTCAGCGCGGCGGCTTTCTTTGCCCAGGAGGTAGCTCATCTACCCGATATGAAAGGGTTAGAGAAAGCAGAAGCTATTCTGGCCTACATCGAAACCATTTGGATGGCCGGGTTTGAGGCCGGACGCACCCGGAACGCCAGACCTTAAAACCTCCGAGAAACTGCCCTGTTAGCAGTTGCTGACCACAAAAAGCCGCCCCAACAGGCGGTTTTTTGTGGTTTTGGACTCCTTGCTGCGAAACTGAGTTTTGCCAGGCAATGGGGTGTCCAAACTGATACAAAGCGTGGACACACCGGCCAAGCTCATAGATCTAACCCCTTCAGCTCCCACAGATGAAGACATTTGTTTCCCAGATGCTTTCAGGGTAATATCGTCGGCGCAAAGAATCAAATTTCTGATCAGTCTGTTAAAAAAAGGAGTTTATCCCATGCTATCAGCCCCACTACCACCTCCGTTGCCCGCCGATGTACTGGCCCGCCGCCAAGAACTGCCGCTCAAACCGGCGCCGGTAACGCTCGCCGGCCGCTACGTCCGCCTGGAACCCCTGCAGGTGGAGCGCGATGCCCAAGCCTTGTTCGATGTGTCCAATGGCAGTCCCATCTGTTGGGGTGAGCGTTCTGTGGGCGTTTACGACGCCGAGGCTCTGATTTGGCGTTACATGTTCAACGGCCCTTTTGAAAACCTGGCCGACTTTACCGCCAGTTTGCAGGCGCAGATCAATGCGCCAAACGGCTTGTGCTTGACCGTATTTGATCTGGCTTCGGGGCGACCGGTCGGCGTGGCTAACTATATGAACAACGTGCCCGACCATCTAAAAATTGAGTTGGGCGGCATCTGGTACAGCCCGGTGGCGCAGCGCAGCCACACTAATACAGAAGCGACCTACCTGATGCTGAAGCACGCTTTTGAGCTAGGCTACCGCCGCCTCGAATGGAAATGCCACGCCCTCAATGAGCGCTCGCGCCGGGCGGCCTTACGTATGCATTTCAAGTTTGAGGGGATTCAGGACAGCCACATGATCGTCAAAGGGCGCAACCGCGATACCGCCTGGTTTCGCATTTTAGACGGCGAATGGCCGGAGGTGCAGGTGCATTTGGAAGGGCTTTTATATGGGGGATAAGAGAGTCGACAAGCCAACGATGAAGATTTTAGTTACCGGCAGGTGCCGGCCATCTGGGTGAGGCGTTAGTCCGCACCCTAAAGAAGATGAATTAAGAGGTGATAGGAACCGACTTGCTCCCTTCGAACTTTACCGATAGGGTTAGCCCCATCGCCGACCGCGCCCCTGTCAAACAGTGTCTTGGGGGATGCGCTGACCCCAGCGGCTGAGGTTCCGGCGGCGTGGATCACCGAGGAAGTCGGATTCTGACTGAAATCGCTGATGATTTTCACCAGCCGTTTTTCTGGCCATTTTTCACCTAACTCAAGATACTTCATTTCTTGTTGCACCCCGCAGGGGCATCAGTTTTTTAGTCAAGAAATCCACTTATCAACAAAGGGAAAGATTGTTAAAGAACTCATACTATCACAAAGTGATCTTTACCCTTGTCCCTTTTCTTACGGGAAGGGAATCCCGTCGTGGTTCTGCGGGGCGTATGTGCCTCAGAAAGTGATCTTTACCCTTGTCCCTTTTCTTACCCAGTACACTTGGGCGGAAGTAAGTTTACAGTTTGTAGCGGCGACTTCAGTCGCTTAACCTGCTCAAAACGACTAAAGTCGTCACTACGATCTGTAGGGTTCATTTACGCCGCGTTGTGCCAGTAACTACTCACCACGCCCTTCGATACGGTCTCCACGCCGTTTCGGCCTACTCAGGATGCGATGAGTAGCGTCCTGAATAGCTGTGGAACAAAGTGGAGCAGCGTATCGAAGGGGCGCTACCTGGTGAATTGATCCCGCAAAAAAGAACCTGCAAGTTCAGCGCAATCACATCGGGGACGGTCCGGCGGCCGGCGGCGGCCAGGAGGCCGGCTTTGGTGGGTTTGTTCGCTGTCAAGGGTGAGGATTACCCGCTTTTTTCTGGCCGGTCGTCAAAAAGTGGTTTAACTCCGCTTCCCATTCTTGCATAAAAGCGGTGTAGTGTTCCGCGGTGAACTGCTCAATAAACTGCTCTCCCGCTTCGCTGAGGGCGGTGTAGGCATAGGAAACCTCGGCTAAGGTTTGCTGAGCCTCCCCTGGCCGCAGCCGGATGTCAATTCGGCCCACCGTTACCGCCGGCGTAACCTTCAAAAACTCGATAAAATAATCCTGCGGTTCCCAGCGAGTGATCACCCAGATCGCCTCGTGGGGCTGGCCAGGCATGATAAAAATGCAGTCCAACTCGGCTACTCCGCTCTCCGAAATAACCAGCCGCGGGTCCCAGCCCGCCACCCACTCGGCTTCCCGCACCGGGCACAGCAGCGGAAAGACCGCTTCCGGCGGGGCGGCGAGGGTTTGGATATAAGTATGTTTGACTCGTGTGGGAGAGGAAATCTTCATGATAAATTAACCTTTCTTGTTACTACAGCCTCATGTCATTTCGAGACCGAAGGTCGAGAAATCCCCAGGGAGCACCACCTAGAAGTAAGGTATCGAGGATTTCTCCTTGCGGTCGAAATGATATGGCTGAGCGGTTATCCTTTCTTTTTTCTACGCGGCCCGCGCTTTTTGCGACCACCAATGCCGGGGATATTTTCGGTGTACTGGCAGCCCAGGGCGTAGCGCGAGCAGCCCAGGAACGGGCCAAATTTGCCGCTTTTGACCACCAACTTCCCTTCATGGCATTGGGGGCAGGCTTGTCCTTCCTTCTCGGATTTGGGCAACGCCTTTGCCTTTCCTACCCCTCGCCTCTTCGCTCCCTCTCTCTTCGCTTCTCGCGCGGCCGGCTTGCGCTCAGCAGCAGCCCCGGTCATGGCCTGGTCTACCTTGGCTTTGAATGGACCATAAAACTCGCGCATCACTGTCAGCCGGTCAGCTTCACCCCGCGCAATCCGGTCCAAATCCTCTTCCATTTGGGCGGTAAAACCGACATCCACCACCATCTGAATGTGCTTTTCCAGCAACTCGCACACCTGAAAGCCCAGCGGGGTGGGATACAGCCGCTTCTGCTCGATGGCGGCATAATTGCGTTCCTTCAGCGTCTCGACAATAGTCGCGTAGGTGCTGGGCCGGCCCAGACCCAACTTTTTCAACGCGCCGATCAACTGCGCTTCGGTATAGCGCTGCGGCGGCTGGGTAAAATGCTGTTTTGGCACAAGCTGGTGCAGGGTCAACGGATCTCCGGCAGCCAAATCCGGCATCATCTCATTTTCAATACCTTCTCTCTCCTGCTCCTCGCCTCCTCGCCTCCTCGCCTCCCCCCTCCGACCCTCCTCCGCATCGGCATCCACGCCATACACCTTTAAAAATCCGGCGAAGCGTAAAGTGCTGCCAGTGGCCCGAAACAGATACAGGGTCGGACTGGCCTCGATCAAGGTTTCGATGTCCACCGTCACCGTGTCATAAAGCGCCGGCTTCATCTGGCTGGCAATGAAACGCCGCCAGATCAGGCGGTACAGTTGGTACTGCTGCGGGGTTAAATACGGTTCGATGGCTTTGGGTGTCTTCCAGGGATCCACCGGGCGAATCGCTTCGTGGGCCTCCTGGGCCGTTTTATCGCGGGTTTGATAAGTCGGTGGTTGGGGCGGCAGATAGCTCTCCCCAAAAAATTTGGACACAACGGCGCGAGCGGCCTGCTGAGCCTCCGGGGCTACGGCCACACTGTCGGTGCGGATATAGGTAATCAAACCGACGGCTTTGCCTTCGCCCAATTTTAGCCCTTCGTAAAGCTCTTGAGCCAGCTTCATGGTCAGCCGGGGATTAAAACCAAGCTGGCTCGAAGCCGCCTGCTGCATGGAATCGGTGGTGAAGGGTGGATAGGGGTAACGCAGCCGCGTCCCTTTTTCCACTCGCTGGGCCCGCCAAGCCGCTCCTTTTAAATCGGCCAAAACTTTTTCCGCATCCGCCCGCGTTTTCAGTTCCGGCTTCTTGCCCTTAATTTTGAACAGCGAAGCCCAAAACTTGATAACTTTTTCATCCGCCTCCTCGCCTCCTCGCCTCCTCGCCTCCTCGCTCCCCTGCTTCGACAGCTCCGCCTCGATGCTCCACCACTCCTCGGCCACAAAAGCCCGGATGGCTCGCTCGCGCTCTACCACCAGCCACAAGGCCGGCGATTGGACTCGCCCCGCCGAAAGCCGCTTCAGACCCGACAAGCCCTGCCACAAAATCGGGCTGACCATATACCCCACCAGCCGGTCGGTGACCCGGCGGGCCATTTGCGCTTCCACCAGCCGCCGGTCAATCAAGCGGGGCGAAGCCAGGGCGGCCCGCAAATCCGCCTCGGTGATGGCGGTAAAGGTAATCCGCCGGACTTTGCCCGCCGCGCTCCGGCCCAACCGTTCGGCCATGTGCTGGGCAATGGCTTCGCCCTCCCGGTCCAGGTCGGTAGCCAGGTAGACCATCTCTGCCGAGGCGGCGGCCTGGCGCAAGTCGTCAATTTTTTGACCCTTGCCGCGCATCAGATATAAAGTGGGGGTAAAATCCTGCAAATCAACGTGCAGGCCATCAACCGGCATTTCCAGGATATGGCCGCTGGTTGCGGTTACGGTAAAGTCGGGGCCAAGCATGCCTTTGATAGTGCGGGCTTTTTTGCTAGACTCGACAATGAGGAGTTTGGTGGGCATAAGGTTGGAAGGTTGGAAGGTTGGAAGGTTGGAAACAGAACCAGTCCTCCAATCCTCCAGCCTCCCCTAAGAACTTACTTCAGCGAAGTTCCATTGCCATCGGGTGGGGTCAGCAGTTTGGCCAAACCGTCAGCGCCTTCCCGGTCGGTCACAGCCAGCACTTCGTCGCCAACCTCAAAGGTAGTGATACCGCGCGGCATCACAATTTCGCCTTGGCGAATGATGGCGGCAATGACGCAATCGGGCGGCAGCGGCAGGTCTTTGAGGGCCATGCCAATAGCTTTAGCGCCAGGGGCAATCTTTTCTTCGACTAAGGCATAGTTGCCGCGCTGCAACTTGAGCAGGGTCATCATGGTGCCGGGGGCCATTTCTTCTTCAATCAAGCCGGCCATAATTTCGGCCTGGTTTACGGCAGCATCCACGTGAAATTTCTGGTCAAACAGCCAGGCATTGCGCGGGTTATTGATGCGGGCAATGGTGCGCGGAATCCGGTAGCGGGTGCGGGCTACATAACACATGGCCAGGTTCTGCGCGTCCTCGTCGGCGCAGGCGGCCAGCAAGTCGGCTCGCTCAATTCCGGCTTGTTCCAGCATGAGCGGGTCGGTGGGATGGCCTTCAAAAATGACCTCGGTGGGTAGTTCACGATGGAGCCGGGCCAAAATAGGCTTTCGATGTTCAACCAGATGGACTTCGTGCCCTTGAGCTACCAGCAGGGTAGCCAACTGCGTGCCGGTGCGTCCGCCGCCGGCAATGATAACAAACATATCAACCCTCCTCAGCCGGAATTAAACGGGACCGTAACTCAGCCATGTTGGCCGGGGTGGCGCTCAAATGAATCACATCGCCGGCATGAAGTAAAAGCTCATCATCAGGCAGCATAGCGTGGCCGGCGCGAGAAACAGACACCACCCGGCAGATATCTGGCGGGAATAAGTCCTGTAATGTACACCCCTGGCACGTCTCCGGGGCAATAAATTCATAAAGGGCTACCTCACCATTGCCCATCGAAAAGACGGTGCGCATGTCGTCGTAATGGAGCAGTTCTTCGATGCGCTTGGCCCCCCACACGGTTGAACTAACCACCACGGAGCCAAACACATCGTGCAGCGACTGCCAGCGGGCATCATAATTACGCACAATCACTTTGGGCACGTGATAAACCGAGCGGGCCACGTGCCCAATTACGGCATTAACCACATCAGAGTTAGTCACCACTGCTACCCCGTCGGCCTCTGGCATCCCCGCCCGGTTGAGCACATCCTGGGCCAGACCATCGCCTTCAATGGTTCGCCCCCGAAAACCGGGATCGAGGTTATCAAAGGAGTTGGTAGATTGGTCAATCACCACCACTTGATTTCCCTGCCGGTAGAGTTGATAAGCCAGCTCCGCCCCCATGCGGCCGCAGCCCACTACAATCACATTCATGGTAAACGCTTCTCCTCTTTGATTAAAATCTATGCCCTACTCTACTTGATAAGGCACATCTGTAATCACAATCCCTGGTCTAAAAAGCAGAGTAATTCGGAGCATAAACGCCGTTTGGGTGTGCAGCAGATTATGCCACCAGTGGCGCGGCACAAACTGGGGAACCACTACGGTGATAATCTCATTGGGCTGCCGCCGGGCGTCAATATCATTGATGTAATCCAGCAGCGGCTCCAGCAGCAGCCGGTAGGGGGATTCTAAGATAACTATACGCACGCCGTTACCCCACTTTTCCCACTCACCTCGAATTCGCTGTGACTCATCGGGATTGATTGAGACATGGACAGCGGTAATATCATCAGAAAGAAAACGGGCATAACGTAGCGCGGCCAGGGTGCCTCGATGGACTCCCCCCACCAGCAAAATAACCCGGTGGCGGGAGAGACGCGGGTCGCCGCGATAATTCCGCAACGAGAGACGTTTAGCCAACCCTTGATAGTGGCGATAAATACCGGAGAAAACCATCACCAGGAGCGGGATCAACAATAAAACAATCCAGGCTCCATCAACAAATTTGGTAAAGGCAAATATCAGCATCACAATAAAGGTACAGACGGCCCCAAAACCATTGATCACCATTTTGGGTCGCCAGCCGGGATCATACCGTAACACCGAGCCGCGCTCCTGTACTTCCTGCCCCGGTGCAAGATGCCCAATTTTCCACCAGCGATGGGCCATCCCTGCCTGGGAGAAGGTGAACGAGAGAAATACGCCAATGGCATATAGCGGGATGAGAGCGGTCACACTGGCTTGAAAGAGGATAATCAGCAACGACGCCAGTAAACCCAGGGCGATAATCCCGCGGGAAAAAACCAGGCGACTGCCGCGATAAGTCAATTGGCGGGGTAAAAAGCCATCCGCCGCCATCAGGGCGCTCAACCGGGGAAAGTCGGCGTAGGCGGTATTGGCGGCCATAATCAGAATGATGGTGGTTGAAGCCATAGTGACCAGATAGAGAATACCGCGCCCATCATAGGCAGTACGCACCAATTGCGAGATGACCGTTTCTGATTCGGAAGGAATCGCCCCAATCTGGGTAGCGAGAAAAGTAATCCCCAGGAAAAGTGCCCCTAAAATAGCCGCCATCCAAATCAAGGTAACGCCGGCGTTGTGGGTGCGCGGTTCTTTAAAAGCAGGGACGCCATCGGAAATAGCCTCTACCCCGGTCAGAGCGGTGGTACCGCTGGCAAAGGCATGTAGAATCAAAAACAGCGTGACCGGCTGGGCCACCTCGGTTAGCTCCAGATGGGGCGGGTCTACCACCCCGGTCAGCGAGCCGGTTAAATACCGCACTATGCCCGTAATAACGGTCATAAAGATCATCAATAAAAAGAAATAGGTGGGGATGGCGAAAGCAACACCCGACTCTTTGACCCCGCGCAGATTGATGAGCATGATCAAGGCGACCATCACCACAGCAATTTCAACCCGAAAATCGTACAGGTTGGGATAAGCTGAGGTAATCTGGGCCACCCCTGAAGAGATCGAAACAGCGACTGTCAGGATATAATCGGTCAATAGAGCCGCGCCGGTGGTTTGGGAAGGCAACGTGCCCAGGTTGTCGCGGGTAACAATGTAGGCGCTGGCGCTGTTAGGATAGGCATGAATTGTCTGTTCATAAGATACAACGACGATAGCCAAGAGAACGACAATGGCGATGGAGATGGGAAAGGCATAGCCAAAGGCAGCGGTCCCGGCTACCGCCAGAATAAACAAGATTTCCTGGGTGGCATAGGCTGTGGAAGAGAGCGCATCGGAGGCAAAGACGGCCAGACCAATGGCTTTGCCAATGGTTTGATGCGGCGCATCGGCCGTAGCTAAAGGCCGGCCAATCAGCCAGCTGCGCCAGGTACGCGGGGGGTGCTTATCCGCCGGCCGGTGTAGAACGGTTGTGCCGCTTTCTTGGTCAATGAGAGCCATAAAGTTTTTACCTTGCATATCTCTATATGGGCATTTGGGTTGGCATTATACTCCTTTTAGCTTAAAAGAAAAACCGCCCCCGTTCTCTCGAAGGTGGAGTGCCAACGAGAGGGCGGGGGACGGCGCTATTGAATTCTATACGACTACCGGCTGAAACAGGTTACGAGCGAGTTTCAACCATTGTAACTTCACTTTTACTTTGCCAGACAGACCAGACAAACGCGCCTAACAACACCAGTACCACAACCCAGCCAATGGGGCCAAGACCGCCCTTATACTGCACCACAATCGGAGCGATGATAACCGAAACCAGATTGACGACTTTAATCATCGGGTTGAGCGCCGGGCCGGCGGTATCCTTGAGCGGGTCGCCCACCGTGTCGCCCACCACCGAGGCCTTGTGCCGTTCGGAATTTTTGCCCAGGTTTCTGGCCGGCTCTTTGGGTTCATCCTCAATCGTTTTCTTGGCGTTGTCCCAGGCCCCACCGGCGTTAGCCATGTAAACCGCCAACAATTGGCCGGAGATGATAATCCCGGCCAGGAAACCACCCAGCGCCTCCACTTGGAGCACCAGTCCAATGATGATAGGCGAAACCACCGACATGACCGCCAAACTGACCAGTTCCTTTTGAGCCGCAGCCGTAGAAATGGACACTGCGCGGGCATAATCAGGCTTGACTTTGCCTTCCATCAGGCCGGGGATTTTGAACTGGCGGCGCACTTCGGTCACGATCAACCCGGCGGCCCGGCCCACCGCCTTAATGGCAAAGGCCGAGAAAAGCCAGGGGATCGCGCCGCCAACCAGCATGCCGGTAAAAACAACCGGCTCCGAGACCCGAATCCCATTCACCAGGGCGGTCGGATCTACCACACTCACGTCGGTGATAAAGGAACCAAAAAGCGAAACTGCGGCAATAACCGCCGAGCCAATCGCAATCCCCTTGGTGATGGCTTTGGTCGTGTTGCCCACCGCATCCAGGTCGGCCATAATCTGGCGGGCCTTGGGTTCCAGGCCGGCCATTTCACCGATGCCGTTGGCGTTATCGGCAATAGGCCCAAACGAGTCCATCGCCACATTGTTGCCGGTCAGGGTCAACATCCCGATGCCGGTCAAGGCCACACTGTACAAGACATAAGTTACACCAAAGCTGCCATAAATGGCGATCGAAGCCATGATGGTCACGGCAATCACAATGACAGCCCAGACGCTTGACTCATAACCCACGCCGATACCTGACAGGATGGTTGTGGCCGGGCCGCCGTCGGTGCTTTTGCGGATTTCTGCCACCGGCTCCTTGTCAGCTCCGGTAAAATACTCGGTCAAGCGGTCCAATACAATCGCCAGCACCACGCCGACGGTGGTCGCCAGGAAAGGCCGCCACCAGCCGCCGATGCCGGGGTCTTGCATATAAAAGAAGGCCAGCAGACCAAACAGCACGGTCGAAATCACCGCCGAGGTCAGGAAGCTGCGGAAAATGGCATTCATGGCGTCTTCGCCGCGTCCTTCTTTGTCACCCTTCACCAAATAAGTGCTGATGATAGATGACAACACCCCGATCCCACGCACCAGTAAGGGGAAGACAATCCATTCCAAATTGCCGGTGAGCCGCACCAGGGCCAGGCCCAAAATCAAGCCGGAAACAATGGTTACTTCATAGCTTTCAAAAATGTCGGCCGCCATCCCGGCGCAGTCGCCCACGTTGTCGCCCACCAGGTCGGCAATGACGGCGGCGTTACGCGGGTCATCTTCTTCCAATCCGGCTTCGACCTTACCTACCAGGTCAGCGCCCACATCGGCCGCTTTAGTATAGATACCGCCGCCCACGCGCATAAAGAGGGCTAACAGCGTTCCCCCAAACCCAAAGCCAAGCAGGGCGTCGGGCGCGGCCTTACCATATATAATGAAGATAAGGGTGCCGCCCAGCAATCCTAGGCCGTCGGTGAGCATACCGGTGATGGTGCCGGCGCGATAAGCGATTTGCAGCGCCCCCCCAAAGCTGCTGCGCGAGGCCTGGGCGACGCGGACATTGGCTTCAACCGCCATCCGCATGCCAATTTGCCCCACTACCAGCGAGAAACCGGCCCCCATCAGGAAAGCGATAGCCCGACCAAAGGCCACATATAGACGAGCGCTTTCCCCAAACTCCTCCGTAGCCTCGGCAGTTGGGTTAACAATCCAGGCGCTCATAAACAGAGCCACTGTCAGTAGACCGATAAATGGCAGAATAGTGCGGAGCTGCCGGTTGAGATAAGCATCGGCTCCTTCTTTGATGGCCCCCCAGACGCTCTGCATTTCCTTGGTGCCCTTATCCTCGCGCAGCACCTGCTGGCGCAGAAAAACGGCGTAGGCCAGGCCCAAAATAGCCACGCCCAATACGCCGAAAATGGCGTACGTTTCAAATAAATTCATTCCGTGCATTGGATATTTCCCTTCTTTGGAAAATGATAGGTGTCCCTTTTTGGTTTGTTAGATAATCCTACGGGCCATGGTTTTACCAGCCATGTGTAGAGAAAAGAAAAAACACCACTGCGATTGAAAAGTTTGTTGCGCTTTCTCTACGGCAACAACTCTCCCCCTTGTTCAACTCTTCCCATTAAAAAGAGACGGTAGAACAAAGGTACAGTGGTGCTTCAATAAAACTTTACAGACTGTGTTCTGACGACAGTCCACAAAGTTAATTATAGTCAATAGCTTAAAGACAGAAGATAGCTTCTTCCATCCTCGTTATTTAACCTCGCACCATCCTGGTACGACCCCTGGCAGTAAATGCCTACTGTCAAACCTGACAGCGCAGCAGCGGCCCGACTGCTGCTTGTGCTATTTTAAGTTTTTAGATCTTTAGACGATAAGTATCACCTCCTCTAAAGGTCAGACATTAGCATAGCCCTCTCGATTTGTCAAGGCCCTATAGTTCGTTTTTGCACAAAGCGTTTGACAATAACTACCAACTCGTTTACAATGCTGCCTCTGGCAGCGAAGCCAAAGAAAACCAAAAAACCTCCTTTCGTGATTTAACTTTGGCTTCGCACATGGGCGGAGCTTTTTAAAAATCCCCCTCTATTCCATTTTAAGCAAGTCTATCTTCAGGTTCTAGCATGGGCCTGAAAAATCATCCTAATTCACACTGGTAAGGAGAAAATGATGCCACGTTTGAAGTCCCTTTTGTTTGCCCTGTTGGTTACACTTGTTGCCGTTCCTCCGGCCCTAGCCCAAGATGGCGGGCGCGAACCCCTGCCGATGTTATGGTGGCTGGCTCCCGTTGGCTCCATCGTTGCTTTACTCTTTGCCTGGATCTTTTATCAATCGGTGATGAAACTGAGCGAGGGTACCCCCGAAATGATTGAGATTGCCCAGGCCGTGCGCGAGGGGGCTATGGCCTACCTACGCCGCCAATATAAAGTGGTCACCATCATTTTTGTCATTCTCTTTCTCATCTTTGCTGTTCTGGCTTACGGTTTTGGCATCCAAAACCAGATTGTGCCTTTTGCCTTTATCACCGGCGGCTTCTTCTCCGGTTTGTGCGGTTTCTTTGGCATGAAAACGGCCACCAATGCCTCGGCCCGCACGGCCAACGCCGCCCGTCAAAGTCTGAACGACGGCTTACAGGTGGCCTTTCGGGCCGGCGCAGTGATGGGGTTGGTCGTGGTCGGTTTTGCCCTGCTCGACATCAGCGCCTGGTTCCTCATTTTATACTACCTTTTCCCCATTGAATTTTTTGGCGATGCGACCAATCCGCTGCCTCAAATTACCGTGATTATGCTCAGCTTTGGCATGGGCGCTTCAACCCAGGCCCTCTTTGCTCGTGTGGGCGGGGGTATCTACACCAAGGCCGCCGATGTGGGCGCTGACTTGGTCGGTAAGGTTGAAGCCGGCATCCCCGAAGATGACCCGCGCAATCCGGCCACCATTGCCGACAACGTTGGCGATAACGTGGGTGATGTGGCCGGCATGGGCGCTGACCTGTACGAATCCTACGCCGGTTCAATCCTGGCCACCGCGGCTCTGGGTGTGTCGGCGGTCATTAGCGTCGCGGCCAGTGACCCCAGCTTTCTGCAAGGCTCAACCGAACTGGCGGTAGGGCTGCGTTACCTGGCCGCGCCCCTGGCGCTGGCGGCCATTGGCGTGGTCCTCTCCATTGTAGGGATTTACCTAGTACGGGCCAAAGAAGATGCCACCATGGGTGACCTGATGGGGGCCATCAACAACAGCATTACCTACAGCTCTATCGGGATCGCCGTTTTTGCTTTGGGCCTGGTTTACCTGCTGCAATTGAACAATCCCTTGATGCTCTGGTTAGCGATTGTGTCCGGCTTGGTGGTGGGCGTGGTCATTGGCCGGGCCACCGAATACTATACCTCTGATGAATATCAACCTACCAAAAACATCGTTGATCAATCTTTAACCGGCCCGGCAACGGTGATTATCAGCGGTATGGCCGTCGGCATGCAATCTACCGGCATTCCGGTTGTCGCAGTGACCATTGGGATTGCCGTGAGCTACTTTGCCCCCGGCGGCGCGGAAAATGCGCTCCTCGGCCTGTACGGGGTTGGTTTGGCTGCTGTCGCCATGTTATCCACCCTGGGTTTGACCCTGGCAACCGACGCTTACGGCCCCATTGCCGACAACGCCGGCGGCAACGCCGAGATGGCCCATTTGCCGGCTGATGTGCGCCGCCGCACCGACCAGCTCGATGCCGTTGGCAACACTACTGCCGCTACCGGCAAAGGCTTTGCCATTGGTTCGGCGGCTCTGACGGCGCTGGCCTTGCTGGCCGCCTACATCGAGGAAATTCGTTTTGCGCTGATCCACTTGGGTGATGAAGTCACCGAGGTCACGATTCGCGGCGAAACAGTACAAGTCGCTCAAATGACTCTGCAAGATTTTTCGGCTTACTACGATCTCAGTCTGTTCAATCCTGTGGTGTTGATTGGCTTCTTTCTGGGAGCCATGGCCGTGTTCTACTTCTCTGCTCTGACCATGCAGGCGGTGGGCCGGGCCGCCGGGGCGATGGTTCAAGAAGTGCGCCGCCAATTCAAAGAAAAGCCGGGTATTCTGGAAGGCAAAGATAAGCCCGATTATGCCCGCTGTGTGGCCATCAGCACGGCCGGGGCGCAGCGAGAAATGATTTTACCGGCTTCGCTGGCTATTATCATCCCAGTGGTTACGGGTGTAGTTTTGGGTGTAGCCGGGGTGATGGGGCTGCTGGCCGGGGGCTTGACCACCGGGTTTGTGGTAGCGGTCATGATGGCCAACGCCGGCGGGGCCTGGGATAATGCCAAGAAGCACATTGAAAAAGGCGCGTATGGCGGCAAACGCTCCGATCCGCACAAGGCCACCGTCGTCGGCGATACGGTCGGTGATCCGTTCAAAGATACCACCGGACCTTCGCTCAATATTTTGATCAAATTGATGTCCATGGTGGCCATTGTTTTTGCCGGGTTAACCGCCCAGATGGGCGCCGGTGGCCTGCTGGGGATGCTCTTCGGCGGCTGATTTTCAGCATTGGCTCAACAAAGAAAGAGGGAAGTCCTATTGACTTCCCTCTTTTGCTATTTTATAGTGGGTCATGGTACTCTATATTACTCAATTACACATCGGCTAAAGCAACAAAAGGAGATAATAAAACTGATGTTTGAATTGCTCGATTACTTCCTCCATTTAGATGAAATTCTACCCGAAATAACCAGCACCTACGGAACTTGGACCTACGCCATCCTGTTTCTCATTATTTTTCTGGAAACCGGCGTGGTGATCACTCCCTTCCTACCGGGGGACTCGCTGCTTTTTGCAGCCGGCGCTGTGGCTGCCCTTGACAACTCCGGCTTGAATGTAGTTTTCTTATTTATCCTGCTGACCGTTGCTGCTATTTTAGGAGATACAGCCAACTACTGGATCGGCCACACTATTGGCCCGCGCGCTTTTTCCGGGAACATTCCTTTTTTAAAGAAGGAGTACCTGGAACGGACCCATCAATTTTATGAAAAATACGGCGGCAAAGCCATTGTCCTGGCCCGCTTTGTGCCCATTGTGCGCACCTTTGCCCCCTTTGTCGCCGGGATTGGCAGTATGAACTACAGTCGCTTTATTTTTTACAACGTTTTTGGCGGGGTGCTCTGGTGCGCTATTTTTATATTTTTGGGTTACTACTTTGGTAACTTGCCTTTTGTAAAAAGGAATTTTGAACTGGTTATTATCGTCATTATCCTTATTTCCCTGCTCCCCCCGGTGGTCGAATATTTCCAGAGCCGGCGAGCCAAACCCATCCGCACCGATGCGGCGGAGTCCTAAAAACACACGACCAATACTTAGGATAAACGTAAAGAAACTCAATGTCCCACGAATGGAGCACTTTTACCCGAGCTGTTGTAACTACTGTTAGCCTTATTTTGCTTGGCTTGTTTATTTGGGTTATCCACCCCATGATCGAGCCGCTCATTATTGCGGTCCTCCTGGCTTACATCCTCCACCCCGTCGTCAAATTGGTGCTCAAAGGAACCCGGCTGCCGCATGCCTGGGCTGTCGCTTTTGTTTACTTTTCTTGCTTAACCTTACTCATCGTTATTCCCAGTATTTTAGCACCCGTTGCCGTCAGACAGGCGACCGGCTTATCAACCTATTTAGTCCAGATTGAAGCCGAACTGGAAGAACTGCTGGCCAATCCGGTTGTCTTTCTTGATCAAGAAATCTATCTGGGCCAGCTCCTGTCCAATGTTTTGGAATTGACCACCGAATCTATTACGCCGGGGGCCGAAGGCGCGCTGGTCATCGTCGAGCGGACTTCGACCAGCTTCGCCTGGCTGCTGGTCATTTTGGTGAGCACCTATTACCTGCTCCTCGACGGCGAGCGGCTGCTGGCCTGGATTGTCCGGCTGGTCCCCGAACGCACACAACCCGACGTGGTGCGGCTGCTCAAAGAAATAGATGTGATCTGGTGGGCCTATCTGCGCGGCACCCTGGTGCTCATGCTGATTGTCGCCGTCACCTTTATGGTAGTTTGGAGCGCGATGGGTTTGCCGGGGGCGCTGATCCTGGGCCTGTTAGCCGGCGTCTTGACCGTCATCCCCGAAGTTGGGCCGACTTTTGCGGCTATCCTGGCTGTGCTGGTTGCCCTGTTTCAAGGCTCCGATTTCTTGCCTGTCTCCAATTTCTGGTTTGCTGTACTCATTTTTGCCGTTTACTTTGTCCTCATCCAGATCAAAGCCATCTGGCTGCGGCCTCGCATTATGGGCTATTTCCTCAACATGAATGAAGGGCTAATTTTTGTGGCAATTATCGGGGCAGTGGTGCTCTGGGGTATTCTGGGGGCGTTGCTGATTGTGCCGTTGCTGGCCACGGCCGGCTCCATTGCCCACTATGTGCGCTGCCGCCTCTTAAATTTGGACCCCTGGCCCGAAGATGTGACTTATGCCACCTCTCCCCCCGCCGAGCTACCCAGCGACGAAGAGTTGGCCCAGACCTTCCCCGACGCCGACAAGGTTACCCCCGTGCCCCCTACCCGCTCTAAAGCGATAGTGATGCCCAAGGGCGAAACAAAATAGAATTGGAAGATTGGAAGGCTGGCAATTATCCAATCTTCCAGCCTTCTCCCTAATTCCCCAACCCCAACGGCTTTTGCCACTGCTTGAGCACAATCGTCGAGCTGGTGCTTTTGTGGGCCGGCAGGGTGCTCAACTTGTTGTAGAGAATATCGCGCAGGTGGGGAATATCTCTGGCCCAGACCCGGACATGAGCATCTACATTCCCGGTCAGATTGGTTACCTCTACCACCTCGTCAAATTTTAGAATTTCCTTGACCATTTCCTCAAAATCCAGCCGTTGATCCACCTCTAACTGCACAATACACAACACCCCCTGACCTAACATAGCCGGGTTGATGACCACCTGGTAGCCTTCGATCACCCCAGCCTCCTCCATACGCATTACTCGATCACGTACACGGGTGTGGCTGACCCCCAACCGCCGGGCAATGTTGACATGAGAGGCCCGCCCATCCTCTTGTAAGATGCTTAAAATTTGTCTATCCAAGGTGTCTAGCTTGTCCATTGATGGCCTCGTAAAGTATCTTTAATTTTTATTGTTTTTTACACTATTTCATTCAAATAGTAGCGTTAATTTCTGGTTTTGTCAATAAAACTGAATAAAATAATACCAGATAAGTTAAAATTTTTCGTTGACATTAGAGCAATATATGCTATAATCCTCCTAACCATTGATTTAGCCATTACCCGGAGGCCGCCGATGTCAAAACTAAGCAAAGCCTGGACCCAGCAAGTTACACCCCGCCCCGCTATCTGGGCCGATGTTCCCGATGAAAAATGGACCGATTGGCGCTGGCAGTTAAGCCATCGCGTCAGCGAGTTGGAAATATTAGAAACCTTTATCAATTTAACCAACGAGGAAATCGAGGGCATTTCCGCGCCCAACAAGTTCCGGCTGGATATTACCCCTTACTTTGCCAGCCTGATTGACCCGGATGACCCTATGTGCCCGGTGCGGCAGCAGGTCATTCCCAAAGGGCGCGAGCTGAAAGCTTTTGACAGCATGATGGAAGACAGCCTGGCCGAAGACCGCCACAGCCCGGTGCCCGGCCTGGTCCATCGCTATCCCGACCGGGTGCTGATGCTGGTCACCACTCAGTGCGCCAGCTACTGTCGCTACTGCACTCGCAGCCGCATTGTCGGCGATGCGGCGGCGACCTTTAGCAAAGCGGAATTTGAACTACAGCTCGACTACCTGCGCCGTACCCCCCAGGTCCGCGATGTGCTGCTCTCCGGCGGCGACCCGCTGACCGTTTCTCCGCGCATTCTGGATTATCTACTGGGCGAACTGCGTAAAATTGAGCACATCGAAATCATTCGCATTGGCAGCCGGGTGCCGGTTTTTCTGCCCCAGCGCGTCACCGACGAATTGTGCGAAACGCTGGCCAAATACCATCCTTTATGGCTCAACATTCACGTCAACCACCCCAAGGAAATTACCCCCGAATTGTACCAGGCATGCGACAAACTGAGCCGGGCCGGGGTGCCGCTGGGCAATCAAAGCGTCCTGTTGGCGGGAGTCAATGACTCGGTTCACATTCAGCGGGAGTTGGTCCACCAGTTGGTTCAAATGCGTGTCCGGCCCTACTATCTGTATCAGTGTGACCTGGTGGAAGGCGCGGGGCACTTCCGCACCTCTGTGGCCAAGGGGATTGAGATCATCGAAGGGCTGCGCGGGCATACCTCCGGTTATGCCGTGCCGCAGTACATCATTGACGCCCCCGGCGGTGGCGGCAAGATTCCGGTGGCGCCGCAATATCTCATTTCGCAAGCGCCGGGCAAAGTGGTCCTGCGTAACTACGAGGGTTTTATCACCACCTACACCGAGGCCGGCGATTATGACCCCGAGGCCATCAAAGCCTGGGAAGCCAAAGTTGAAAAGCGGCCGGAGCCGGGCCAGGAAGGAGTGCTGGGCCTGTTAGAAGGCGAGCAGTTGGCTATTAAGCCCGAAGCCTTTGACGAAGTACACAAACGTAACGCCATGAAACACCGGCTCAACCAGGATGAGAGCAAATGGACGCCCTTCCACGCCGGTGAGAATAGCAAGAATATTCCGCTCACGACGGCCGAGTAACGATAAAACAAAAGCCAGGGTTAGCCCTGGCTTTTGTTTTGTAATGAGGGCATTCGGAAACTTCAGAGTCCCCCTTACCATCAGCACTTCTCCGGCGACTTCATCGCCGGACTATGGAACAGCGCCCGATTAACCGGGCTAAAGCCGGGTTCACCTGGCGCTGTAGAATAGCTCTGGCATTCATGCCGGGGCGGATCATGCCAGCGAAACAGTTTCCACACATTTTCACCTTTGGCTAAATTTTGGCATCACCTCTCTGGCAAAAGCGTTGAGGGTCGGTCTAACGGCCTCGGGGGGGTTGGGCAAGATGGTGATATGGGTCAGGCCCAAGTCAACCACCTGGGCTACCTGCGCGGCGACCTGCGCGGCGGGGCCGGCCCAGGCAAACTGCTCTACAAATTCATCGGGCACCAGCGATGCCGCCGCCCAGATGCGCTCTTCGTCGCCCTCGCGGATAATGGCTTCCAGTTCGGCGGGCACGGTCAGCCCCACCGCCTCGACAAAAGCGCGGTCCGGGTAACTGCTGCCCAACGACCCGGCAATAATCGGCTTGACCGCTGCCCGCGCCGCCCGCTCATCGTCATTAATGCAGCAGTCAACCCGCAAGATCACCGCGACCCTCTCCGGCGACCGGCCCGCCTCCTGCACCCCTTGCCTGATCTGGCTCAAGGCGTGTTGAACCCCGGCGGGCGTGGCATAGGTCGAAATCATCACCCCATCCGCCAGCCGCCCGGCCAACCGGAACATGCGGTCCCCCCGCGCGGCAACGATGATAGGTATATCGGGCCGGGCCGCAAAACCGAGACGAGCTTCTTTGACTTGAACAACCTCTCCGGCCAGCGTGACCGTCTCGCCCGCCCAGAGCCGGCGGATTACCTCAATCGCTTCTTCGACCGCGGCCAAGGGTTTGCGGCGCTCAAAGCCCATCGCCCGAAAGCCCATCATACCTGCGCCCAAGACCAGCACGGCCCGCCCGCCGGATAATTCATCAAGCGTGGCGACCATCGCGGCGGTCATGGCCGGATGGATGACATACGGATCAACCACAAAGGTGCCAAGCTGAAGCCGCTGCGAATTTACGGCGGCCAGGGTCAATCCCACCGTCATATCTCGGTCGAGTTTATGGTTGGCGTGCCAGAATTGATCGTAGCCCAGGCGCTCGCACAATTGTACAATTTCAATCAACTGGCGCGGCGGCAGTTGCCACATGCCTGCGCCCCACCGAATTGCCATGACTACCCCAATATCTTATTCTCGAAGAAGTAAACACACCTATGTGCGAACGAGGCTACAATAGCGGCGCGTGGGCATGCCCGACTCCTCTCATTGCCCCATCCGGTTTATAAAAAAGCGCCGGATGGGGTTCATCCGGCGCGAGCAAAAGTAACTTTTGCCGGCTAATGCGACCAGGTAAGCGAAACATCATCCACGTAAAGGGCCGTCGGTTTGCCAGTGCGGCCTTGATTGACCACACTGAAATAGATATAGATCGTTCGTCCTCGAAATTCAGACAAATCATAAGTGCGGCTTTCCCAGGCGCGGCTGTTGCTCAACTCACTGGACAGCGTTTTGGCAACCTGGAAACGCTCGTTGAGGATCATGATATTTTGCACGTCGCCGCTGCCCGGCCCATCCAAGCTGACCGGGTACACGTTGACCTGGAGGGTGGCCTGAGCGGCCTCGGCGGGGATGGTCACTTTTTGCCAGATCGAACTAAAGCTGAAAATATCCGGGTCGGAGACATTGCCCACGCGGACAGCGCGGCTGCCGCCCAGCTTAACATCGGTGGCATAGCCGCCGCGAATGGGCGTGTCGCCAAAAACCCAGCCTTCGTCGGTTTCAAAGCCACCGCCCAATAACAGTTCACCCGTGGGCGGAGGGGTGACGGTAATGGGAACCGGGGTGACGGTGATGGGCGCAGGGGTGGTGGGGGTCACGCCGGGGGTGGGGGTGGCGCACTGTGTGCCACAGCCACCGGGGCAATCGCCGGGACAGTAATAGACTTCACCAGGGCCGCAGGCCGGAGGCGTACAGACCGGAGGCAGCGTAGGAGTCAAATCCCCGTCATGCTCACTGATTGGCTCACTGGTAAAGGTGGGCGTTGGCAGCGGTGTTGGTGTTAGCGGGGTCGGGCTGGGGCTAGAAGTCGAAGTTGGCGTAGCCACGGGTGTGGTGGGAACGGGGGTGACGGTTGGAGCCGCTCCACCACCCAAGGCAGCCAGCGCTGCCGCCGCTTGAATAATCCCCGCGCCATTTTCGCCGGAGGAACCGGCCGGTTTGGCTGTTTGCGCCATGAGGTTTTCGACCATGGCTGGGGTAAGGCCAGGGCTGCGGGCCAGCAGCAGCGCAGCCAGGCCAGCCACGTGCGGCGAGGCCATCGAGGTACCTTCGTTGAAGAGATAGGTGTAGGCGCCGGGCGTTCTGAAAGTTTGCTGCAAAACGCCGTCGGCATAGCCATCGCCGTTCAAATCAACGTCGAGATCACCGCCGGGGGCCATCACGTCCACTTCCGCTCCGAAGTTGCTGTAGTCGGGCCGCTGCGAATCAAAACGAACAGAACCAACCCCAATCACAAACTCATCATAGGCCGCCGGAAATTCGACCGCGCCGCTGTGGTTGCCGGCGGCGGCTACCACCGTTACCCCTTTACTGTTGGCGTACTGGACGGCGTCGCGCAGGGCCTGGGAGCCGCTACTTCCGGCCAGGCTCAGGTTGATGACCTTGGCCCCTTGATCTACGGCATAGATGATGCCCTTGATGATATTCTCATAGTTGCCCTGACCGTTAGCCCCCAGCACTTTAACCGGCAAAATCCGGGCGTTGTAGGCTACCCCGGCCACACCGATGCCATTATTGGTGGTCTGAGCGATGGTGCCCGCCACGTGGGTGCCGTGGCCCTGGTCGTCGGTCGGGTCATTATCGTTGTTGACAAAATCATAGCCGGGCAAACGAGCGGTGCCGGCCAAATCGGAGGCTCTAAAATCAACGCCGGTGTCTACAATGCCTACAATGACCTGCTGGCCGGTAGAGCTATCCCAGGCTGCCGGGGCCTGGATGGTTTGCAGATGCCACTGAAAGCTGTAAAGCGGGTCATTGGGGGTTAAGGCCGCCGGCCGGGGGGCGCGGTGGGGTTCGGGCAGGGTGATAGAGACCGGCTGGACGGCAATCCCGGCCACAAAGTTTGGCTCGGCAAATTCAACCGTCGGGTCTTGCTCTAGTTTGGTGGCCACTTCTTGCGGGTTTTGATCTTGAGAGAAGTTGACTCTGTAAAGCTGGCTGACTTCAACCGCTTGAACTGACAGGCTTTCCAGGCTCTCGTCGGGGATGGCGTCGGCCACCTCCTCGATGACCGGCTCCAGGTTGCTGGCTCCAATTTCGCGCAGCCGCTGGTCCAAACTGGGAATATCCGCCTCGACAATGCCATCACCGCCCAACTCGGCGCTGCGGGCCTGGATAGACGCTTGGGGATTGAGCTTGACCAGCACCGTACCCGGCACGGGTTCAGCGGGCGGCGGGGTGGGGGCCGGCAAACCCATTTCGGGCAGGTCGCCGCCGGGGCCAGCCGCAGGCACAGTCGCCGGGGCGGTAGTTTCGCCCGGCGACGGTTCGACGGTGGCGACAGGGCTTTCCGGGGGCGGCAGAGTGGCCTCGGTGGTGGCGGGGGGCGAGACTACCGCTGCCGGAGTAGCCTGGCTGGGAGGGGCATCGGCCCCGCCGCCGGGCCGGGAAATCTCGCACCCGGCCAGCAGCAAGATCAGGGTAAGCAGGGTCAGCTTTAGCGTTGAACTCATCACATCTTCTCCCGGTAAAACATGAACCTTTTGTTTCACGCTTGACGAATTAAGCTTAAAGGTGCAACTTTATGTAGTGTACCGCATTTCCGAATAATTGTAAAGAGTTTGGCTATATTTCCGTTCAAGCGCCTATTGCATCGTGATCGGCCTGATTACGCCGGCCTATGCCCAGGCTACCGAAGTGACGCCGGGAACGCAGTTGTTTTTACCGGCCTTGACCTTGTGGGAGGATAGTATCAAGTATAATTTCAGCCGGGGCTATCCCCGTTTTAATCCCGGCGAGTTTACCGTGATGGATTTGCTCACCTGTGATGAGGCGAATGCGCTCCTGGCGGTTGCCTCAGACCCGGCTGCGGCTTTACCCGGCCGGGCCGTGGAACGGCTGAAGCAGAGCCCCACCATCGTGCTGGTCAATTTGCGCCGGGCGCTGTTGGGCCTGCAAATGGGGCCGCTCTATGGGGAAACACCACTGGCGCGCAACCATGCGCTGCCACAGCCGTTCCAGGGTGTCGCGCAGCGTGGTGTCGCCGGTTTCGGTGTAGAGGTCGGTTGCGCCCGCACCGCATGGCCGGTCAACCGCTCCATGTGGCGGAAAGGTTGGTGATCCAAGATGAGCAATGGCCATCTGGATCAAGTGGCCGGTGCAGTACAGTTCATGCAGGTCACGCAAATTGGTCCAGCGTTCCGCCGCCCGTTGGTACATAAAGTAGGTGTTGAGGTAGCTGCCGGACTGCTGGGCAGCTTCAATAACATAACTCATTTGGACTTGACCATATCAGGATTGGGGCTATTATAGACCTAACTTTTGAAAGCAAAAATTAGGCGGGGATTTCACACCACTGATCGAAATTCAAGGCATTTCTAAACGCTTTCCCGGCGTGGTGGCCAACGATGACCTTTGGTTGACCATTTGCGGCGGCGAAATCCATACAATTTTGGGCGAGAACGGCGCGGGCAAGTCTACTCTCATGAACATTCTGGCCGGGATGCTCCGGCCTGATGGGGGCCGGCTGTGTATCAACGGCCAGGAGGTTACGCTTGAGTCACCTCAGGCGGCGCTCCGGCACGGCATTGGCACGGTGTATCAGCACTTCACCCTGGTACCGAGCTTGTCGGTCATTGAGAATGTGATCCTGGGTCTCGATCTAGGCTTTGTGCTCGATCTAGATCGAGCCGAACAGCAGCTCAAATCGTTGTTGGGCGATTTTGGCCTGGCGGTTGCGCCGCGAACCGAGGTGCGCTACCTCTCGCTGGGCCAGCAGCAGCGGGTCGAGATCATCAAAACTCTGTTTCGCGGTTCGCAACTGTTGCTGCTCGACGAGCCTACTTCCGTGCTGACCCCGCCGGAAGTACGGGAACTTTTTGCGATTCTCAGCCAATTAAAAAATAGAGGTATCGGCATCGTATTTATTACCCATAAATTAGATGAAGCGCTGGAAATCAGCGACCGTATTACCATTTTACGTGAGGGCAAAAAGGTTGGCGCGTTTGGCCCCAGTGATCTGGCCCAGGGAGAACCGGGTGCGTTGGCCGGGCAGATTGTGGCGGCCATGTTCGGCGGGCCGACCCCGACCCATCTGACCGGCGCTGGCCGCTCCCGCCAGGTATTAGGGCCGCCCCTCTGTACTTTGAGCCAGATTACCGCACTGGATGATCGTGGTGTACCGGCGGTGCAGGGGGTTAGCCTCCAGCTTCAAGCCGGCGAGATTTTTGGCATTGCCGGGGTGGATGGCAACGGTCAAAAAGAGTTGGGGGAAGTTCTGGCCGGGCAGCGACTGGTGAGCCAAGGACAGGTGATGCTGGCCGGGCTAGACCTGACTAACCGAGGTGTAACGGCGGCAGCGCAGGCCGGCATCGGCTATGTGACCGACGACCGGCTGGGCGAGGCCAGCGTTCCCAAGTTGAGCGTGGCCGAGAATGCGGTACTGAAGGTTTTCAATCAGCGGCCTTTCTCCCGCTGGACGGTGTTGAACCGGGTGGCGATTGCCGACCATACACAGCGGCTGATCCGCGACTTCAAGATCAAAACGCCGGGACCGGAGGTGCAGTTGAGTACCCTTTCCGGGGGCAATATTCAAAAATTATTGCTCGCCCGTGAACTGGCCCGGCGGCCCAAACTGCTCATCTGCAACAAGCCCACCCAGGGGCTGGATGTGCTGACGGCTGAATCTATTTTGCAGATGCTGCGCACCCAGGCTGATCAAGGGATGACGGTGCTGCTCATCTCCTCCGATCTGGATGAAATTTTGGAAGTGAGCAACCGCGTGGGGGTGATGGTCAAAGGCCGCCTGGTTGGGGTGGTCCCACGCGGCGAGGCCAACGGGGAGAAGCTGGGCCGCTTGATGTTGGGGCTATCAGATGCCTGAGTTAGCCCGGCTCCGTCCTTTTGTCCCTGTGCTTAGCTCTATCCTGGCGGTTGCCGCCGCTTTTTTAAGCGGCGCGCTTTTTCTGTGGTTGACAGGCAAGGACCCCGGCCAGGCTTACGCCATTCTGCTCAGCCGGGGGCTGGGCAGCACCCTGGGGATCACCGAAACGCTGATCAAAATGGCTCCGCTGCTGCTGGTCAGCGCCGGCCTACTGATTGCGCTCAAAGCCAGTGTTTGGAATATCGGCATTGACGGCCAGTTTTTGATTGGGGCCAGCCTGGCCGGTATTTTAGCGCCGCGCCTGGCTGGGGGTGTACCTCTGGCAGGAGTGCTGCTTCTTTGCGCCGGGGCGGCCTTTATCGGCGGGGCCGTGTGGGGAGTTGTACCGGCGGCGCTCAAGGTTCGCTATGGCCTCAACGAGATTATCACCACGATCATGATGAATTACGTCGCTATTTACCTGACCAGTTGGCTGGTGAAAGGGCCGTTTAGTGATCCCTCGGTTGTCGCGCCCCAGATGCCGACCATTCCGCCCGAATTTAGATTGCCGTTTTTGCCTTTTACCCGGATTCATATCGGCCTGCTGGTGGGGCTGGTCGCAGTGCTGCTGACCTATTTAATGTTTCGGTACGGCGCAACCGGCCTGGCCCTGACCATTCTGGGCCACAGCCGAAAAGCCGCTTTGCATGCGGGTCTGCCGGTCAACCGGCTGGTCGCCCTGGCGCTGCTGTTGAGCGCAGGAATGGCCGGGCTGGCCGGAGCCAACGATGTACTGGGGGTCAAGGGCTTATTCCAGGGCGAGTGGAACCCCATGTACGGCCTGACTGCCTTTGCCCTGGTTTTTCTGGCCCGACTCAACGGCCTGCTGGTTATTCCCTTTGCTTATTTTTTTGCCTTTTTGCTTTTTGGCGGCGAGGCAATGGCCCGCACTGCCCGCATCCCGGCCTATTTTGTGCCGCTGCTGGAAGGCTTGATGCTGCTCTTTTTTGCCATCAGTACCTATCTTGAACGTCGCTACCGGCGAGGGTTGGAGCCATGACCGCCGCCCAGTGGCAAATTTTTATCACGGCTTTGTTGAGCGCCGGGCTGATTGCCGCCGTGCCGCTGCTGCTGGCTGCCCTGGGCGAAACCTTTGCCGAGCGGGCCGGGCTGCTGAACCTGGGGTTGGAGGGCATGCTACTCAGCGGCGCTTTTGCCGGGTTTTATGCGGCCCTCACCACCCAAAGTATGGTTGCCGGGCTGGCTGCCGGCACAACCACCGGCCTGCTGTTAGGCCTGCTGTTCGGCTTTCTGGCGATTAGTTTGCGGGTGGATCAGGTGATTATTGGTTTGGGCATCACCCTGGTGGCCGAAGGGTCCACCGGCTTTCTTTTCCGCGATTTTTACGGCCAGCGCTTTCCTACCTTGACCTTCAGCACCGCCAAAGTAGCGGTTCCCTGGTTGAGCGACCTGCCTATTCTGGGGCCGGCCTTGTTTAACCAGCAGCCGCTTGTTTATCTGGCCTGGCTGCTGGTGGTTGGCTGTGCCTTTTTGCTGAAACACACGCGCTTTGGCCTCGAAGTCAGGGCTGCCGGCGAAAGTCCCCTGGCCGCCGACGCAGCCGGGGTCAACGTGGCCCAGACACGCTACCTGGCGATCATGATCGGCGGGGTCATGGCTGGGTTGGGCGGGGCGTTTTTGTCGGTGGGCGATCTCAACTTCTTTGTGCCAGGGATGACAGTGGGACAGGGCTTTATTGCCATCGCCATTGCTATGCTGGGCAAATGGCAGCCCTATCGGGTATTTTTTGGGGCGCTGCTTTTTGGCACGCTGCGCTCACTGTCCACTGGTCTGCAAATTATTGGGCTGGACCTGCGGCCCGAATTTGTCCTGATGCTGCCTTACATCGGGATTATTGTCGCTCTGATCATTCTGGCCAGGCGGACTCAACTTCCGGCGGCATTGGGCCTGCCGTATGAGCGGGATCAGCGGTAACGGATTAAATACTTGGAGTGCAAAAGCTTAGCTTTTGCCACTCCCGAAAAGCTATACTCAGGAGGAGATCACACCCGTGAAGTATCTTATCTATCTTTGGCTTGTCATTTTAATGCTAAGCATGGCAGCTTGCCAGGCGATGACGCCCGCCCCTGCCGAAGCCCCGGCGGCGACAACGGAAGCAGCCGCCAGCACCGGAGCAAAAGTGGAGAAAGTGGCGGTGCTGCTGCCGGCCAGCCAAACCGATCAGGGCTGGAACCAGCAGGCCGCCGACGCAATGGTTCAGGTGCAGCAAAAGCTAGGCTTTGAGCTGGAAGTGGCCGAAAACCTCGGCTATGACGACATCACCCCGGTGCTGCGCGACCTGGCCGAGCGTGACTTTGATTTGCTCATCTGCCACGCCAGCGGCTACCAGACCGTCTGCCCGGAGTTTGCCCAGCAGACCAGGATCAACGTGGCCGTTGTCGAAAACCCCGGCGCGGTAGGTCCTTACGTGGCCGATGTTGAAACCCAGGCCCAGGAAGTGGCCTACTTAGCGGGGATTTTGGCGGCCAAACTGTCGGGCAGCAAAAAAGTAGGCATTGTTGTCTCCGGCGAACCACCGACCTGGAATTTTATGACCATCGGTTTTGCCGAGGGGGTCAAAGCGACCGATCCGGCAGTAGAAATTATCTACAGCGTGATTGGCGAGGCGGCTTACGAAGACGCCGCCGGGGCCAAACGAGTGACCGAATCGCAACTGGCTGCCGGCGCGGATATCATCTTTGGCATGGGCGACGGTGCTTCGTTTGGCATGCTGCAAGCCATCCAGGAGCACAATGCAGCGGGTGGCAAAGCCCGCTTCATTGACGTTATTGGCGACAAAAGCGCCGACTATAAGGATGTCTTGCTGACATCAGTTGTGTTTGATTATACCGGTGTATACGAAACCATGATCAACGACATTGATACCGGTAATTTTGGCAAGGAGTACCGCATGGATGTGGCCGGCGGCGGCGTCCGGCTGCTCGATTTGCCGGCCGATGTTCCGGCTGATGTGGCGGCGGCGGTCGAGCGGGCCCGGCAGGACATTGTCAGCGGCAAAATCAAGGTTTCAGCCGTCGGCGACGCGGAAGCAATGCGGGCGCGGTTGGATGAATTGAAGCATTAAGTAATTCCAAGACAGTTATTCAATCCATCTTGCGTCTTGCGTGTTCCGTGTTCCGTTTTGTTACGCAAGACGTAACACGCAAGACAATAGTCCGTACATTCTCGAAGTAAAATTTTTTTCTGGAGACGATAGCAATGATGAACTGGCCTGTGATGAATCTATCCGGCGGTCCGGTCGAAATGACCAGCCGCACCCTGCGCGATATGGCCCGTCCGATGATGTATCATTACGACCCAGCCTTTATCGAGTTTTTTGACCACACCTGTCAACTGCTACAACAAGTTTATCGGACCCAATATGATGTGGTCATCATGCAGAGTGAGGCGGTGTTGGGGCTGGAAGCCGCCGCCGCCTGTTTGATTTCGCCGGGCGATAAGGTTTTGAACCTGGTTTCCGGGGTCTACGGCAAATTCTATCAGGATTTTATTGAAAAGTATGGCGGCGTCACTGTCGAGGTCGCCGTCCCTTACAACGAGGCCGTAGACCCCGACGACGTGCGCCGGGCGCTGCGAGATAACCCCGGCATCAAATTTCTGTCGGTAGTCCACTCCGAGACGCCTTCCGGCACGGTCAATCCGGTTAAGGAAATTGGGGCCATCGCCAAAGAGTTTGGGGTTATTACCATTGTAGATACTGTATCCGGGTTGGCCGGGGAAGTGCTCAGTCCGGAAGAGTGGGGCATGGATGTGGCGATTGCCGGGCCGCAAAAATGCCTGGGCGGGCCGCCCGGTTTGTCATTAATGGCGATCAGTCCGGCGGCCTGGCAGGCAATGGAAGAAAAGCGCCCGGCTCCCGTGCGGGGAACATTTCTGTCTATTCTGGATTGGAAAACTACATGGCTGGAGCAGCGCCGCTTCCCCTATACGCCCTCGGTGAGCGATATTTACGGCCTGGAGTCGGCCTTGACTCAGGCATTAGAGGAAGGGATTGAGCAGGTTGCGGCTCGACATGCTACGATTGCCCGCGCCTGCCGGGCCGGGGTCAAGGCGCTGGGGTTGGAGTTATGGCCTGCTCGTGAGGAAATTGCCGCCCCGGCGGTCACGGCCATCAAGTTACCGGTGGGCCTGGTTGACGCTCAACTGCGCCAGCACATCCGCCGGCGTTATGGAATCATGATTTCGGGCGGGTACGGTGAGTTGTTGGGCCAGCTTTTCCGTCTGGGCCACATGGGCCAGGCCGCCCACCCGACCTATCTGGCGGCGCAATTGGCTATTCTGGAACGCAGCCTGGCCGACCTGGGCTATCCGGTCCAGTGGGGAGCTGGCGTCGGCGCGGCAATGGCGACCCTGGAGGGTTGGGGGGATTAACCGAATGAAAATGTCATTACGAGGCCATAGGCCCCTTCCAGGGTGGAGACTGCTTCACCTGCGGCTCGCAGTGACATGACAGTTATTTACGAAGAAGTCTCCACTTGCAGTTGGTTGAGAACCTGGCTAACTCCGGCGATGGAACCGGCAATTTCATCGGCCAACTGCCTGACCTGGGGACTATCTACAACGCCCTCCAGAATTACCTGACCGCTGTTGACTGTCACGGTAATATCCCCGTTTTTGAGCTGCTCCTGCTGCCGAAGGCGTTGCTTAACTTCTGCGGCGATGGCCCCATTTGTACTCGGCTCACCTTCGTGATCAAGCTCGGTGTTGGAATTGGGCAGCGGGGTTGTAAACTCACTATAGCTGTTTTCGGGCGCTGAGTATTGATCCAGCCAGGGATCGTAGCCGGGGTAAGGGCCTTCGATAGCGGTCTCGCGGCGGTAGTCTTCGGGCTGCTTGAGTTCACCTTCCTGTCGCCCCGGTCGTGGCGCGGGTGGGTCAATTTGCAGGTAGTTGTGGACTCGTTGAACGCCTGGCACTGCCAGGGCCATATCCTCGGCAATGTGCTTGGCCCGGCGGCTCTCGACGACGCCTCGCAAGATAACTGCCCCCTGTTCAAATTCAGGCTTAACCTGGCTGGCGTTAAACTGACCGTAATGAGTCCAGCGGTTTCTTATCTCGGCCAGAATTTGCTCTTTGTTCGCATCATTCTCTGTTCTGCTCATGACCTATCTCCGTGCTATTTATAATAAAGCCCGGTTTTGGCTCAACCCCAGTGATTTAGGGTAAAAGCTAACAAAACCGGGCTTCTCATTACGATCCGGCCTGACTCAATCTCCAGCTTTGACCTAGCGTTAATCTGGGCTACTGGAGCTTAAAGCAGGATCCTTACGCCTTGGCTTTTTGATTGATACCGGTCTTAAGCAGACCACCCTCAGCCAGCGCGGTCAGTTTTTTATCGGCTGCGCCTTCTTCGTCAAGCGTTTGTTGCAACAATTTCTCGGCATTTTTATAGCCAAGTTCTTTAGCATAGGTGCGCACGGCCCCATAACCGGCCATTTCGTAATGCTCTACGCGCTGGGCCGCAGCGATAAGCGCCGCATCCCTGACCATAGCATCGGCGGGCGTAGAAATAATTTCTTCTCCTTCTTCGATGAGACCGGCCATCGCCGGGCAGTGTTCCCCCATTGGGCGAACCCCAACTTCATTAAAGACCTGCTCCAGCCGGCGCAGGTGCTCGTGCGATTGCTCCAGGTGCTGCTGGAAAGCCGTCTTGAGCGCGGTTGACGAGGCCGCATTGGCCATCTTTGGCAGAGCCGTCACCACTTGGCTCTCCGCGTCGTACAAATCTTTCAGTTGGTCCACAAATAAATCTTGCAAGGAACTAAGGAACATCATAAACCTCCTGTACGGTTAGGCCAAACCAGTTTTTAATATTCAGCCAGTGGTGAATAATTTAACCGTTTCGGCCCGTTTTATATTCACTGACCTTATCACTATACCATTCCGGCGCTTTTATGCCTACACTAACCTGGGCGATTTAGATGTTACCGATTTGGGCTATTTTAAACTTGTAGAAATTACGAATGACTGAGCATTGAGGTATCTTCGAGGGCAAAGGTGATGGCCTGTTCCAAGGACATACGCTGGCCCTCGGCCCAGGCTGCTGAAGCGGCAGCATCCCTCAATCCGTGCTTCGTAGCTTTGAGGTAGAAAAGATCAGTGGTGTTAAAAGAGACACCCAGCCTGTCGCGCAAAGCGGTGGCGACTGACCAAAAGAGGATCGCTCGATTGGGGCGTCCCAGTTCTGCGGCTAACACGGCCAGCTCTTGCAAACATTCGGCTATCTCCATTTGATTGCCCAATTTGTCGAACCACTGCAACGCTTCGGCAAAGCGGCTGGCGGCTAATGGCAAATCGCCCTGAAAGAAGGCTAAACGGCCCAGGGCATTAAGGCACATAGCGACACCTCGCCAATGGGGAACGGACTCAAGCAGCCGTAATCCTTCTTCCAGAAAGACAGTCGCCTCTTGATAATACCCATAATCCACATGCAGGCGGCCGGTGCTGTAAAGCGAGAGACCAATCCGGGAGGAGTCCCCACCCTGGCGCAAGAGCGATAAACTTTCGGCGTAATAAGCTTTGCCTGCCTCAAAATCACCGCTAAACCAGGCAATATCTCCCAGGGAATCCAGGGCATTGGCCAACCCCGACTCATCGCCCAACTGCCGGAAGAGGACGACGCTCTCCTGCAAAATGGCGGCAGCCCGTGAGAGGTCGCCTAACTGCCAGACCAACCAGGCGAACATGCTCAGGGCGCAAGCGCGGATGGCCGGCGCAATCGAGTCGCCTGCCGTCGTGACATGCTCTAACCAGCGATAGCCCTCACGCAGATGGCCTCGCCCGTGCCAGTAACGATCCAGGGCCGAAGCCAGTTGTAATCCCTGTTCCACTTGTGCGGGCGCTGCTCCCGGTGCAAATGACCAGGCCAGGGCCGCCCGAATATTATCATGCTCTTGCTCGATCAGATTGTACCAGTCCGCCTGTTGAGGTCCCAGGAACTGCACTTCCGCCTCCTGGGCCAGGGCCGTAAAGTAGGCCAGGTGGCGGCGGCAACTGTCTTCGTCTTGGCCGGAGCTTTTTAATTTGTCGTAAGCGTACTGCCGGATCAGTTCATGTAGGTTATAGCGGCCCGCCTCCAGTCGCTGCAAAAGCGAACGGCTTTCCAACTTTGAGAGCAGCATCAATCCAGCCCCGGCCACCCGCTCGGCGGCTTCGCGCCGGAAACCACCTCTAAAAACAGACAATCGCTGCAACGCTTGTTGTTCATCCAGGGCCAGAAGCCGCCAAGAGTAATCAAAAACGGCCCGTAAGCTGCGATGCCGCTCCGGTACATCGCGGGCGGAGCTGGTCAGAAAATCCAGGTTGGATTCAATCTCTTGCACAATTTCAGCACAAGAGAGCAGGCGCACCCAGGCGGCAGCCAGCTCAATCCCCAAAGGCAGCCCTTCGAGCAAGCGGCACAGGTGCGCCACCGCCACCCGATCTTCTGTGGTCAGCTTAAAATCGGCCTTGACCCGCCTGGCCCGTTCCACAAACAAGGTGATGGCGCTGTAGCTTGATGACTGCTCGGCCTCATCGGCGGGCGGGATGGGCAAGCCCGACACCTGAAAAACCCACTCACCCTGCAAATTCAACCGCTCGCGGGATGTGACCAAAAGCTTTACGCCGGGGGCCTGGCTCAAAATCTCAATCAGCAACTCCAGCCCGGCCTCACTGGCCTGGGTGGGACTGGGCAAAAGTTGTTCAAAGTTGTCCAGCGTTAGCAGCAGCGACTTCTCGCGCAGGTAATGAAGCAGTTGGCTCTGCGGGTCGGCCAGGGCGGAAAAGGTCAAGCCAATCGCATGGGCAATCGCCGGGGCAATAAACTCGGCGGCGCTAACCGGGGCCAGCGAAACAAAATAAGCGCCATCGGCCAGGTGTTGGCGCTGTTGGGCGGCCGTCTCCAGGGCCAGCCGGGTTTTGCCGATGCCGCCGGGACCAATCAGGGTCAACAGCCGGCAGTCAGGCTGGCCCAAAAGTTGAGCCAGGGCCGCCAATTCGCGCTCTCGCCCAATCAGTGGGGTGGGCGGGGTTGGCAGGTTCGCAAAGCGGGTTGCGTGTTGGAAGGTTGGAAGGTTGGAGGTTGAAGGTTGGAGGGGGGGCGAGTTGACGGAGCGAGGCGGTGGGGAATCAACGTTCAATATTCCAACGTTCAACGGTTTAACGTTTTGCAGGTGGCTAACATTCAGACCGGCGCGGGCCACCTTGAGAAAGGTCGGGCGGTCTTCCGGGGCAATCTCCAGGCAGCCCGCCAGGAGTTCGGCCAACTGCTGCGAGGGACGGCGTTCATCATCCTCAATCTTGCGAATAGCCGAAACCGAGCAGCCGGCGCACTCGGCCAGCGCCTCGCGGGTTAAATCTAAGACTCGACGGCGCTGTCGCAGCCAAAGGCCAAAGGAGGTAGGTGTTTCTGTCACCTGAACTGATCCTAAATCGAGTAGGGGAGCGGGCAGGGGTGAAATTTCTCTCCTGCTCACCTGCTCAGATGTATCACTTTTTGGGACACCGGCGGGGTCACTAACTGCCCCCCGTTGGCCGCCATTATATGTTAGAGTAAACCTCAAGTCAAGGGGGTTACATTTCCCCAAATTCAATTCAAGAAAGGAGATTGTTATGAAAAAGGTATTTTACCTGATGGCAGCGTCATGGGTTTTAGCGCACGGCGGGTTTTGGGTTCAACCCCGGCGCTTTGCGCCATCCTGCCGTGGCTCTGTAGGCCAATGACAAACTAAAAAGATTTTCAAAACCAATTTAACCATTCAATCAAACTCAAACATTCTTTCAACGGAGGTAACATGAAAAACAAAATGTCTTTACGGATTGCTTTGCTCAACGCCGCCATTGCGGCCTTTAGTTTCATCCCCGGTGTGGCTGTTGAAGCTGAGGACGCTTCGGCTATCGCCGGGAGACGAAACTGGATAACGACCGATTCTACGTTGCAGGACAAGCCGGAGGAGCAGCCAGCCGATGGGTCATCTCTGGCGGCGGGGAAACAAGGGGGCATTAAAACTATTCCCTTCCTTAATACTGAATCGGAGGAGTCCCCGGCCATCGCGGGGTCGAGACGAACCGGTCTGATCACCGAGTCGGCCTGATCACCCCAAGCTAGTACATCGCGGCGTAAATGACCCTACAGATCGTAGTAACGACTTTAGTCGTTTTGGGCAGGTTAAGCGACTGAAGTCGCCACTACAAACTGTAAACTTACTTCCGCCCAAGTGTACTGGCAAGATTGACCAACCCGAAACCATTTAAATATTTATAGAAGTTACGGGGATGCGTTTGATCTCACTTGTGTTGCGTCTGGCGTGAGGTGAAGTAAACGAAACACGCCAGACGCAACACGAATATCGAACAATTTGGGGGAGTTGCCTTATCTTGAGAGGGTCAACCGGATCAGTGCATCCAGGATGGTGGTCGCCGTGGGATCAGCGCCGGGAGCATCCTGGGTGAGGCGGAACGTGGTCAGCACGGCCCGGCCTTCGCCATAACGTCGGACCCCAATCAAGGCCACCGGCTTGTGAATCCAGCCGACAAACAAACCGGCATAAACGTGGGCGGCAAAGTCGAGCGGGCTAAACCCGGTCAGGATGTGATTGGGGATCACCCGGTCGAAGCTGTGATCCAGCAAAGGGCCGGCCGGTAAATCGGCCAGCGGTCCCTGCCGGCGAACCCAGGCGAAGGAAGACGCCCAATCTCCGTGCCAGGGCGTCCCCTCTCTGGCTTTAACCTGGGTGCTGGGCAAATGCAAGCCAATTGCCTCCAAGTGATCGGCCAGCAGCAACAGCCGCCCCCCCTCGCGCACATAGCCGGCTAAGGTGTCGTCGAGCCGATTAGCCACAATCACTCCCGCCGCCTGCGGGTCTGAAACTAGCTGATACCCCATCGCGCTTAAACGATCAGCCAGGGCAGAGTCGGGCGTCCACAGCGGGGGCGAGTCGGGCGGAGTGCGTTGAGGGAAAATCGCCAGGTCTACGTGATTCGAGGCCAGACGAGTGCCATCAGTAGCAAAGAGTTCCAGAACAAGCCGCTGCACTGCTGCTTTGGTTAAGATGGGAGCATCAAAAAGGAGAGTGCCTAAGTCCCGGACCTGACCGGCCTGCACGGCTGGCACATTGATCCGGCCGCTGGCAGCGTCGAGCGTCCAACGAAGTTCAGCCCCTTCAATATCCGGCCCTCTCCCATGAGCTACCGCCAGGCCGATTTGAATCGATTCGCCGGCCCAATAAGCCACCCGCTCCCATTGGGGCACAATCACCGTATCAGCGTTGATGGCGGCAAAATCCCGGTGAAATACCTTGGGATTGCGTTTGATATCCAGCAGGCCGTTCGCTTCCCAATGGACATCGGTGAACTCGGTGATAACATAGCCGACAATTTGAGGGTGCCGGCGCATGGCCTCAATTTCGTATTTTAAGGCTAGATACTGCTGCCATTGGGTAGCCTCGACAAAATTTTCCCACGAACCAAAAACCCGGTTCAGATACCAGGCCCGAAAACGGCGGCGGACTCCATGTGGCTGCACCACCCCGTCATCCCACTCCTGGCCGGTTTCAAACCACCACGGTTCGCGTCCTTCGGTTAAGAGCAAGTTAACATCGGGCAGTCCCCAGTTGCCAAACTCAGACACAATCAGCGGTTCTTTGCCGGTGCGGACAGCATCGCCGTGAGGGCTAAAGGTCCAGGCCGGACGGTTGGCAAAGGAATTTACAAAGGCATCCCACTTGTGACGATGGTCAGGAATAGCCCGATAGTGATGGAAATCTTCCAAATCAGTTTGGACATGGAAGTTGGGCCAGCAGGGTGAGTTATCTACCACCAGCCGGGTGGAGTCAAGGGCTTTGAGCCAGTGGTAGGTGGCTTTGAGCCAGGCGCGATGGCTGGCGTTATGCACCAAATCGGTGCCCCAATCCTCGTTGATGATGGTCCAGGCAATGATCGAGGGATGGTGACCGTCCCGCTCGACGATGCCCTGCAAGGTCGCCCGGCCGCGTTTTGCCGCTCTCTCGGTCAGCAACCGCCAGTTAGGCAGCTCGGCCCAGATGAGGATGCCCAACCGATCCGCCACTTCGTAGTAGCGCGGGTCGGCCACTTTGATGTGGCAGCGCAGGCAGTTTAAACCCAATTCTTTGGCCTTGTGGAGTTGATCCTCCAGAAAGGCAACCGAGGGCGGGGTGGCGATGGTGTCGGGGTAATAATCCTGGTCCAACGCCCCGCGCAAATACAGGAGTTGGCCGTTGAGAAAAAGCTGTCCGTCTCTGGCTTCAATGGTGCGGAAACCAAAATGCTGGGCCAGCCGGTCCGTTTGCTCCTCACCCTGGCCCAGGCAAACTTCGAGTTGGTAGAGGTGAGGCTGGTCGGGCGACCAGGCCAGCGGCTGAGAGACTGTCGTCTTCAAGCTCAGGCTTGTATCTCCGGCGGCCAGGTTAGCCTTGATGGAAGCCACTTTTTTGCCCTGAGGGTCCATAATATTAAGCTGGCCCCAACCCTCTACTGGAGCCGGAGTTGGGAGTGTGAGGTTAACCTGTATTGCCCCGCTCGACAGATCGGAGTGGATTTGCAGCCCTTGAATGTGAAACTGCGGGCGACATTCCAGCCAGACGGACTGCCAAATCCCGTTCAGCGGACCATACCAACTCTGCTTGCCGTGAGGAATTTCGGCGAAGGAAAAATCGGGATAGCGCTGCGGGTCTTCAATCGGGCCGGTCACGCGGACAATCAATTCATTCGCGCCGCCCCAATTCAAGTGATCGCCTGCTTCAAACTCAAAGGGCAAATAGCCGCCCGCATGTTCACCCAAAAGGATGCCGTTGAGCCAGACCTGGCTGAAATAATCTACTGCGCCAAAATGCAGCACCACCGACCCGCCGCTCTGCCAATCAGATGGTGCTTGAAAAGTGCGCCGGTACCAGCCTGTTCCAGCCTGTTCGCGCAGGTCTTCAAACTCAGCCTGCCAGGGCATGGGCACGTGGGCCTCGCGCCACTCGGTTAGATCTTTCAATTCGGCTTCATCGGTTGGGTCAAACTGAAACTGCCAGACCCCATCCAAAGCCAGCCGGCTGCGTCCTTGCTCAACCCAGAGGTCCGACTCATTATTTGTTTTGGCCTGGTCCTCCTCTTCAAAGGCCGAGGTGGTCTTGGTATCATGTGATACAACTTGTTCAATACGGTTCATCATCAAACTCCGGCAATAAAACAGGTCAACTTTGTTCGGAATTAGCTCCGAATCAGGTTATTACGTTTCGGTCAGTTAATATAACCTCTCCTTTCCTCATGACAAATTATGGCTCAGATAACGGCGGTACTCGGCCACCAGGGGGGGTTCGTGGCGCTGCAAAATATTAGCTGCATCAAAGCGGCAATCCCATAAGCCTAAGTGAAGCAAATGTTTGGCCAGGGGACGCCGGTCTAGCCGGTAAAGCCAATCAATCATGCTAAAAACCGGAAACCAGGTGTAGCCAATCACCGGCATGCCGGCGCTGCGGCAGTCATGAACGGCGGCCAGAGTTTCGGCCATCCAGCGAGCACGCCCCGTCTGATCCCTTTTGGCGCTGGTCTCAGTAACCATAAGCGGCAGGCGCGTCTTTTGATAGGCCAACTGTAAAACGCACTCCAGGTGCTGCCCAATCAGGCTGTTTCGTTTAATGTGATAATTCCCCGCCGCATCTTGTCTTACTTTGCCCCCACTCCAGGGATAAAAGTTGACGCCAAACCAGTCGAACGGCTGGGCCTGGGCCAGGACCCGCTCAATCTCTGCCGGGTTGCTGCCGTGGGTGAGCAAATATTGGTAACCGGACTGATCGGGCGTTAATTGTCCGGTAACCAAATCGAAGCTCAAGAAACGCAAATCCAGCCAATTGTCCAGGTTAGCTTGAAGGCTGCGCTGAGCAGAATAAAACCAACTCAAGGCTTCTACCGCCACCAGCACACAACTCGGCACAATCGCCCGCAGCCGCTGCATGGTAAGTTGCTGGCCGCGAACCAACTGCAAAATCAAGTGCGCCTGGCGATTTTCCTCAACCAAATAGGGCGGCCATTGACCCAGTTTGCCGCAGTATTCGGCAGTAATCATGGGTTCATTGAGCGGCGTATAGTAGCGCACCAGGTCACGGTAACGCTCGGCAAAAGCGGCGGCATAATCGGCGACATAGGCCGGGTAATCGGGGTCATCAAAACCCTGTTCCAACCACAAAGGAGTGCCATAGTGGATCAAGTCGAGAATGGGGGTCAGCTTTTTTAAGTGCATGTATTCCAGCACCTGATCTGTCCAGCGCCAATCAAAGGAGTTAGGACCGGGCTGAACCTGATACCAGGGCGGTCCCCAGCGTAAATGGCTGACACCCAGAGAAGCGACTCGCTCCAGGTCTTCTCGCCAAAATTCATAATGTTGCGTCAAGTTAAACTCATCCAACGGCCGCATACCTTCCCTGGCGTGCGGAATAAAGGTGTTTTCAATACCAACAGCCCAAATGAAGGGGAAAGGGTGTTCAAGGTGTTTCAAAGGTAGCTCACAGTCTGGTTGATTTAGTAGCTGTCCAGAAACAACTTTGTACCTGTTCTGAGAATAGAGATTGGAGATTAGAGATTAAAAATCTCCAATCTCCAAATTGGTGGTGTAGGTTATACGCCCCCGTGGTTACTATCCTTGGCCTATCTAATTTTTACGGGTAGGGGATTTCAAAGGTTAGGCGGACAAACTATAGAACTATTCGACATCCTTTATACACCAGAAATACACGCGGATAAAGTGCCATCCGTCCAGAAAACCGGGTGACTTCCGTCACCTGGAAAAGTGACTTTCAGGCAAGTCGGGCGCCGGAAAGAGCTACTGGGGCAAATGCCCGAAAGGGCAACGCTTTGTCAAGAAACCTGTAGTAGCTCGATTGGATAGGGTTAAAAGCTCAACCTATCTACTTGGATGGTACAAAGGTAGGTTGTTTAGCAAGAGGAATTATTAAAAATTAACTCTTTCTAACTTTTGAAATCACCCACCAGAGTGTAGGCAGATCGGCCAAATAAAGTTAAAATTTGAGTGATGATATGACATAACAAAGCAGTTGCCTTGTCCAGATATGGGCAGTCTATCCCTACCACCCACAAATTTTCTTTATCAATAGAAAGGAAAAAGCCATTTTATGGCAACAGAGGGCCTTGTGGCCCTCGTCAATTGTAGATGACTTTTTCTCAAACAAATTTAGCAAGAAAACCCCTTTTTCAAAGTTTTTTCATGGGCGGGTTTGAATGTTCCTGTCACCATCATCGTTCAGGCAAACGATTGGACCTGATTGCGGCCACCCAACACGATACCTATGCCCATCTTGATTACCGCCGCTTACGCGAACAGGGTCTTTACACCGCCCGCGATGGTCTGCGCTGGCCATTGATAGAAAAATTTCCCGGCCATTATGACTTTTCGAGCGCACTGCCCCAGTTAAGGGCGGCCCGGCGGGCCGGAGTAGAGGTAATTTGGGATTTATGCCATTACGGCTGGCCGGATGATATTGACATCTTTAAACCAGAGTTTGTGCAGCGATTTGCCCGTTATGCACAGGCCTGCGCCAGGATACTGTTGAATGAAAGTGAAATTTTACCGCTGATTGTACCCATCAACGAGATTTCGTTTTGGGCATGGGCTGGCGGCGATGTGGCCTACATGAATCCTTTTGTGCAAGGACGCGGCGATGAGTTGAAGTTTCAACTAATCCGGGCGGCCATCGAAGCGATTGAGGCAATCTGGAGCGTGAACCCACATATTCAGATTACGCACGTCGAGCCAGTGGTCAACGTTATCGCCGCCCCTAACCGGCCTCAAGATCGCCCGGTAGCCAAAGCTTACTACCTGGCTCAATACGAAGTCTGGGACATCTTGACCGGGCGACAGCAGCCCCAGTTGGGCGGACATAAGAAATATCTGGGCCTTATGGGGATTAATTATTACCCGCACAACCAATGGTTGGTGCATGATCGAGCGATGATTCCCAGGGGTAATCCCTTTTATCGCCCTTTTAGAGATATGTTGGCTGAGATCTATCAACGTTATGGCCGGCCCCTCTTTATTTCTGAAACCGGCGCCGAAAATGAGGACCGTCCGGGGTGGTTACGATATGTCAGCAGTGAAGTGCAGGCCACTATTCAGACCGGTGTGCCGGTGGAGGGCATTTGTCTCTACCCCATCCTCAACCATCCCGGCTGGGATGACGACCGGCATTGCTGCAATGGCCTGTGGGACTACCCCAGCGAAACGGGCGCACGCGAGATTTATCAGCCCCTAGCTCAAGAATTACACCGACAACAGGCTTTACGAAGTTTTAGCAGCTACTCATCAAAACAATTAGTACAGCCATCCGGAGATATTTATGAATGACAATCAAAAAAATGGCAAGAGTTCACACGGGTTGGAGCCTCTGATGAAAGACACACCCGACCTGGTGTGCTTCTCGCACCTCCGTTGGAACTTTGTTTACCAACGACCTCAACACCTCTTAAGTCGCTGCGCCCGCGACCATCGAGTTTTTTATATAGAAGAACCTAAATTTGGTAAGGACGAAGCCCGGCTTGAAGTCAGCCAACCCCAGGAAGGACTAACCATTGTGGTACCTCACCTTCCAAATGGATTAACCGAAGAAACGCTAAACGAGACCCTCCAACGGCTGATAAATGATCTGTTTGCCCGGCACGAGATACACACTTACATGCTCTGGTATTACACCCCCATGGCCTTGAATTTTACCCGGCATTTAAAACCGGTTGTGGTTATTTACGACTGTATGGATGAATTGACCCTGTTCAAAAATGCCCCTGCCGCGCTAAAAAAGCTGGAGGTTGAACTGTTTAGCCGGGCTGATTTAGTTTTTACCGGCGGGCAGAGCCTCTACGAAGTCAAATGTCACCAGCATCCTAGTGTCCACTGCTTTCCCAGCAGTATTGATGTGGCCCATTTTGGCCAGGCTCGAAACGAGTTAGCCGAACCGGCCGATCAGGCCCAGATTCCCCATCCCCGCCTGGGCTTTTTTGGAGTGATTGACGAACGATTTGACCTTCATCTTTTAGAGGGTCTGGCCCAGGCTCGCCCGGAATGGCACTTTGTGATGGTGGGGCCGGTGGTTAAGATAAACACGGCCACGCTGCCAAAGCGGGATAATATTCATTATCTCGGTTCCAAATCTTATCAGGAATTGCCGGTCTACCTGTCCGGCTGGGATATAGCCCTGCTCCCCTTTGCTCGTAATGATGCAACCCGCTTTATTAGCCCCACCAAAACCCCCGAATATCTGGCCGGAGGCAAACCAGTGGTCTCCACTTCGATTCAGGATGTGGTTTATCCCTACGGCGAACAACAGTTGGTCCGCATTGCCGATACGGTAACGGATACAGTAACAGCCATTGAAGAATTATTAGCTCAAACCGGCGAACAAAAGGCTGACTGGCTGCGCCAGGTTGACGAATTCCTGGCCGAAAAGTCGTGGGATCAAACCTGGCAGCAAATGAGCCAACTCATTCAAGCGGCCCTGGATAGTTATACCCTCAAAACTCCCCTGCCCGACCCGGCTGGCTACCCTCTACAATCGCCGGCAACCATGCCTTGGCTGGTCAAAGACCGGGGGGACAACCTTAAAACCTTTGACTATCTGATTGTGGGGGCCGGTTTTGCCGGCAGCGTCCTGGCCGAGCGCCTGGCCTGCGGCTCCGGCAAAAAAGTGCTGCTGATTGACAAGCGGCCCCACATTGCCGGCAACGCCTATGACCATTACGACGCCCAGGGAATCTTGGTGCATAAATACGGCCCGCACATTTTCCACACCAACTCCCGCGACGTTTTTGTGTATCTCTCGCGTTTCACCCAATGGCGGCCCTATGAGCACCGGGTGCGGGCCAGTGTGGACGGTCAACTGGTCCCCATCCCCATCAACCTGGATACCATCAACCAGCTTTATGGCCTTAACCTCACCTCCTATCAATTGGAAGAGTTTTTTGCCTCGGTGGCCGAACCGCGCCCGGAAATTAACACTTCCGAAGATGTGGTCGTCAGCCAGGTCGGCAAAGAACTTTACGAAAAGTTCTTCCGTAACTATACCCGTAAGCAGTGGGATTTAGACCCGTCCGAATTGGACTCCTCGGTGATTGCCCGCGTGCCTATCCGAACCAACCGGGATGATCGCTACTTTACCGATGTCTACCAAGCTATGCCCCTGTACGGCTACACCCGCATGTTCGAGAATATGCTGGACCACCGTCATATCAAGGTTATGTTTAACACCGATTTTCAGGATATCAAGGATTACGTCTCGTACCGCGAGGTCATCTATACCGGCCCGGTAGACGAATACTTTAATTACTGTTACGGCAAGCTGCCGTATCGTTCCTTAAATTTCAAGTTTGAGACACTGGATAAAGAGTACCATCAGCCGGTGGCAGTTATCAACTATCCTAACCAACATCTCTACACCCGGGTTACCGAATTCAAACATCTCACCGGCCAAGAACACGGTAAAACCAGCTTGGTTTACGAGTATCCCTGTGCCGAGGGCGACCCTTATTACCCCATTCCTCGCCCGGAAAACGCCGAACTTTACCGCAAGTACAAGGCCCTGGCCGACAGCACCGCCAACGTTCACTTTGTGGGGCGGCTGGCGACTTACAAATATTACAATATGGACCAGGTGACAGCCCAGGCGCTGACGCTCTACACCAAGTTGAGTGGTCAATCACGGGCTGACTCGCTAAAAACGCACACGGCTGGCCCTGTTTATGTATTGAACGGTGTTCCAGCAGCCCAGCCGGTTCGCCCGTCCCCTTAAAGATGGAAGGGACATTTTTTATCAATCTATCAAAGAAAGGAAAGAAACCATGGCTAGAACAATTATTAGATTATATGATGACTTTGCTACAGCGCAGGAAGTAGCGCACGAATTGGTAAATACCGGATTTGCCCGTGATAATATCAGCATTATGGCCAATGATGCTTCGGGTGAGTACAGCAGGCAAATTGGCAGCAGCGAAGCCGATGTCAGCGGCGCGGGGGCCGGGGCCGGAATTGGCGCGGTTCTGGGCGGCGGCGTCGGCCTACTGGTAGGAGCGGGGGCGCTGGCAATCCCTGGCATCGGCCCGGTTATTGCGGCCGGCCCGGTGCTATCGGCGCTGGCTACGGCAGGCGTGGGAGCCGGCATTGGCGCCGTGACCGGAGGGTTGGTCGGCGCTTTGGTGGATATAGGCGTGCCTGAAGAAGAGGCCGAATATTACGCCGAGGGTGTCCGCCGTGGCGGGGCTATCCTCACCATCCACGCCCCCGATGAGGCCGAAGAACGGGCCATGAACATTATCAACCGCTCTCAATCCGTAGACCTGGATGAGCGCGCCTCCTGGTGGCGAGAACAAGGCTGGAGCAGCTTTGACCCCAATGCGGCCCCTTACAGCGCCGGCGATGTGGCCCAAGAGCGGGCTTCTTATCAGGCTTACAGCAGCAATCGCAGCCCCGGCAATCCCTCGTCCCCTGGCAGTCGCGGCTGGCCGGAAGTAGAGCCAGCCCCCGGCGAAAGCACTTATCGCGGCGATGTGACCAACAATCCAGGCTATCGCAGTGAAGGCTGGCCCGAAGTTGAACCGGGGCCGGGAGAGACCGGCTACCAGGGTGATGTGCGGGACAATCCAAATTACGAGAGCCGTGGTTGGCAAGAAGTCGAGCCAGCCCCTGGTGAAACCACCTATCAAGGTGATGTCACCGACAACCCCGGCTATCAAAGCCGTGGCTGGACCGAGGTTGAACCGCCCGAGGGAGAAACTGCTGAAACCTGGAGCGGCAGCACCACCAGCACTGCCCGCGCCACCGGCAGCCCCGGCCTGGTCGAAGACCGCGCCCCGGCAGAAGGGCGGAGAGATGTGGATTTAAACGCGGATTACACCTGGGAAGAAACCAAAGATAACGTCCGCGAAGGCTGGGAAGAGACCAAAGATGCGGCGCGTAAGGGTTGGCAGGAAACCAAAGAGGCCTTTGATTTTGATGACGATTACGACGATGACCGCTTCCACCAGCATTTCAATACGGTCTACGCCAGCCGTGGCTTTGCCTATGAAACTTATGCCCCCGCTTATCACTACGGCTATGATTTAGCCTACGATCCTGACTTTGAGGATCGTGATTGGGCTGACTTTGAGCCGGAAGCCCGCCAATACTGGGAGTCGAGCTATGAAGGCCCCTGGGAGCAGTTCAAAGATGCCATACGGCACGCCTGGGAAGAAACCAAAGAAGCCATTGGCCTTGAAGCGGAAGAAGACTTTAAAACCTTCGACAGCCGCTTCCGCACCCATTACAACACCGCCTATGCCAGCAGCGGCTACGATTACGACACCTACTATGCCCCGGCATATCGTTACGGCTACGATCTGGCCTACGACCCCGATTTTGATAACCGGACCTGGAATGAAATCGAGATAGACGCACGCCGTGAGTGGGAAGCCGACTACGAAGGCCCCTGGGAACAGTTTAAAGACGCTGTGCGGCACGCCTGGCAGGAAACCAAAGAGGCTATCGGCCTGGCCGACGACGATGACGATCTGACTGAGTTCAACCGTCAGCGCCGCTCCGGCGATATTGACCGCTACTAATAGACAAAGCAGATAAACATCGTACAATCTTTTAGCGGGCCGGGCTCCCACGCCCGGCCAAGCGACGGCGTGGGAGCCGTCGCTGCTACATACAATGATAGTATGACTTTTAAGTGATTTGTCTATAAGTTCAAAAATTAACGTAACTACTTCTACGAGGCGATCAACACCTCATTTGCGCTGGCCAATAAACCTAAACACTCTCCGGCAATTTCGGCTTCAGCGTGCGCTTGGCACTCGGCCTCTTCAACCTGCTTGCGGTCGTGAATATCGGTGGGTTGATAAGGCTGGCCATCGGGATGCAGCCCTTGAAAGTTTTGGATCTCTTGATACGGCTCATTTCAACGCTGACCTCAAATCCAAAGCCATCAACTGCCGGGCATGCGCGTTAACCAAGACACTTTCACCCGAAGGAGCAGTGGCAATAGCTATCCCTGCCGGCGTCTGCTGTAGAATGGGACAGTCATATTCCTGCGGCTCACGCCTGACCCAATCGACTTGGCGATCGACTGAGTGGGGTCAGTGACCCATTCGCTCACACTATCGGCCAGGTTTTTGGCCCGGATAGTCGAGCAATCTTTGCCGTGATACTGATAGCCCCGCCCCAGCAACCAGTTGACCTGGGCCAGACTGCCTCCAATTGCCCTACAGCGCGGCCTGATAGACTAATTGGCTTGAAACCCCATACTTCTGACCGGGCACACCATCAAATCGGCAATATAATGGGTTAGACCTGTACCGCCAGCGATTGGCGCAGTTGATCCTGTTTTTTGCACGGCGATGAATATCGAAGCAAAGTAATGGCCTATAAACTTATCTCTGCCTGTCTTTTTATGATACAATAGACATTGACAATAGTATTTAGCCCCGGAGAATCAGGCTCTTGAGAGTTTCTCTAATGGTATCCGTCTGACAAATTTAGAAATAGAAACAGCCCTAAAAGAATACTCAGGAACCATTGTTATGCCGCCAGAGAATGCATTTAAAATATTGATGTCATCGAAATAAGTGGGAGTGTAAGCCAAAAGAATGGAGCGTAAATTTCGATTTGTGGACAGCCGAAGAAGGACGAGTGGATTTAACGCTAGAATTGACACTAATTGGCAATAATAAGCAAACTTACGAAGTACAGCTAGATGCAATACTTTTCAGATAAGGTTTTGTTGATATTTCACTTTGTTGCCCAAAAACGCACCCTTCGATACGGCTATCGCCTACTCAGGATGCGTTTTTGGGCCGATTTCGCACGCTTCGATGCGCCCTTACGGGCACTCAGCATGCGAAATCGGCAAATGTCAACAGAACCTAAACTACGTTATTTGAAAAGTATTGCAGCTAGATGATATTCACGTATTTTAAGCAAGGATAATCCGAGATTTAAGGAGTTACTCATGAGGATACCTTCTACCCAAAATCTCCTCGACTTTAGCGGCAGAGTTGTTATCGTCACCGGCAGCGGCGGCGGGCTGGGCGCAGGTATTGCCCTCCGCTTTGCCGAAGCTGGCGCAGCGGTGGGGGTCAATTATCGTTCCAGCGCCGCCGGAGCGCAGACGGTTGTTGCTCAAATCGAGGCCGCCGGAGGTCGGGCGATAGCCATCCGGGCCGATGTGACCCAAAAAGCCGAAGTTGAAGCGTTGATCAGCCAAACGGTTGAAGCCTTTAGCCGGCTGGACGTATTAATCAACAACGCCGGGGTGTATCCTCTTGTCAATCTGATCGAGATGAGCGAGGCTGAATGGGATGAAGTTATCAACTCCAACCTGCGCAGCACCTTCCTCTGCACTCAGGCGGCAGCCAAACAGATGATGGCGCAAGGGGGAGGCGGGGCTATTGTTAACATCGCCTCGATTGAGGCGGAGAATCCAGCCCCCATGCACAGCCACTACAACGCGGCCAAAGGCGGCGTGGTGATGCACACGGCGGCGGCAGCCAATGAATTGGGCCTGTACGGTATCCGGGTTAACTCAGTTTCGCCCGGCCTGATCTGGCGCGAGGGCATTGAGCAAGCCTGGCCCGACGGCGTCGAGCGATTTTTGAAAGCTGCGCCGCTGGGACGGCTGGGGATGCCCGACGATGTGGCCGATGCCTGCCTCTTCCTGGCCTCCCCCGCCGCCCGTTGGATCACCGGGGCCAATTTGCGGGTGGATGGCGGGGTGATGACCAAGCAGATATTTTAACGTGATGCGTGAAACGTGAAACGTGAATTATTACGCATCACGCATCACGCTTTATGACAAGTTTAGGAGAAATTTATGCTTCTCAAAGATAAAGTCATTTTCGTCACCGGAGCCGGGCAGGGCATGGGCCGGGGGATTGCTCAGGCGGTGGCCGAGGCCGGGGCGCAGGTGGTGGTCAGTGATTTACGGCTGGAGCCGGTGCAAGAAACGGCCCGGTTGATTGAGGCCGGCGGTCAGCACGCTCTGCCCCTGATTGCCGATGTGCTTGATGCTGAAGAAATGAGCAGCGCCATCCAGCAGGCCGTTGCTGCCTTTGGCCGCCTGGATGGCTGGGTTAACAACGCCGGGGTGGTCAAAATGGACAGCGCCCTCGATATGAGCGAAGAAGATTGGGCCTTTCAGTTCGAGGTCAATGTGCAGGGACTTTTTGTGTGCTGCCAACTGGCGGCCAAACAGATGATTGCCCAGGGCCAGGGCGGGGCCATCGTCAACATCGCTTCTAATGCCGGCAAGGTCGGCTATCGCAACATGGCTGCTTACAACGCCAGCAAGGCGGCGGTGATCAACCTGACCCGTTCGCTCTCGCTGGAATGGGCCGAGCACAGCATCAACGTCAATGCCGTTTGTCCCGGCGGGGTGGACACCCCTATGCTGCTGGGCGTGGCCGAGTGGCTGACCCAGCGCATCGGCGGCGACCCGCACGAGTTGGTCAAAACAATGAAACCAAACCAGATGAACCGCCACGTCCAGCCTATCGAGGTGGGGCGGGTGGTCGCGTTTCTATTATCCGAGCAGGCCACGATCATTCGCGGACAGGCGATCAATGTAGATGGCGGCGATACGCCCTATTGATTTTGGATTTTAGATTTTGGATTTTGGATTGCTGCACGTCCATGTCATTCCGACCATAGGGAGGAATCTTCTAACCTCACTATTAAGAGCGTCTTGGTAGCTGCACGGTCTGTCATTTCGTAGATATGCTACGCAGGGAGCGAGAAATCTTTAAGACCCATGTTTGCCAATAGCGGGCTTGGAGATTTCTCGGCTTTCAGCCTCGAAATGACATGGAGTGAAATACCATACTATCGAGGTAATGTTTGATGCAACCCGCCGATAAACTCATCCTACATGGCCTAGTCGTGACAATGGACGACCAACTCACCCTCATAGACGACGGGGCTGTGGCGATTGTGGGGGCTAAAATTACGGCGGTGGGCGCGACCAACGAGGTGAGCGGGTTTATCGGCCCTACCACCGAGATTATTGACGCCACCGGCCAACTGGTTATGCCCGGCCTGATCAACGCCCACACCCACGCCGCCGATGCGCTTTTCCGGGGGCTGGTGGATGACCTGGCCCTGGAACCCTGGCTGGAACGGCTGTGGGTGGCCGAGCGCAAGTTTCTGCGGCCCGACACGGTTCGGCTGGGAGCGCAGTTAGCCCAGGCCGAGATGATCCGCAGTGGGACCACCACTGCCCTGGATATGTTCTGGTTTCCCGAAGTGTCAGCCCAGGTAGCCAAAGAAGCCGGTTTTAGGTTGATGACCGGGCCGGTCTACTTCGATTTGGCCGAGCCGGACAATATTCCTGTCGAGCAGCGCACCGCCCGCGGGCGAGAGTTTTTGCAAGAGTACCAGCGTGATCAGCTCATCGTGTCCTGCGTAACGCCCCACAGCACCTACACGGTTTCGCCTCAATACCTGCGGGAAGCGCAAGCCCTGGTCGACGAATTTGGGGTGCTGCTGACCACGCACGTTTCTGAAACCACAACCGAAGTGGCAACAGTTAGCCAGCGTTATGGGCAGAGTCCCCCGCGCCATCTCGACCAGTTGGGCATGCTCACCTCGCGCACTGTGCTGGCCCACTGCGTCCACCTACCGGATGACGAAATCAACCTGCTGGCCAAGCGGCAGACAGCCGTAGCTCACTGCCCCATGTCAAACCTCAAACTGGGTTCGGGCGTTGCGCCGCTGCCCAAAATGCGCCAGTCCGGGGTACAGACCACCCTGGGCACGGATGGCCCGGTCAGCAGCAATGACCTGGACATGTGGGCAGCTATGCGTCTGGCGGCGGTGCTGCACAAAGGGGTCCAGCAAAACCCCACCCTGCTTTCGGCGCAGGAGGTGGTCAAGATGGTTACTTGCGATGCGGCTGAGGCGTTGGGCCTGAGCGATAAAATCGGCTCGCTGGTGGCCGGCAAGGAGGCCGATATTATTTTGATTGACCTCAACCGGCCGCACCTTGTTCCTCGCTACGATGTTTATTCTCACCTGGTCTACGCCGTTGGCCGCGATGACGTGGCAACGGTGCTTATTCGCGGGCGAATGGTGATGCAGCAGCGCCGGTTGCTCACGATTGACCAAACCAGCGCCATCGCGGCGGTGCAGGAGTTGGCGCAGCAGATTGCGAGTTGTTAGGCAGTTCCAAGATTTAAATTAGCCAAAACGTATTGCGTCTCGCTTGCGTGCCTCTGGCAGCGTGTTTCGTCTGCTTTACCTCACGCAAGACGTAAGACGCAACACGAATATTGAGTAATTATTTTCTTTGAAATGTGGCTTAGTGATACTCCGGCAGCATCTCTCCGTGCGCCTCAATCAAATCATCCACCAAATTCCAAATCTGCTCCAAATCCAACTCGGCGGCGGTGTGCGGGTCGAGCATGGCGGCGTGGTAAATGTGCTCTCGCTTGCGGGTGAGGGCAGCTTCCACGGTCAACGCTTGCACATTGATGTTGGTCTGCATCAGGGCGGCCAGGTGCGGCGGCAGGCTGCCGATGCGGGTCGGCTGGAGGCCGTTTTTGTCCACCAGGCAGGGCACTTCGACGCAGCAGCCCTGGGGCAGGTTGTCAATTAGCCCCTGGTTGGGCACATTGCCGTAAACCACCCTCGGCTGGCCGGTTTCCAGGCTGTGGATGATAGCGGAACCATATTCCACGCTGGGTTTGACTTCATTCATTGTCTCCAATGCCCCAATCGTCCACTCACGCGATTGCGGCATCATGGTAATACCCGCCAGTTCGCGTCGCAGCGCCTCCACCGAGTAGCGTTCCGGATCCTCCTGCGCTTTCTGGGCAAACTCCCAGGCTTTGATCTGGGCCTGGCAGCGGCCCAGATACTCGTCCAGGGGAATGTTGAATTTCTCGATTAAATCGGGCCGGTCGCGTTTGATAAACCAGGGCACATACTCGCTGAAATGCTCGCTCGACTCGGTGACAAAGTAGCCCAAACGCTTGAAGGCTTCATAGCGCACCCGGTTCCACTCCGGCACGCGGCCTTCTTCCAACACCCGGTGAATCAGCGGATACAGGTCTTCGCCGTTGCGCTCAAACTTCAGGTAAAAAGCCACGTGGTTAATTCCGGCCACCAGGTAATTGATTTCCTCTATCGGTACCCCGATATCGTGGGCTAAATCAGCAGCGGTATGGGGCACACTATGACATAGGCCAACCGTTTTAATTTTGCTGCCCCGGTGGATGGCCCAGCAGTTCATAGCCATCGGGTTGACATAGTTCAAAAAGGTGACATCTGGGCAGAGTTGTTCCATGTCCCGGCATATATCTAGCAATACAGGGATGGTCCGCAGGCCGCGCATAATCCCGCCAATGCCTAACGTGTCGCCGATAGTTTGACGCAGGCCATACCTTTGAGGGATTTCAAAATCAATGACCGTGCTGGGCTGGTAGCCGCCCACCTGAAACATGGCAATGGCATAATCAGCCCCGTCCAGAGCCGCCCGGCGCTGGGTGGTAGTTTCAATTGTGGGCGAAACATTCAAAATCTGGCTGACACGCCGGGCCACCGCCTCGGATTCGCGCAGCCGTTTTTCATTAATATCAAACAGGCTGATGGTTGACTGGGCGAGGTCGGGGTAATGGAGAATATCCCCCAGTAAATTTTTGGCAAAAACGGTGCTACCTGCACCGATAAAGACAATTTTGGGCATCCGTTATAATCCTTCCGTGTTTTAATCTTTGATGTTTTTGTAGTGAACTTCCGGCGCGCTCCGCAGCCGGTCTGCCGCCTGTTCCGCGGTTAAATCGCGCTGAGCTTCGCCCAGCATTTCATAGCCAACCATAAATTTTTTAACCGCCGCCGAGCGCAACAAAGGCGGGTAGAAATGGGCGTGGAGCTGCCAATGAGAATAATCACCGTCATCAGTGGGTGCGCCATGCCAGCCCATTGAATACGGAAACGAGACCTCAAAGAGGTTGTCGTATCTGGTCAGCAGCCGCTTGAGGATATCGGCCAGGGCGTCTCGCTCCGGGTCGGTCAGGTCGGGCAGGCGCAAAACGTGGCGACGGGGTAATAACAAAGTTTCAAAAGGCCAGACAGCCCAGTAAGGCACAACTGCCACCCAATCTTTGTTTTCAACCACAATCCGCTCGCGCAGAATTGACTCGATGTCGGCGTAATCAACCAGCAACGGCAGCTTGCGCTCCTCAAAATAGACCCGCTGTTGGCGCTCCTCTTTGGCCGGTTCGTTGGGCAGGGCGCTGCCGGCCCAAATTTGGCCGTGGGGATGGGGATTAGAACAGCCCATAATTGCCCCTTTATTTTCAAAAACCTGGACCCAGCGATACTGTTTACCCAATTCCGTCACCTGCTCGGCCCAAACGTCAATGACATGGCGGATATCTTCGACGGCCATCTCCGGCAGGGTCAAATCGTGGCGGGGGGAAAAACAGATGACGCGGCAAACACCCGCTTCGCTCTCGGTTCGCAGCAGGGGATGCGAGGCGATGGCCGCCGGGGGGGTATCGGGCAGCAGGGCCGAAAAATCGTTGGTAAAGACAAAGGTGCTGTCATATGGGGGATTTTGGAGGCCGCCGGCGCGGCTGTTCCCCGGACAGAGGTAGCATTGAGGATCATAAGCCGGGCGAGTTTCCTGCGGCGGCCGTTCCACCTGACCCTGCCAGGGCCGCTTGGTGCGATGGGGCGAAACTAGCACCCATTCGCCGGTCAGGGGGTTGTAGCGCCGGTGAGGATGGTCGGTTGGATTGAAGGTGTTCATGCGTAGTTCCTTTCGCTTTGAAGGGCGTAAGTCATATCTGAGAGCATTCGAAAACTATTTCGTCTGACTTGCCCGCCCTGGCATTCATGCCAGGGCTAGGAAACAGCGCCGGGTCAACCCGGCTTAAGCCCGATTAATCGGGCGTTGTTGTATAGTCCGGCGACTTCATCGCCGGACGAGAGTCGGTGGCAAGGTTGCCTCTGGGGTTTCCGAATGCTCTCATATCTGTTTCACATACAAGGTGCGGCTGTAAGCCACGCCTTGACCCGCATCTCCACGGATCCCTTGCGTCATCAACTCATAACCACTGGCGTGATAAACCTCGGCCCCATGCCGGTCGAGGACAACATAAGCGGCGGCGGGGTCCAAACCTTTGAGAGGTGTGGGGGGTCTAAACCAGCCCAACTGGTGCTCGCGCACGGCAATGGAATAAACCGCTTCTCGGCCATTGGGCAAAACATATTGAATGACCGACGCGCCGTACTCTTCCAGGCGTTGCAGGCGATACAAGTCGCCGTCTTGAATAACGTGACGAATCCACTTGTAAAAAGCGATGTAGCTGGCATACTCGGCCAGTTCGGCTTCATCCAACTCATTCAGGCTGGTTCCGATGCCCAAGGCCCCGCGCATGGCTACATCAAAGCGGAGGCTCAACGGGCTGATGCGGCCCGTCTGGTGATTGTGGCTGTGTGTGACCCAGGCTTCCATGCAGCGGGCCGGGTAAGCCAGGCTGTAGCCCTCTTGAATCCGAATCCGGTCCAGGGCGTCGGTATTATCGCTGGTCCAGACCTGATCGGTGCGGGCCAGGATACCCAGGTCAATCCGGCCGCCGCCGCCGGAGCAGCTTTGAATATCCAGCCTCGGATATTTTTGGCGCAGTTGGTCCATGATTGTATAGACCCCTTCGACGTGTTTGCGCCAGATATCTTTGCCGGCCACCGAGCCGGGTTCGCGGGCATAGCGGTTCATATCCCACTTGATAAATTCAATCGGATACTGGGCCAGCAGGCGGTCGAGCGCCTGGAAAATATACTCAACCACCTCTGTCCGGCCAAAATCGAGGATGAGTTGGTGGCGGGCTTCGGTGCGCGGGCGGCCCGGAAAATGCAAAACCCAATCCGGGTGTTGGCGGTAGAGGTCGGAGTCGGGGTTAATCATCTCCGGCTCAACCCACAGGCCAAATTTCATGCCCAGGCGGTGGACTTCCGCAATCAAGGGGTCTAGCCCTTCCGGGAAAACAGCGGGGCTTACTACCCAGTCGCCCAAACCGGCGTGATCGGTTCGCCTGGCCCCAAACCAACCATCGTCTACACAGAATAATTCGACGCCGATGGCGGCGGCTTTGCGGGCCAGTTCGATTTGTCCGGCCACGCTCAAATTGAAATAGGTCGCCTCCCAACTGTTGTACAACACCGGCCGAACGGAGGAGTCCCGTTCCGGACGGGGCAGCACCCGCTCACGGGTAAAGGCATGGCTGCGCCGGCTGGCCCCACCCCAGCCGGCGGGGCTGAGGCCGCAAACCAGGGCCGGGGTAACGTGTCGCTCCTGCGGGGCCAATTTCAATTCAAAGTCAAAGGGGTTGTAACCGGCATGGACCCGCACATCCAATGAAGGCAACTGCTCGACGGCGATGCGCCAGTTGCCGCTGTAAGCCAGCAGGCCAAAATAGACCAGGCCGCTCTCCTCCCAGGCTTGGCCGGGCCGGTTGAGCAAAAAGAAAGGGTTGGCGGTGTGGCCGGTTTGCACCGTGCGGCTTTCCAAAATTCGCAGACCCAGAGGCAGTCGCTCGCGCTGGGGGGTAAATTCCCGGCCCCAGGCCCCGGTTACGCTGGTCAATTCGCTGGTTCCATTGGGCAGGTGGAGGGTGGCAAAACTGCACACCTCAATGGAGATGGTCTCCTGACCCTCATTTTCCAACTCGCACCAGCGTTCGATGATGTCGTGTTCGGGGGTCAGGCGATAGCACAAAACCACTCGAAAAGGCTGAACCGGGTCTTGCAGAAAGACCCGTAGAGTCTCACGGAGGTTGGATTTGGCCGGCGGCTGGCCGTGTGTTGGGGCCAGGCCGGGTTGGGCGGTGGTGACAATCTCATGCCCGGCATAGCGCAGACGGACATCCCGGATGGGCAGGTGTGGGGCCTCGCCGGGGTTGAGCGTCTCCGGCAGCGTGGGAAAATTGACCTTCAGGGAGACTTCGTGATAGCTGACATCGCCAAAGGTTATCAGTTCGTCGCGCCGAGTTTGGTGTTCAAATGCCTCCACGTCGGAAGTTTCATAGCCTGACTCACCCGTGAGCAAGAACGCCTCATTCGTTCCCCCAGGCCGGGGTCCCCAGCCCAGGTGAACCAGGCAGTTTTCGGCATCGGCCTGAAAGGCATAATAGCTGCTCTTGAGCAGCAAATTAAATGTTTTTGTTTCCGGGTTGAAATGGATCATATTATCCCTTGTCGAACGACTCAAAACCTGTCTAAAACGTATGTCAAACTTTCGTCTTGCGTCTTCCGTCTTCCGTTTTTTTATAACACGCAACACGCAAGACGCAACACGTTTGTCATATTGTTAGCCCTGACCTTACCGACGACCCAAAGCGTCGCCCCCGGTCTGCCAGGATGTCGCGCATAAAGGTGTTAGCGGCGAGGATGAGCCAGGTGGTCTCCCCGATATTCCACCAGAAATGAACATCGAGCCGGGTGGCTGTGGTCAAGCCGGGGATACGGGCAATAAAAGTGCCGCGGGTGATGCTGCTCAGCGCCAGCCAGCCATCGCGCCCCAGCACCCCCGGCAAACCCTGGGCGGTGATGGTGGTAATACCCAGCCGGTGCAGTTCATCGAGTACCTCCAGGTGGCGCACAAACATATAGGTGTGTTCCAGCCCGTGAGCCAGCCCCCAGATGAGCAGCAGCCAGGCCCAGCGATTGCGCAGCCCGCCCCAAATCAGCAGAATCACAATCAGCACAACCAGCCAATTCCAGACAAAGTGAACCCACTCGGCATTGGCCGGGGAGAGCAGGCCGGTGGAGGCGCGCAGGCTCCAATTCAGGGTATAGTACTGGAACCACTGAACGATGTGCTCGACGGCGTGGAAGCCTTGCAGCACCACCAGGGCGCTGACACCCATCGCCGTAGGGCCATAGCGGCGCTGGTCAGCCTGCCATTTTAACACGCTGGAAGTGAGCAGGAAAGCTAACACCGTTGCCGTAGCAATCCAGAGCGGCCAGTCGAGCCGGTTCATGCCCCACCAGCCTACCAGTAACCCGGCGGTCAGCGCTCCGGCCATCAGGCCCGATTGCTCGCGGGGATGCAGCAAGACCAGCAGGGGAAAGCGGAGGCGGTTAAAAGTAGAGGAGTTCCTGCTTATCTCCTAGCCAGAGTTTTCCAAAATACCAACCACTTGCAACCAGGGAGGGTCCGGCAAGGGATTACGCGTGATTGTCATACCTATTTTTCGCATGACGCTTTGAGAAGCGAGATTCTCGTATTCGGTGGTGGCAATAATCCGTTTGAGTCCCATTTGTGCAAAGGCATGCCCGGTCATGGCTTGGGCGGCTTCAGTGGCATATCCATGCCGCTGCTGGGCGGGGTCAATGACCCAAAAGAGGCCAACTTCCGGGGTGTTGTACCGGCTGGCCGATGCAGTGGTTCTCAATTCTGGGATTTGCTCGAAGGGCATGAGTAAAGGCACATAGCCCACTGAACCAATAATCACTCCACTGGCTTTGAGAGTAATCGCCCGGTCGCCGTAGGGAGGCTGGTGGAGCTTGGGCAGCCATTCTTGATTGAGCATTGACCATTGCAGCCAGGACTCTCGCTCTTGCAAAGCAGCCTGATGGTCAACTTTGCTGCCATCGCCGAAGGTTTGGTCAAGGATACGGTGAATAGCCGATAAGTCAGCCGGGCTAAAGGGGCGAATGACCAGACGCTTGGTTTCTATTGTTTCCCGGCTCACGCATTTATCTCCTCTCGTTCATTGGTCCAGGTTCTTAAATTAAGCAGCCCTTCGACAAGCTCAGGAAGTTCTCAGGACACAGCATCCTGAGTAGGTGAGCAAAGCGAACCGTATCGAAGGGTGCTGCGCCGTCAGGAAACTCGCACCCTTCGATACGCGATACTCAGGATGCTACCAAGCCTTAACTTAATGACATTGATTCGATATTAGGGTCAGGCCAGCGAAACAGTTCCCAAACACTCATTATCGCCTAACCGTCAAGAACGTCTGTGGAACCAGGGTGTCCACATGTGACACACTCCCATCAGGCCAGCGAATATCAAGCCGTTGCAGCGTGGCCTCAGCCGGAAGGCCAAAGTGGACCCTGGCCGGGTCGCCCGATAGGTAGCCGCTGCCGGCCCGAACATCACGGGTATAGCTGCCGGCGCTGGTATGCAGGACAAGCTGCGCCCCCAACGCCCGCGTATTGCCGCTGTCCGGCCAACTCAGCTCGACTTCCAGGCCGGAGCCGCCGCAGAGTTGGTTTTCAAAAAGTTGGGCCGGGGAGCGCAAATTATTAACCACAATATCCAGATCGCCGTCATTATCCAGGTCGGCCATACTCATGCCGCGCCCGCTGGCAGTAGAACCGAGATTCCAGCCGGGGGCCGGGGCAAAATTGCCATCGCCCAGGTTGCGTAGCGCCTGATTTTGCTCAACCAGTTCGTCGCCGGGCAGATGGTGAAATAGCTCGTAGGCAATCATACCATTAACCACGTAAAAATCCAGAAAGCCGTCGTTGTCCAAATCGCCAAATTTGGCCGACCAGCTCCAGCCGGTCGCATCTAGTCCTCGGGAAAGGGCTTCATTGGAAAATCCACCCTGCGTATTCCGCACTTGCAGCATATTTTCCATCACCTGCGGGTCATCGGCCTCGTGCTGTTGCGGCATGGTTGCCATCACCGGCAGCCACGATACCAGTGTCTTGACCTCGACGCCGTAAGGTTTCATATCAACCGAGGCGATTTCCGGCCTGCCGTCGTTGTCGGTATCGCCCGTGTCGTAGCTCATGGTGCTGTGAGAGGTCGCTGCAAAGGGATTGACGGCCGTCCAGCCCGCGCCCTCGCGCAGCCAGGCGGCATCCTGCATGTCAAAATCATTGCCTACCAGGATGTCGGGCCGGTCATCGGCGTTAAGATCAGGCAGGATGATGGCGAGTGATTGCGCTTCTTTGGCCAGTCTCTGAGGGATGAACTTTCCGGCCTGTTGCTCATAATAAAAGATGCCAGCTCCGGCGCTGAACAAAAAAGTGTTGCCAAGTTCCAGGTTCAACTCGGCGTCATAAGAGCCGGTGACCAGGTCCAGGGTGTTATCGTCGTTCAAATCGCCCCAGGCCATGGCGTAGGCCAATTGGTACACGCCGGGTAGTGTTTCGCGGACAAAGCCGCCTGAGCCGGTATTGCGCCAGTAGCTCAGCCCGGCGGTGCGGTGGGTAAAAACAATATCCAGCCGGTTGTCGCCGTCAACATCCACCATATTCACTGCCCGCGAGTCAGTATCGTCCAGGGCTTCCGGGCGAAAGGTCAGATTGCCCTCGTTCCACAGGATGGTATTGGCCCCGCCCAGGTTGGCAAAGGCCAGGTCCAGCCGACCATCACCGTCAAGGTCGCCAACGGCTACGCCGGAGCCGTTGCTCTCAAACAAGCGGATAGGTTCGCTGCGGGTAGTGGTGGTGTAATCCAGGGTGTGGGTGACAAATGTATCGGCGCAAGAGGTAGATTCGGTTAAAACCGACTGGCTTACCTGCACCGGAACTGGCGTCTCCACTTTCGAGGGTAGAGCAGCCGGTTGAGTCTGACAGGCCGGCAGTATTAGCAATAAAACCAGGCCCCACCGGAAAATTGATGGATACAGCATATCTGAAAACTCGCTGAACCTGCTCACTTCCATAAGGACTGTAGATCAAATGACTCCCCTAATTTACAGGAGATGAGAGATTGGAGATTAGAGATTAAAGAATCTCTAATCTCCCCAATAGGTAAGTTGTTTAGTTCTCGTTCCATAGTTTTAAAGAGGGGGGTGCGCTTTAGTGACCTGGGCGCACCCCCAAGCAAAGGAGGGAAGAGAAAAACGCCTGGGGCCATCCCGGAGGGGACAGGACAGCCGCCAGGTTAACCAGGAAATCTATTGGAAGAGAGCGTTCACCTCATCGCTCGCCTGTTTCAAAGCCGCCGCCACATCGGTGGTCTCACCCAGGTAAATTTTCTCTTCAACCTGAGTCATGATCGTGCTAATCTCAGAGGCATGGTCAGCCACCGGGAAGAGGAAGGTGCCGTTGGGGTCCATCGCTTCTTTGGTGAAGGCGCTGACGTCAAGTCCTTTTTGTTTGTGAGCTTCCAGGGCCTTATCTACCCCGGATTGAATGGCCGGAAAAACCACCGCATAGCCGCCGACGATATCTTGACAGGCCGGAGAGGCCATAAACTTGATCCACTCCCAGGCATCCTCCTGGTGCTTGCTGCCAACAAAGATGGAGTCGGCCAGGCCGTTGAACATGCTCTTGCGCCCCTCAGGGCCAATCGGCAGCAGGCCAAAACCTATCTCAAAATCAGAATTTTTGACGTAATTGGCAATATTCCAGGAGCCCTCACTGGTCATCGCCCCTTTGCCGCCCTGGAACATAGCCCCACCGCCCAGGCTCTTCACATCGGGATAGGCAGGTGCGTAGCCTTTTTCCATAAGGCCGGCATACCAGGCGAGCGTTTCGGCCAGTCTGGGATCATCATAATGGAATTTGGTCCCCCACAGTTCATCCTGGAACTTAAAGCCGGTGCTGGCGGCCAGGAAACTCCATTGGGTTTGACCATAGCCGCTGCCCTGGCCCTGGTGAATAAAACCATACTGCTTGACCTTGGTTTTATCAAAATTAGGGCTGAGGCCGTTGTTGCCGTTCTCGTCAAGGGTCAGTTTGGCAATCGTCTCTTCAAAGGTACCGCCATCTTTGGGATTCCAGGTCCAATCTTCCATCACTTTGGGGTCAATCCCGGCATCGGCCAGCATCTTTTTGTTGTAGAAAATGGCGATGGTATCCCAGTCTTTGGGCAAACCGTAGCGTTTGCCTTCGCGGGTCCACAACTCAGCCAGTTCGCCAATGTAGATGTCGGTGGGCACTTTATCGCGCTCAACCAGCGGCTGGATATCTACAATTTGATTTTTGGCGGCAAATTCGGGGTATTTGGCCAGGTGGTTGGTGAAAACATCGGGGGCATTGCCGGCTACCATCCCGGTCTGGATACCACTCCAATAATCATCCCAGCCGCTCTGCTCAATTTTGACCTTGATGTTGGGCTTGCCCTTCTGAAACTCCACGGCGCAAGCTTCATAGGCCGGCTGCTGAGCCGAATCCCATAAGGCGTAGCGGATTTCGACGGCTTCATTGCTGGGGGCCGCTGCCTCGCCGCTGCTGCCTGCCGCCTCGCCACTACCCGATTCAGGAGCGGCCGCGCCGCCACAGGCTGCTAACACCAGGCTGACCGCAGCCAGCAGGGTGATGATAACAATAAAGCGTTTGTGCATCTTCATGGATTCTTCTCCTTTTCTTTAAGGGTTATGATTAAATGGCTAAAAATTGAGGCGTGTAAAGTTTTTGTTCTCCTTTATTCCTCCTTTGTAAAGACTGCCGCCGGCAGACCGCCGACCGCCGGACATTGCGCAACCTTGCGACCTTGCTACCTCACCCCTTCGGGTGCGCCACAAGTTCGTGAACACTTTTACTTAATCCCACTGAACTGAATAGAGTCGATGGCCTTGCGTCCGGCCAGGCCGAAGAGAATCAGGGTGGGGATCATGGTGACAATGGCCCCGGCCATCAACCCGCCCCAATCGGGCGCACCTTGCGGCGTTTGGCTGCGGAAAATGCCCAGGGCGACGGTCAAGACGCGAACGCTCTCATCCTTGCCCACCAGGAACGGCCACAAATATTCATTCCACTCGGTAAGAAAGGTGAGAATAGCCAACGTGGTCAAGGGGGCGACGCTGATGGGTAAAACGACGCGCCAGAAGACGCCAAACAAACTGGCTCCATCTATTTTAGCCGCCTCCTCCACCTCGCGGTTGACGGTGAGGAAAAATTGGCGCAGAAAGAAGACGGCAAAAGGCGTCATCAAAAATTTAGGAGCAATGATGCCTTGAAAGGTGTCCAGCCAACCGAGGTTACGAACCAGGATAAAATTTGGAATCAGGGTAACGATACCCGGCACCATCAAGGCTGTCAGATAAATAAAGAAGATTTTGTCGCGCAGTGGAAACCGGAGCCGAGCAAAGGCATAGGCCGCCAGAGCGCTAAAAAAGATTTGGCCCAGCACCAGCAGCGTGGTCACAATAAAGGAGTTACGTAAAAACTGGAGAAAATTGATGGCCTGGCCCGACCCTCCGGCGGCTACCGCTTCTTCGGTGCTGAGCAGGCCCAAGACCCGGGCAAAGTTGTCGGTGGTAAACCCCACCGGCAGCAGAGAGGTGGTATTGCTCAAAAGTAACTTTTGGGTAGAAAGGGAGGTACGCACCACCCACCAGAAGGGAAAGAGGGTAATAAAGATCAGCAAAATCATCACAGCCCAGGCAGCAATCCGGCCTCTATTTAATTTTGAACCGGCGGCCGAGCCAGGCATCGTTGCAGCTTGTGTCGTCATTGTCAGCACTCCTTGTTTCTAATTTCTTATTTCTAATTTATAAATCAGACTCGCCGGCTCTCAACACCCGCATTTGAACCAAGGTAACAAGGATCAGAATGAAGAAAAGGCCGATGGAGATGGTGGTGGCATACCCCATATTGAAACGATCAAAGGCAAATTCAAAAATGTACCACATAATCACGCGGGTGGCCTGGGCCGGACCGCCCTGGGTGGTGATGGCAATGGTATCAAACACCTGAAATGAGCCGATGATGGTGGTGACCAGCACGAACACTAAAACGGGTCTAAGCAAGGGCAGCGTAATATTCCAAAACATCCGTAATTCCGATGCGCCGTCAATCGCCCCGGCTTCGTAGACATCTTTGGGAATGGTTTGCAGCCCGGCAAAAACGAGCAGCGCGGTATAGCCCATGTGCCGCCAAATGTTGATGCCGGCCACGCTGGCAATCGCCTGGCTGGGCGCGCCGAGAAAGGGCTGGCGGCCAATGCCGATAAATTCCAAAAAGACGTTCACAATCCCCAACGTAGGGTCGAGCATCCACAGCCAGAGCAGGGCCACCACCACGTTAGAGAAAAGATAGGGCAAAATTAGCACCCCGCGCACAAAAATGGATTTGGTCAGACGATCCATCAATACGGCAATAAGAATAGCCAGTGTCGTTTGGATAAAGATATTGATGACTACATAGTTGAGGGTAACCCACAAGGCTTTCCAAAAAGCCACATCGGTGATTAATTTTTGGTAATTGGCCAGGCCAATCACCTCAGGGGGAGTGAGCAGGTCCCAGTCGGTAAAGCTGATAAACAGCCCCCGGATGGCCGGAACCGCATAAAAGAGGATGAACCCAATCATACTGGGTAAGATAAAGAGGAAGGCAAACCAGGTTTCGCTTTTTAGCCAGGGATTTAACCGCCTTGGTTGGGCTTGAGCCGGAATAGCTTCAGCAGTGATAGCCATATTCTTTCTCCCTTTGTTTGGTTACTAAAAGTTACTAATGAAAGTGAGGCGAGGAGGCGAGGACGCGAAGAATCTTTCGCCTCCTCGCCTCACGCTTCATCATATCTTTATTCTCTTAGGAGTCGTCACGAACCTGACGGCACACCACCCACAATGAAAATCTTGATCTGACACCTGGCACGTGACACCCACCCCTTCGGGTGCGCCAAAGGGCGTGATACTTATCACGCCTCTGGCTCATCCTTGCGGGTGAGCCGGCGGACCATTTTTAGCAGGGTTGTCGGTAGAACCGGTTTAACCAGATAAGCGGCCACATCCATCTCCATCCCCAGCCGCCGTCTATCCTGTGAGGTGCAGATAATAATCGGGATGGAGCGCGCGCCGGGGTGGTGCTGTAATTCGGCTAACAAAGCCCAGCCTCGACCATTGAGCGGACCTGGCTCAAGCACGACGGCATGCAAGGTGTTCGCGCTAACCAAAGCCAGAGCATCTTGTTCAGCGGTGGTAGTGAAGACCTGGTAGTACTGGCTCAAGGTACGCTGATACATTTCGGCCGTTGCCAAGTCGTTCTCGATGATCAGAACTGCCTGGGTTGGTTTCGACATCGGAACCTGCTACAAAGTAACTCAAGCAAAATCACAAGATTTTCGGTAGGTGGTGTTGCAGCGAAATAGATATTTTGGTTTCGGTTGCTTTACGGGAAATTTACCGCAAAAGGGGGGTATTGTCTTGGACAATAACGCGAGGCTTTTGGACAATACTGCGATTTAGAGATTGGAGATTAGAGATTAAATAATCTCCAATCTCCTGACAGACGCATGTTTCTGGGCAGTTACGGGGTGAGGTGTGGCGTTAGGCACTTAGGCTTTCACATCGACAAAAAATTGTCGATAGTTTAACAATTTTATACGGCCACCCCCAGAGCAAGGAACAAGTCACGCATGGCGACATGAATGGTTTGATAGAGGGTGTCA